>ENA-ORTG01002801-ORTG01002801.1-human-gut-metagenome-genome-assembly--contig:-NODE-2801-length-13290-cov-2.850699_pt1 | contig 13290 bp, 13 predicted proteins | sample MGYA00241906_ERZ509176 | MGnify/ENA primary metagenome ERZ509176 (study PRJEB26280, sample SAMEA2338811) | human gut metagenome | biome: human gut; feature: human-associated habitat; material: faeces...
TTTCAGGACTGCATTGCTCGAAATGTCACATTGGGAGGCAACCTTTCTCACAAATTTCGTCTTGTAGCTCCTACCCAATGATTGATAGTAGGAGATGAGATTTTGGCCTTTTCGTGTCATTTTATTCACATTTTCGCAGTTTGTTGATGATAAATCAGCACTTTATACTACCTTTGTGGTTGTTGAGGTGGTATTGTTACTTTTATTTCGGCGTAAAACTAACAATAAAATAACATTTAGCCAAACAAAACTCACATTATTTTGTCGCAAAAACTCACATTTTTCTGTATATGGCTGAAAATGAAAGATTACGAAATGTTATTTCGTGGCTCAAAGAGCAGGGGATAATTGACAATCAGGAAGATTTAGCCTCTAAAATCGACAGTAACAGAACCTATATCTCTCACATTATCAAAGGGAGACAGGCTTTAACACGTAAATTCGCCGAAAAAATATGTTCGCTGTCTGACAAACTGAATATCAACTATCTATTTGATGAACAAGATACAGCTATGGTATTGAATGATAGCCGTCATCGGATAGTGCATGATTTCGTTGTGGGGCAAGGCAAAGAGCTGGAAAGCACAAAAAACAAACTTCAAGCGATACAAGATAGTCTCGACGGATACCGACTTGTACCCGTATATAACTTTGATGCAGTCGGGGGAATGTCGGCCTGCAATGATATAACTGACGCTCCGGCTTATATCGAAAAATATGTCCCTTTTGCTGGTGCTCACCTTGAGGATATTTGTGTGCATGTAACAGGAAATAGCATGATACCCACATATAGCCCCGGAACACTCTTATTGATACGAAAGGTCGAAGGGTGGAGGGAATATTTCGGTTATGGACACACTTTTGTACTTTTCTTAAATGACGGTCGGCGCATTTTAAAAGAGGTGCGCAAGTTTGCTGAAAACTCAAAGGATTTCGTGCTCTGCGTATCACACAACAAAGAGTATGAACCGGAAGAGCTACCAAAGGCGATGATAGTATCCGTTTACAAGGTTATAATGGCTCTGACAAACGACGGCTTCTGATATGGTTTCCCTTGATGGTCAGAAAATAACACGGCGATTCTTTGAAGCAATCGAGACTTTGATTGCCCTCAAGGCGATACGTGGGCAAAAGACTATTTCGACAGCATTGGGCGTTGAAAACTCGTCGATGTATAAAATTAAGAATCACCCTGAAACATACACCTTGAAGCCAGAATATATACTTTTCCTTGTAACAAAATATAACATATCGGCCGATTGGATTATAACAGGGCGCGGGCGAATGTTCTCAAAAATGTAAGTATGGTAACTTTTTTCTTATTGAATCCAGAGCGAGAAGTTTCAACCATAGCAATTCTTGTTTCATTCAACGGTAAAAAGTACCGTCGGTCTATCCATGAATCAATACCTGTAAATCTTTGGAACAACGATAAAAAGAGAGTTCGAGTCTCTGCGAAACATCAGCAAGGTAATATAATCAATGACACCTTGTCCAAATGGGAGGTCGCCGCTCTCCGCACGCTATCACATTTCAAAGAATACTATAACGCACCGAGTAAAGATGAATTTTTCGAGGTTCTTGACCGGGAATTTTACAAAGATGAAGTCGGAGAACCTACCCAAAAGGAGATGTTATTCCTTGATTATCTTCAAATCTACATCGACAGGTATGATAAGGTCAGAGACCCCAAGACCATTCAGAAATATGTTACAGCGAGGAACAAACTTGCCGAATATGAGAAGCAATGCAGAAAGAAGCTGAAATTCAAAGATATAAACATTGATTTTTACAATGACTTTCAATCGTGGTTCTATTCCATGCAATATGCTGATAACTACTTTGGAAGCGTCGTGAAAGTTGTAAAACAAGCATATAAAGAAGCTCGGTTTGTAGATAAACTGCATGGGTTTGAGGATATAGGGCACAAAGACTTCGTTACTGTTAGTGCAGAATCAGATAATGTTTACCTCGATGAGAGCGAGTTAAATGCAATCTATCGTCTTGAAATAACCCAAGAACGTATCAAAACGGAATACCCAAACTTAACGTCAGGGCAGGTGCGGAGGAAATACGAGAGTTTGCTTGTCGTTCGAGACCGATTCTTGGTAGGGGCCTACACCGGATTGCGAGTATCTGACTTTTCACGCATCGGAGAAATGAATATTGATGAAAACTATATTCGCATCACTACTGATAAAGGGAAGTCAAGCGTCATTATTCCGTTGCATCCGATTGTAAAGGAAATCACCTCGCGGTTCGACTCGAACATAAGTGTTTCAGACCAGAAATTGAATAAACACATCAAAGAGATTGCTCGACTTGCTGGGATAACAAAAAAAGTGCTTCTAAATAAACATATAGGGGGAAAGGTCTCTCAACTATATATTGAAAAATGCGACGCTATTAGCACTCATACCGCTCGACGTTCATTTGCTACAAACGCATATAAGGCCGGGGTTCCAACTATTGCCATTATGAAGGTTACAGGGCACAAAAAGGAATCTAACTTTATGAAGTATATCAAGGTCTCGGCAGAAGAGAACGCGGAAATGTTGAAGTCTCATCCTTTCTTTATCGGAAAGTCGGATGCAGAACCAAATGCAGAACCAAAAGTTTATGAATAGGGCATACTTTTGGTAACAAGCCATGATAAGTAAATTGCAGAGACATTGAAATTTGTTACCATACCGGAACGGTCGTAATAGATAGGGCTGTCCGGCAAGGGGAACAGTCTTTGTCTCTGGTAATAGTACATCTTGCGAATACCGCTGCCGATTGTATCGACCATTTTCAGTCCTACCATTGCTGTTGCCACTGCAATATATAGCGTTACTCCAAGCAACAGTCTGCGGATACTCACATCATAATTAACCCCCAGATTAATTGCCTGATCCTTTCCCAAAGTCATGACATCAAGAATCCTGAGTTCTTTTCTCAATGCAAATGCAACAATTATGAGTACAGCAACAGATAAAATCATAATTTCTGAATTTACATTACTAAAGCTTGCTACAAGCGTTGTTAAAAGTGTGTCATACTCATTAGGATCCATAATTCTGGTCATAGTACTCTGTACACTTGAAAACAGGCTTGTCATTACCGTACCTATCATAAGAACATACAAAACATTATTTTTTGTTTTTTTAAAAAGAAAACTATAAATAACCGTTGCAATTATTCCCATAATTATCAAGTCAATAATAAACGAGTAATCAGGATTAACCACCAATACACTTCCTGACCCAAGTATAAATACAAGAATAGTGTGTATCATTGTATATAATGCGTCCATTCCAAGCAGACATGGCGTAACTATTGTATTATTAATAATTGATTGAAAAACTATTGCCGCACTTCCAATCGCATATGCGGTTATAATCATTGCTATTAGTTTTGGCGTTCTTATTTTCATTGAATACTCTACTAATTTCCGATTACCGAATTTCACTCCCACTGTCATGTACAAAACACAGACCAGAATAACCAGAAGCAATATAATAATAAGCTTTTTATGATTGTGCTTTGCACATTTCTGATTCATTGCCACCCCTCCTGATTTCTATAGCTTTATTACCATTTTTCAGCCGGTATAAAAGCATTGCAATAAAAATAATGCTGCCTGTAATTCCGACTATCAATTCAATTGGCAGTTCATATGGACGGATCACACTTCTTGCAATTATGTCACACAGCAGTACAAAGACTGAGCCAAACAGTGCTGTATCTACCAAAGTTCCACGAATACGGTCTCCTTTAAACATTGCTATAATATTCGGAACAATAAGGCCTATATAGGAAATAGAACCGACAATCACTACTACTGATGCTGTTATCATAGCTGCAATAGTAAGTCCCATAAAAAGTATCAGATTATAATGAACTCCCAGATTTTTTGAAAAATCCTTTCCCATTCCGACAATATTAAAATGATTGGCATAAATAAAAGCTAATATTACAAGTGGAACGACAAGATACATAATCTCGTATCTGCCCCTCAGAACCATAGAAAAATGTCCCACAAGCCATGTTGATAATGCCTGTGTCATCTCGTACTTATACGCAAGAAAATTCATCAGCCCTGTTATCACATTTCCAAACATTATTCCTACCAAAGGCACCATAACTACATCCTTGAACTGAATGTTCTGAATAAATGCCACAAAAATCCATGTTCCTATTACTGCAAATATGAAGGCAAATACTGTACGTCCCCACAGCGTTGAATCTGGCATAAATATAAGTGCTATCAATATTCCAAACTGCGCAGACGAAATAGTGGCACCTGTTGTCGGCGAAACAAATTTATTCATACAAATCTGCTGCATGATCAGTCCTGCAACACTCATTCCTGTACCAGTGCAAAGAATTGCCAAAAGTCTTGGCAGTCTTGATATAAAAAATATTTTTATCGTCTCCATATCTTCGCTAAACAAAGCTTTGGGACTAACCTCCAATACGCCTATAAACAAAGATACTATCGATAGAAACATCAGAATTAATGCAAGAATAATTGTACTTTTATAATTCTTCAAATATATTCTCCTTTCTTCGGTTAGTTGTCGCTGACTCGAATTAGAATATCCTACAAACGAATTATTTTCAATAACGCACTTTTTGGTAAGTATAAAAATCATAAAAAAAGAACCTTCTCACTTTATCATCCAAAGTAAAAAGATTCTTCAGGCTTTTCTGCCTAATCCGACACATCAACCGACTTGTTTTTTGCATACTTTTTCGTATACTCGCATAACTTTTCAACAATGTCTATTAATTCCAACTGTTCTTTTGCAATAGCATATATAATTGTTTTAGGTGGGTTATTATTGACTACTGTTTTTGTGATTATTCCACTTTCTTCCAGCTCTTTTAATTGAACAGTAAGTACTTTTTGCGAAATATCAGGTATAGCTTTTGTTAAAAGCGAGAACCTGTTATCTCCATGGGCAATATGCCACAAAATCCTTAGTTTCCATTTCCCACCGATCAAATCATTCACCAATACTAATGCACATGTGTATTTTATTTTTATTTTAGACATAATTCAGCTCTCTTTCTTTTATCGTCTTAACTTTTTGGTTTTGAGATTATGATATTATTATTTACATAAAAAAATAATAATAGTCAAACTAATTTTTTTAACAACCACCCAATTTCATAGTATAATTACCTTAAAATCTATCTTTTAGTCCATTGCGAAACGCCCCATTCCTCACACAGAATTGCGCGGCTTTCATAAATACCTAAAATTATTTATTCCCCCAAAGGAGATTCCACCTTATGACTTCACTAAACACAAAATATAAATTATTAGAAGAAATCCTTGCCGACCTGATTCTGGAAGAACAGGCTAAGCTTGGCTACCGTAAAGAAAGCATACGTTTCTACTTTCCGCTAAGCTCCCTCAGACACATATTCAAGAATGCCTCCAATGCTGATGAAAGTCTCTTCTGGCTGATTTTCCAACCTTTATGCAGGAGCACTATGGTGCAGTCAACGTCAGTCATCGCATGGAGCGCTTCTGCTTCCAGTTATCAGAACAGGCATCCGAATATGTACATCTGCATAAAGATCCTGATGACTTCATCCTGCAATTAGTTGCCCTGATGTCCAACCATGACACTACCATGACGCAGATTATAGAACTATTCCACAAACAGCCCTGTGATTGCATCATTGAGGATATCACTGACGGCGAATTTGATACCGCCATTCACTTCATTGATTCGACTGACCGTTATTACTACTGCTTCAAGGATGAGGGCTGTCATATCATTTATCACCGCTTTTTACCGGAAGATTATGCAGAACTGCTCTAAATCATAAACAAGCAGGGAGCTCTAAATATATCTCCCTGCCTGCACATTCCACATTTTGCTGTATTTTCCACCTGAATTTAACAATTCCTCATGAGTTCCATGTTCTATGATTCTTCCATTCTCCATCATATAAATGCAGTCTGCATCTCTGGTAGTCGAAAGTCTGTGAGAGATAAAGATCACGGTCTTGTCCTCTGCAATCTGGTGAATCGCCTGATTCAACTGATACTCCGCCATAGGGTCCAAAGCACTTGAAGGCTCATCCATAATCATCACCGCCTTATTACGATAGAAGGAACGCGCAATTGCAACCTTCTGCCCTTCTCCCCCTGACAGATTCACACCCTGTGCTTCAAATTCTGTGGTCAGTGGCGTATCAATCTGGTATTTCAATTTATAATCATCCACTGCGAATCTGGCGCGGTGCAATGCCTTTTCCACCTGATACGTTTCTTCTTTAGAATGTTCACACACATCCATCACCACATTTTCCCTGATTGTTGCTGCATACATCTTATAATCCTGAAAAACTGTACCAAAATCTCCCTGATAGTCTTTTAGATGAAACTCCTGAATATTCCTGCCATTCCTTCTAATCTCGCCGCCCGTCGGATCATAGAGCCGCAAAAGCAGCTTTACGAGGGTCGATTTGCCAGCGCCGTTATACCCGACAATTGCGATCTTCTGCCCTTTCCTGATCTGCATATTGATGTCATGCAGAATCTCTCTGCCTCCCTGTGTATAGGCAAAAGACACATTCTCCAGCGTGAGTTCTTCAAATTCCTCCTGCATGCTTTCCTCTCCATCCTTTATCTTCACCTGATACCCCAGGAAAGAGCGTATCTTACCGACGAATGTGCTGTTCATCTCCAACTGAGGAGCCAGCTCCGCCAGCTTATTGCCACGCTTGCTCATATACCGAACCATGTTGTTCAATATTACAATCCCGCTGAGTGTCACACCGCCATAAGCCTGATATACGAATATCAATATCGGCAGATAGATCGCATATATGATGAAATTACCTGACAGATAATCCTTGATAAATCCATAGATGGCAAGTCTGCGCCCATAATTCCGGTTCAACTGCGCAAGCTCCTCATTACAATCCTGAAAATCCTGCATTAACATATCGCCGATCTTCTTATTGATACGCAATTCTTTCGCATAATCATGAAGATAAAAGACTCTATGCTGATATTTGCGCTTTCTTTCACTGATGTTTGCATCCAGCTTCTTATTCGTAACTAATCTATAGTATGCCCTGCTTGACCAGAATTTGGATAAAAAGCAGATGAGCACCACGATCAGACTCGCCCAACTGTTCACACTCAGATATACAAAATCGATCAGCAGACAGGTGACATACCGAATCACACTGTAGCTATCATCATAGAAACGGTCAATGCACTGATTCGCCTGCGTTGTAGACAATATAAACTCATTATAATACTGCGGGTCATCATAGCAGGCAATGTCCACAGCTTTGGCTTTTTCATAAATGCGCGCCTGCAGCTTCTGATACAGCAGCGGCTTGATCTTCGTCGTTGACCAGTAGAAATAGATGGAGCTGCATAATTGATGAAAAGCCAGCAAAACCACCATTCCTACTGTCATGACAAGAACTCTTGAAAAATCCCGGTTCTGCTCTGCTGCGTCCAGATTATAGCCGATCCATACCGTATGCTCCAGAAAAATAAATATCTCAAGCCCCACACAGATGACGATATGATACAAAAAATGCAAGGGAGAAGCCTCCATACAGAACTTCACCATATACCACTGATTTCTGATTGTTTTTTTCACAGCACTTCCCCCTTTCTGTGCCACGTAAATATACTGCCACTTAGCCAGTCCTCTTCCTCTGCTGCCTGATAGTTCTTCGCCTGTGTTGCATACATCTTCGCATAGCTGCCTTTTAGCTGCATCAGCTCCTGATGTGTTCCACGCTCAACGATTCTGCCCTGATCCAGCAGATAGATTTTCTGTGCAGACTGCGTGGAGGATAATCTATGTGAAATAAATATCAATATTCTGTTCTGTCCGGCTTTTGCAATACTTTCATAAAGCTGATGCTCCGCAATCGGGTCAAGTGCACTGGAGGGTTCATCAAATACCAGCACCTGTCTGTCAGATGCAAACGCCCTCGCCGCCAGTATCTTCTGATACTGCCCTCCCGACATAACCACACCATCATCAGCAAATTCTTTCGTCAGTATCGTATCAATGCCTTTTTCCAACTGCTGCACAGCATCCTCGATACCTGCCAGCCGCAGTGCTTTGTCAATGACCGCTTCATCAGCAGGCGCACTTCTCTGCATCGTCACATTGTCCCGGATAGATCTGGCAAATATCCTGCCATCCTGAAAGGCACAGGCGTACAGCTTACGATATGCTGCCAGATTATACTTCCTGATATCAATGTCATTGACGAGAATCATTCCCTCCGTTGGGTCATAGAGTCTCAAAAGCAGCTTCACCAGAGTCGTCTTGCCTGCTCCATTAAACCCTACCAGTGCACAAGTCTCCCCAGCATTGATTCGGAAACTGACATCCTTCAATATCATCCTGGAATCCTTGTAACCAAAGCTTACATTTCTGAACTCAATGCTGCGAATCTCTTCCTCAGGCATGATTCCATCCCAGTCCTCAGGCAGTTCAGGTTCAAATTCCAGAAATTCCTTCAGATTGGCAATGAAAAAGGTATTTTTATAATTGCTGATCAATGCCTCTGTAAAATCTATCAGTATACTCGATATCGTGACCATCAGGCTGCTCAATACAGTAAACTGTGCCATTGTCAGGCTTTTCGTCACCAGTGTGCGATAGATTCCATAGAACAATACCCCTTCAAAGATAGAAGTATAAGACAGAAACAGATACGCCCAGCCATATAGAATGCTCTTTTTCTTATAACTGTCGATTACCTGCAGGGTACTGTCTACAGAAGCCTTATGTTTACGTTCCATGATCCGAAAGATATTCGTCAAGCGGATGTCCTTTGCATAATCTGCCAGATGGATCATTCGATTCACATAGTCAGCGACTCTCTTATACACCACCGTATCTTCATAAATCTGATAACTAATCTTATTCAGTGCTGTCGCAAATACGAAATTCCCGATAACAGGCGCTATCATAAAAAGCAGAATCCACCTGTCTACGCGAAGCATCATCCCCCACGATACCACAACAGCCACCGCTCCCATCAGAATCGACCATATATTATCTATTGAAGTAATCAGCCTTGTATCTGCATCCTCCAGCGCCATCATATATTTATCATAGAACTTCGTATCTTCGAAGCATGAAAGAGAAGCATTCTGCGCCTTGGCATATATCCTCTCATAAAGCCCCTGATAGATATCAATATCCGTTTCCGGCTTCACACAGTTCTCATACCAGCTGTTGAACATGCCAACCAGTGAAAAAACACATACTGTTCCTGCAATGAACCACATAATCTCCTGTAAGGAAAAGCCATTCTCCAGAAAATACACAATTTGCTTTATGAAAATCCCGGAAAAAAACAACCAGTCAAAATAATACAGAAAATGGAAAATTGCCGCACATGCAACTCTTTTCCTGCTTAATTCTTTCGCCAGCCTTATAATATATCGGTTCAGTTTCACCATATCCCATCATACCTTTCCTGTTTCTACAGCTATCTTACCATACCTGTTCTGTTTTGTATTGATGTGGGTTCGAAACGGGGTACTTTGTCCCCGAAATGCGGTTGTGCCAGTGTATTCCATACGTTATAATGAGTTTAATGGGGGATGTACAAATATGATTAAAATTGCAATATGTGATGATGAAATGACTTTTGTGGATAAAATCAATACTCTGATCTCTGAATGGTCTGCACAAAACCAGTATTTTTCCGTAATTCAGACTTTTTCCAATGGTCAGAATCTGATCTACGATATAGAAGATGGACAACATTATGATCTGGTAATTCTGGATATCGAAATGCCTGCCATAAACGGCATGGAAGTCGCAGATGCTATCCGCAGGCTACTTCCTGACATTCTTGTCATTTTTGTAACTTCTCATACAGAATATGCCCTGGATGCTTACGAACTGTCTATTTTCCGGTATATCTCCAAAGCCGATCTGGAGGATAAGCTGCGGCACGCTTTTCTGGATGCTGTAAAGCTCATACAGATACAGCAGAATGACTCCTATATTATTCAGAATCAGAACCGGCTGGAACGCATCCCCTGCAAAAATATCATGTATATTACACATGAAGGGAAGAACAGCCTTTTTATGACGAATCTGCCAAACGATTCTGTGTACAGGGAACGCAAAACCATTCAGCAAGTCTATCAGAATCTGGATCATAATGCCTTTTTCCTGATCGACAGAGGCTGCATCGTAAACCTGACACAGATCATTAGTGTGAAAAACAATGAATGCATCCTAAACGGCGATATCCACCTGCCCGTCAGTCAGGCTCGTATGCGTCCGCTCAAAGAATGTCTGTTGACCTTCTGGCAATCTAATTTATAAAAAAGAGGTATACCATTGATAGCAAATAGAAATAAAAAGTTACTGATACAGACCAATCAGGCTCTGGAAGCCCAATGCAAAATCCTGCGGGAGACTTATAATGCCAATGAAGCGCTTTACCACGATATGAAGAACCATTTACAAGCAATTTACTTTCTGGCAGAAAAAAATCATGATACGCAGATTCTGGAATATATCTCACAGATTTCCCACGAAATACAGGAGTGCACCCCTTACGTTTCAACAGGTGTTGATATTGTAGATGCCATCATCAATCACAAAAGACAGCTCGCTCTGGAAAAAGGAATCTCCTTTGAAGCCAATGTGGAGCTTCCTGTTAATACTGGCATCGCTTCTGATGATTTCTGCGTGATTCTCTCCAATCTGCTGGATAATGCACTGGAGGCACTCATAAGACATCCACAGCCTGACAGCTCGCTTCGCCTTACAATACGCCGCATTCATCAATTCCTGCTGATACAGGTTACGAACCCCTGCACCAGCAATATCTCGGTCGTAACTTCCAAACCGGATAAACGTCATCATGGCTGGGGACTGAAAAATGTCAAAAAAATCGTACAAAAATATCATGGCAGCCTCGAATATAAAGTAGAGAACCACTCCTTTGTCGTTACTGCCATGTTATTCTTTAACCAATAATCTATTCTTTCTCTAACAGCTTCTGATAGCTTGCATCCATGCCGATTGCCCCCAGCGGTGCTGTAATCAGTATCGCCAATACAGCCACAGAAAGCACGATCTGTCCACAGGCTAATCCCATTGCCATCGGCACAGAACCGATGGTTGCCTGTACAGGCTATGGCAATACGAGCTGCTTTTGCCGATTATTTAAAAACCTTCACTAACTATTGTTATTATTAGCTGTAGCTGCTGCACTGGCTGTAATCGCTGCGCACATTGCCGCCTGCTGCGCTACAATCAGTGATATGACACCGTTTACCGCAGCACTCTGCATCATTTTATCATTGATATAATCCTGCTGTGCAATCATCCCTGCATACATCAGACGCTGTTTTGCAGATATACTGCTAAAGAAGCCAAAGCCCTTCTGCTCAGATAACCACTGGTCAATCTCTGCCATCTCTGCTGCAATCTCATCCTGATTACCATCAGCCATGGCAAGGACACCCAATGTTGGCAATTCATAGCTTGTTCCATATTTATGTCCTGCTTCCTTCAGCTTTTGGAATAATTCCATGGTTTTCTGACATTTGTTCTCCGGTTCTCCATCACACATTGCCAACACATGGCTCAAGGACTGCACTGCATTAGAAGAAAAGAAATTGTTCTTGAGAATTTTATAACACTCTTCTGCATCTCCAAGCAGCACTTCATCCGGCTTATCCAGCAATGCCATCAATGCACAGAAAGTACTGTCCTCCCCTGAGGTCAGGAAAGGATGGTCTGCCCTCATCTGCTTATAGATTCTCCTGGTTCTCTGTGCCAGCTCTGCGTATCTTGCCTCGTCTGCATACTGTGCAATGATCATTGCCGCTATCGGCAGATATACGGAACTCATAAATTCTTCCTTCAACAGATCATACACCTTCAACCCACGCTCCATAAGCAGCTGCGGATTCTCATTTGCCGCAAGCATTGCCACAATCATAGGCTTCGCCGTACTTTTGAAATTAGAAAAAATACCCGTGTTTCTTTTCAGGATATCCTTGCATTGAAGCAGCATCTCTTCATTGGCGGTCTGCTCCTTATTGATAAAAATACCCGCACAGGCAAGATGAGTCAGCCCATCCTCCCATGCAAATGCACTCTTCATGGTTTCCTTGTTCTTCGATGCCATTTTCCGTTAAAACACAAATATGTTTAGCATTTTCTCATTCATTTGCTCTCTTCCTCCTGGGGTTATTCGTCAGGGCATTGCCTGATTTCTTCGCTTATTTTCTTCGCTTGTCTTCTAATGAGTTCAAATACTAATATATTAAGACAATTTTTTGTTTCAATGATTACTCCTCTATCATATTTAAAATTTTTCGTACTTCCTCGGGCTGCATTAGCATCCGCATCTTCTCATTACCACTCTACTGTGATTTTGTATTACTTTCAGTATCTCCTCACGTATCTTTATCTTGTCTTTTTTACCTGTTCCAGTCCATTCTATAAGCTTATCAAAAGAAAGTATCAAATATTCAAAACAAATTATATCAAGAATTACAATATGTTTATCCGATTTGCTGGCAACCGACTTAAGAAATCTGTATTTATTACGAATATCCTGATTATCAACCACATAGTCAAATGCAATATAATATTTATCGTCTTCTGTAATACATATCTGTGATGCTGCTTCTAGTAATCCCTGATTACATTCTTTGCTTTCCACTTTTAACTCTCCATTAAAGAAAAGTTCATTTACCAACTGCCAGAAATGCAGCCCTGCGCCAGTATCTTCTGTCCATAAATACTTCATATCACAGTTCCTCTTCGAGTGTTATTTTATCGTCCTTTAATTTCAATATCTTGAAGCTTTTATCTGACACGTTCAATCCATCACAATTCCTTAAAAAAAGCATATATTGATTGGAAAACTCAAAATTAATGAATCATCTGATGTCATCATCAATCTGAATATCAGCATTATCAATGACAATAAAACAATCTCTGCATTTCATCAGGCTTTCTTTCATATTCTCTGATTTATAATTAAACAGCTTAATAGCATTATACTGTTCTGTCAATCTCACATCTTCCAGCATCTCATACAGCACGGTTTTTCCTGTTCCACTATCTCCACCAACAAGGGTAATCCTGTTCCTGACGCCCTTGCCCGCTATTGCTATGTATACATCCGTTTCCTTCTCCCACACAGTCCTATCCTGCTCTACGTCGTCCTTTAAATAAACATCTCTCATCACACTCTCCTGCCTTCACAACTTAACTCAGAAATATGAGCCATACAGTCCTGCCGGATCTTTTTCAG
>ENA-ORTG01002806-ORTG01002806.1-human-gut-metagenome-genome-assembly--contig:-NODE-2806-length-13269-cov-2.823142_pt1 | contig 13269 bp, 15 predicted proteins | sample MGYA00241906_ERZ509176 | MGnify/ENA primary metagenome ERZ509176 (study PRJEB26280, sample SAMEA2338811) | human gut metagenome | biome: human gut; feature: human-associated habitat; material: faeces...
AATTAAAAGAAGCAGCCGCTGGAATTAACACGTCTGTAGAACCTACAGAAACAGATCAGATGGCCCTGGCAGCCCAGTCGTTTAAAAGATTTTTTCCAGAGTATCTGGAATTTTTTGTTAAGTCAGACCGGAACTTTTTTAATCGGAGTTTCGGCCATTGCCGTCGGAACCTACCAATTTTATATTAATAAACCTATTTTAAAATATCAGACCGCTGTCACCAATATCGTTTCTTCCATAAATGATAACGAGATTAAAGTTACGGTTAAGGAAAAAGAATATAAGGATTTATACCAGACCACGGTCATTCTTACCAACACTGGTGAACAGGCGCTGGCCGGCGAAGATGTTTCCAAAATCGGCCGCGATCCGATCCGCATTGTTTATCCGCCTCACTCGAAGGTAATTTCCTATATTCTTGATAAAAATCAGACCAGTCCTGCAGTATCGGTGAAACTGGTGCCGATAAAAGGCGCGCTGGTTCTTGATTTTGACTTCTTAAATCCCGGCAGCCAGATTGCCGTCACACTGCTGCATGAACATCCGGATACCGTTTTTACGATTCGCGGTTCGGCGCTGAATGTAACCTCTATCGGGCGCGAGTGGAACAAAACCGAAGAAAGGATATTTATTATTGCGGTGGTCTCTGCTTTTTATATTTTCTTCATTGCCGCTTATATTCTGCGCCATTTAAAATCAAGACGGGGTTGACATTCCTGTCGGAGTGTTTAATCTGTCCGTTATCTCGGACTGACGGAGAATGAAATGAATTTGCAGAAAAAACTGGCCGAATGGCAGCAGCATAAGCTGATTACGGCCAAACAAGCTAAAGCAATCGGCGAATTTGAGGCCAAAGCCGGAAAACCGGTTCTGTCTTATCTGCTGTGGGCATTGAGTGCTTTATTTATCGGTGTCGGCATAATTTCCCTGATTGCGGCCAATTGGCAGAGTATTCCGGCAGCGGTAAAACTGATTGCCGATTTCACTTTGCTGACTCTTTGCGGCTGGGCGGGTTTTTATACGCGAGACTGGCAGAAACAATATTTAAACGAAGCGCTGCTCCTGCTTTATGTTTTGCTGATATTGGCAACCATCGGTCTGATAGCGCAGGTTTATCAGCTGCAATCGCATGATTATCGCGCTTTCTTTGCCTGGGGCGTTTTGTGTATTCCGTTGCTGCCGTTAAGCCGTTACCGGGCGTTGAGCTGGGTCTGGCTGCCGGTTTTTATTTTCAGCGGATTGGATCTGTTGGATAATTTTTCCTGGTATCATTCCTGGCAGGGTTTTATCTCGGGAGATTATCCGGCGGGAGAATATTTGTTTATTCTCTTTCTTATCGCTTTTGCTTATGCGGCAACTTGCCGGCGCGAAGTGTTAAAGCCTTTTAATCTTGCTTTGCGGGACTGGCTGGTAATCGGCGCTGCCGTTTTGACCGTTTATCTGGATTTCTTTCTCGGCTATCACAGCGGAATCCATGCCGGGATATTCCCGCCGGCCGCGATTTTTCTGATTTGTCTGGCGGCGATATTGGCAATTTTGAATATCCGTCGCGCTCTGTCGCTGTTTGATGTTTGGATTTTAGCTTCTCTGACGGTTTTTGCCTGGATGTTCGGTTTTATCGGGCGGTATAATGTGCTGAACGAACTGTTGGGCTTTATTTTAACTTTGTCAGTTTTAGCGCTGCTGCTTGTTTATGCGTATCGTTTCGGTAATGCAAAGCTGATGAATCTGGTGGCAGTCCTGATCGCTTTTCGCGTTTTCGGCGGTTATTTGCAGGTATTCGGTTCTTTGACCGCCACCGGATTCGGGTTGATATTTTCCGGTCTGATCTTTTTGGCTTTGATGATAATATGGAAAAAAGTAACCTCTTCGGCCTTATTTGCTCCGCGGGAGAAAAGCCATGACAAATAAATGTTTATCGCCGATCGCATTATTGCTGCCGCTGGTTTGTCTGTTGATTTGGAATTTTTCTTTATGGGCCGCGCGCATGAATGTTGGCAATGTCGTTATCGCGGCCGAAGGATATGATCCGCGCAGCCTGGTTTCCGGGCATTATCTTAATCTGCGTTTAAACTGGCTGAAAACCGATTGTTCGCAATTTCCCTATGACTATTGCCCCGATAAAGAATTTGACGATGTTTATCGTTTTTATGTACCGGAAAATGAAGCCCGTACTTTGGAAAAAACGCTGCAAAACCGCCGTGAGGTTGAGGCTGAGCTGGTCTTTGGCTATGACGGGGAAGGGCGGCATCATCTGCGCAATCTGCTTTTAGACGGGCAGCCGTGGGATGAGTGGCTGGCGGCGCATCATCGCGGGCAAAAGCATAAAAAATAGCTTGCAGTCCCCGACAATACTGCTATTTTAAGGAAAAACAACCGTCATGGAGTAAAACAATGGCCGCTTCTCCTCGCATTTCGTTAATTATAGCCCTTTATAATGCCGAAAAATATCTGCGTCCCTGTCTGGATTCCGTAAAAGGGCAGACCTTTGCCGATTTTGAATGCCTTTGCATTAATGACGGTTCCAAAGACTCGACCGAAACAATTGTTAAAGAATATGCCGCGGCAGATCCGCGTTTTAAATTGATTAATCAGACTAACGCCGGCTGTTCAGCTGCCCGCAATACCGGTCTGAACAACGCGTCGGCGCCTTATGTCGCCTTGCTTGATCAGGATGATATGCTTCATCCCCAGGCTTTTGAAACGCTGATTTATCTGATTGAAAAATATCAAACCGATGTAGCCAGTTTCCGTTTTGTCGAAGTTCCTGATGATTTCGTTATGCGCAATCCGCCGCACTATGATGTCAAATCTTTTGCGGCCCGGGTTTCCGAAACGCCGTTTCAAGACTTTTTTAACCGCAAAAAGGGCGGCCAGGTAGAAGTCTGGACCCGCCTGTATAACAAAAAGGCAATCGCCGGAATTGAATTTCCGGTCGGCGTGCAGCCGGCGGAAGATACGATATTTACGCTAAAAGTACTTGACAGAATAAAAAATATCGTTACGGTAGAAGAAAAATTGCTTTATTATCGGGACAGCAGCACTTCGGTCATGAACATGGGAAAAACCCGGAGATATGTCGAATCTCATCTTAAAGCAGGGCAAATTCTGTATGATTACTTTGTCGGAGAGCAGAGACTTAAAGGCCGGGATTTGGAAAATATGCGTTATTTTATTACCCGCCTGTTTTATAAAACCTGTATTTCTCAGGCTTTGCGGCGGATTAATGATCCGAAACTGCGGCGAGAAGTACTTGATCTGTCACGACGGCATTTTACGGAATTTGAAAAGCGGCAGATGTTTTTGCCGTCGGAATTAAAGTTAAAACACCGGCTGGCTTATCGGCTGTTTATGATACGTTGGGATAGATTGGCCCGCCTTTGGGCTTAGGAAAGCAAAATTATGACTGTTAAGTTCAGTATTATCGTCGCCAGTTATAACTACAGAAGATATATTTCTCAAACCTTGGATTCGCTTTTGGCGCAGACCTATTCTGATTTTGAGGTTTTGGTTGTCGATGACTGTTCGCAGGATGATTCTGTTGCCGTTATCAGGGAATATTGCCGCAAGGACAGTCGTATCCGTCTGGTGGAAAACGAGAAGAATCTGGGGTTGGTCCGGACGATAGAGAAGGCGGTTGCCTTGGCACAAAACCCCTGGCTGGCATTTTGTGAGAGTGATGACTACTGGACGCCGGATTATTTGGAACGGAAAGCCCGTTATATCGAACAAAATCCCGAAGCGGCAATTGTCGTCAGCAATGTTGAGCTCTTCGGAGACGCCGAGGCTATGGCCAAAGTCAAAAGAGAGCGAGTTTCTTTTGAAAAGCTGAAAAAATATCAAACGCCGCGTTCAATGTTTCGCGATTTGTTTTATCATAATATTATTCCGACTTTTTCCTGCACGGCCGTCCGCAGAGACTTACTGGCCGCCTGCGATTTTAATCCGGTACAGCCGGCAATTCTGGACTGGTGGCTGTGGCGGCAGATTGCGATTGACCACAAAATCGGTTATCTTGATAAAAAACTTACTTTCTGGCGTATGCATGCCAAAAGCTATATTCGTAATCATAAGGAAAAAGGGCATAATCTCAGCAAACAGATGTTTTATGCCAATAACCGTCTGGTTAAGGCGGTTCGGCCGTTCAAATTTTATCTGACCTGGGTTCAGGCCTTTGTTCTCAAGCATTTTGTCCGGGTGAAGATTACCAAAAACAATCGTCTGCTGGTACGCGTTTGTGCAATTCCGGTTTGCAATTTCAAACTCGGAAAGTCTTTTGACGACTAATCACCAGCGGCAAAATATCCTGTTGCAAAGGGGGCGGTTTCTGTTATACTCGCTCTCATCTTGACTAACAGCTGCAGGAAACAGAATATGAAAAGAATACTCCATGTTGCCAACTTCAACCTTTTCCGCCTCAAAAAATGCTATCTCAACTCCATCACCTTAAAAATCAATAACGGCCTGATACGTCACGGCTATCATGTGATTACTTATCCCGATCGGGATTTATGCCGCATGTTCGGCTTCGGACATATGAACTGGTTCGGCCGCCGCAAACTGCAAAATCATCTGATCGAATTTGCCAGAGCCATGAAGCCTGACGCCGTGATTCTCGGACATGCCGATACTGTTGAACAGGATACGTTGTTTAAGCTGCGTGAGATATTTCCCGATATAAAAATTCTGCAATATAATGTTGACCGTATCGTTCCCGGCATAACCGACAACAATATCGCCGCGATTAACTCTAAACTTGATGCCGTTGACGCGACGATTATAACCACGGCCGAGCGTAAATTGCTGGATATGTTTAAGCGCGACGGCAAATTTGTCGGTTTTTTCCCGAACCCGGTAGATGACTCGATTGAACGTGAAAATGCCTATCTGCATGAAAAACTGCCTTATGATTTAATGCTCTGCGTTGACCGCAGTGTCCGTCAGTTTTGCGGCAAATATGTTCCCTGCGAGGAAATTATCGCCGATATCCGCAAACAGATACCTGATCTGAAGCTGCTGCTGGCCGGCATTGATAAACATCATCTGCTGGAGGGCGCCGCTTATCAGGACGCGCACGGAACTTGTGCCATGGGCTTTAACCTGAGCCGGATTAACGATGTATACCTTTATACCTCCGATCGTCTGGCGCATAGCGTCGGTAACGGTCAGTTAGCCGTTTTGGATGACAGAACCGGATATAAAGATATTTTCTCCGATGATGAAATGTGCTTCTTCCACACGCCCGAAGAAATGCTGGAAAAAATTGCTTTCTATCACAAAAATCCGCAGGAAAGAATGCGTGTCGCCAAAAACGGCGCCGAAAAATACCGCCGTCTCTTTAATGAAAAAGTGGTCGGCGCCTATATCGCCGATATCCTTTTCGGAGAACCGACCGCCGAAAAATATTTCTGGCTCGGGCTGGATAAATAGGGGGACTTATGAGCAAGATTCAAATATCTTTTGTAATGACGGTATATAACAAGGAAAAATACCTGCCGTCGGTATTAAAGGCGCTGACCGGTCAGACCGGTTTGGGAGAAGTCGAATATATTTTCTGCGATGATGTTTCTACCGATCGTTCGGTTGAGATTATTGAAAAATTTATGCAAGATTATCCGCATGTCAAAATCTTCAAAAACACCGAGAACAAAGGCCCGAGCGTCCGTATAAATCAGGGCATCGAGGCCGCGGAAGGCGAATATATCCGCATGCTGGATTCTGATGATATTTTTCCGCTCGATTCTACCGAAAAAATGCTCAACTTGGCGCAAAAACACAATGCCGACATGGTTTACGGCAAATTTACCCGCACTTATAAGCCGGCGCCGGAAATTACCGCGGAATATATGAAAGACGACATTAAATATGTTTTCCATAAAAATGCCATGGACAGTATTTTATGGGGCAAATATACCCGTATGGGACAATTGATTAAAGCCGATGTCCTGAAAAAAGCCGGCGGCGCGCATCCCTTGGTTTTTATTCAGGACGAATCAATCCCGCTGCGCTGCGCGCCTTATGCTGCCAACGGTATTATAAAAATGGACGCGAACGTGGTTTTGGTGCCTTTGGAAGACGGAAATCTTTCCGGCAGCAAAATACAACTCGATCATGACCGTTTTTTGGCCTACTATTACATGATTGCCGAAAATCCGGGACTGGCGCCGCGGTATTTGGCACGGCTCAATCAGCGCGCGGTTTCCGCTTTTTGGAAATATCGCCGCAAAGTGGCCGGACACCCTTATTTAAGTAAAGATTTTGTCCGTTATATCGCCAGCAAAATTTTTGCGCCGCAGCCGGATATGGACTATTTAAACCGGGCAAAAGCCGAATTTCTCGCTTGTCCGAAAATTTTACGGGTTAAATAAGCCATGCGTCTGGGGTTTTCTTCTGAAATTTATCCTTTGGAAACGGCTGATATCGCCTTGCTTCCCGATGCCGTAGATACCGGAATTGATACCGGTAAATTTTCTGATGAGATTATCGTTCTGCTAGGCGATGTAAAAACCGGGGTCGATGATCGCCTGCTGAAAGGGCGGAGATTGGTAAACGAAGCTTTGCAGAACGGCATTGAAAAAGTTAATGTAAAGCTTGCATTTGAAGTCAGAACGCCTCGTTTTGACGTTATTTCTACTTTGATTAAAAAACGCCGCGAGAAATATGAATCTTTTTGCAGCCGCATTTATCATATTGATCCGCATGATATCCGCCGCATGAATATCGAACGCAATTTCAAAACCAAAGAAACCGCTTACAATAATACCAAAAAACGTTGGTATCTGCCGCAGGAAGAGCGGGATCGCAAATATAACGAACTGTTAAATTCGATTAAGAATAACGGCTATCGTGACGATTGCCCGATAGAAATCATGCTTTGCCGCAGTTTCGGCGTGCAGGATACGGTTCACCAGGGGCATCACCGCATGGGGATAGCAATGGACTGCAATTTACCGCGGATTTCCGTAAAATTTAAGGCCGCCGGCTATACGCCGTCATTTTTGCACTGGCTGCTTAAACCTTTGGCGCGCCGGAAATTGCAGTCAAAATTGAAAAAATAAATTTGAGGGACGACATGTTTGTTTTTAAGAAATTTCAAATTTCGTTAGGCTGGTTTAATTTTTTCTTTGCCTTAGCTACCGTTACGCTTTATAACCGCGTATTTTTTGCCCGTGTATCTGAAATTTACCCCGGCTGGCCGGTTACTTTCGCAACGGCCTGCGTTTTGGTTTTGGCCTTAAATATCATATATAACCTTCTTTTTTACCGCCGCACCGCAAAATTTTTGGCAGTAATACTGACCTTAATCAATGCTCTGGTGCTTTATTTTATGATAAATTACAATGCCGTTATTGATAAAGTTATGCTCTTAAACGTTATCCAGACCGATGCCTATGAGGTTGAAGACCTGCTGGGAGCCAATTTCTTTTATTATGTCGGGCTGTTCGGGGTTTTGCCGGCTCTGGTTATTGTTTTCCTGCCGATAGATTATGCAGGATACGGCTGGAGAAAACGCCTGTCCGCCATTATCTTTTCCGCATTACTGGCCGGAGGTCTTATCGGTTATGGTTATAAAACCGCCGAAGATTTAATACGCAACCATAAACCGATACGTTACGCTTTGGTTCCGACAAATTATATCGGTTCGGCAATATCGGTTGCCAAAATGCAAAAGAAAAACAGCAACCATCCTTTTGTCAGAATTGCCGAAGATGCGGCAAGAAATGATTATTGGACGGATAACGGTAAGAAAAATCTCTTTATTTTCATTGTCGGAGAAACGGCGCGTGCCGCCAGTTTTTCGCTGAACGGCTATGAACGGCCGACCAATGAACCGTTAGAACCCTACGCCGGTCAATTGCTTTATTTTTCTGATGTAACTTCCTGCGGAACCTCAACCGCCGTATCGGTTCCCTGCATGTTTTCCAAAGACGGGCGCCGCAATTTTAAACCCGGCAGCGAAGATTATACCGAGAACTTTCTTGATATTTTGGAACGGCTTGATTTCAAAGTTTTCTGGCGTGAAAATAACACCGGCTGCAAGGGAAATTGCGATCGTGTCGAAGTTGAAGATGTCTGCTTGGAAAAAAGCTGTTATGACAAGGTCTTAATGGACAATCTTGAACAACGCCTGCAAAAATTCGAAGAAGACGATATTTTTGTCGTCTTTCATCAGAAAGGCGTTCACGGCCCCAGTTATATCGATCGTTATCCGGCCGAATTTGCTCGTTGGCAGCCGGTTTGTACAGATAAAGTAAATGTCAAAAACTGCACGCGTGAAGAACTGGTCAATGTTTATGACAACGCCACGCTTTACGGCAGCCAGGTCTTAGCCGATTATATCCGGGAATTGGAACGTCTCGGCGACCGTTATAATACTTTTCTGATTTATGCTTCCGATCACGGCGAATCTTTGGGGGAAGATAATTTCTATCTTCACGGTCACCCTTATGATGATGCGCCGGATTATCAAAAACATATTCCGATGCTGATCTGGATGTCTGACAGTTTTGCCGAAAGTTTCAAAATTGACCGCGCCTGTCTGAAGAGCAAACTGGCCGAACCGCACTCGCATGACAACCTGTTCCATTCCATGCTGGGGCTGACCGGCATAAAAACCGGCGCATATAATCCCGATTTGGACATTTTTGCGGATTGCCGGATAAAATAAGCTTAAAAAAAGCCCCGTGTTTTCGGGGCTTTGATTTTTAGTTTTCGGTTTTCTTGGCCGTTTTTTTAACGCTGATTTTTTTCATTTTCTGTTTTTCGGTCGTGGTTTTGGGAATGGTAATTTCCAAAACGCCATTGTCATAGTTGGCGTCTGCCTGATCAAAATTCAAATCCCAGGGCAGGGGAACCGTGCGTTTGATCATACCGTATGACATTTCAGAGAAGTAGCTGTTTTTGCCTTTATGTTCGGTTTGCTGTTTTCTTTCGCCGGAGATGGTCAGATAGCCGTCGGAAGATATTTCCAAGTCAATATCTTTTTCGTTTATGCCGGGAAGCTCCGCCAAAACGTTAACCGCATCATCGCTTTCCGAAACTTCTATTTTCGGTTCGGTTTCGCTGAGATCCTGATGATGAGGAAAATCAAGAGCATTCCAAAAATGCTGCAGGAAATGTTTAAATTCTTCATGAGCCGGAACATGAATCGGCAATTCGTGGGAATGAGGGCGTTTGCTGGGGGCCAATTGATTTTTCATAATTTTTATTCTCCTGTTAATGTATCTGTTTGTCTTTTTGGATTAAATCTTCAAGTGTAAGTTTTGCCGTTTCCAGAGCCCGGCTGTTGGTGAGCTTATCTCCGGCGCGGTTCATATAAAATCCCAGCCGATGCAGTGCCAGCAGCGGATCATTGCCGGCTCCGGTAAGCAGAATTTTTACGACTTCCGGTGCTGTTTTGGTAAAAGTTCCTTCGGGAGGATGATAATTGCTTTTGACTTCCTCGCTCCAATACGGATTTTCCTGTTCGGACATTTTTTCTCCTGACTTTTAATCTTATCCTTCTTTGAAATAATGTCTTTTTGTCAGAATCCCATCATCCGATAGTTATAGATAAGATTAACTTCTCTTTAATCAAATTATTATAATCTGAGAAAAATCGTAAAACCCTATGGAGGAGTAAGAAGATGAAGAAGACAATATTTATGGCGGCTCTCGAATGTCCGTATTGGCGTTTAATGCGGCGCAGGCGGCAGATTTTGCCCCTTATGTAGGGCTTAAAACCGGTATTTCGCATGTTGTCAATAAGGCGCACTCGCTCCCCGAACAAGATGATAATTTATGGTTCGGCAGCATTGCCCTCGGCGCTGATTTCCGGGAAATGGATGTTAATTCCAATTTATTATTGGAACTCGAATATACATACCGCCCCAGCTTCAGCGAACACAGTACCGGCGGTACCGATATCAGCAGCCAGAGTCAGTCTCTGATGCTGAACGGTTATTATGTAATCCCGGCCCGTATGGAAGTTAAACCCTATATCAGCGCCGGTCTCGGTTTTAGCCGCAATGACCGGGATGTCCGCTATTTGACCAACAGCGGCGCCCGTTTTTCCAAAAAAGCCGACAGTCTGACCTGGTCTTTGGGAGCGGGGGCTTTAATCCCCGAAGTTATGGATTATACCGATATTATCGTCGGTTACCGTTATCTGGATATGGGCAGCATGAAAACCGGCTGGAACAATGTTGATTTCCGGGCGCATGAATTCTACGCCGGTATAAATTATAAATTTTAGTACCTTGGCTGACAAAAACGCCGGAAGTTATCCGGCGTTTTTTTAGGCTTTAGCGGTTTCTTTTTTGCGGTCGAGTTTTTTCTTCCATTTCATTTTGGCATATTGCTGCATATCGGCAATCTCGTCAAATTCATCAATGATTTCGCGGCCGAGAATGGTTTCGATAATATCCTCAAGAGTGATGATGCCGACCCAGGTGCCGTGTTGGTCTATCACCAAGGCCATATGAGTACGGTCTTCAAGCATACCGGCCAAAACATTTTCTAGCCTTGCCTCGCTGTAAACACTGCTCATGGCGCGAACATAATTATCGACTTTTTCGTTTTCTTTGGCTTTAACAATACAGCCTTTATGAATATAGCCGGCGAAAATCTGCTTTTCTTCGTCAATAATCGGAAAGCGTGAAAAAGGGGAGGTTGCAACGAATTTGGCAAAACTTTTCATGCTCATGTTCGGTTTGACCGAATGTACGACAATACGCGGCGTCATGATATCTTTGACCCGGATTTGGTAAAGATTAACGACATTGCAGATGACGCGGTATTTGTTATCGTCAAGAACCTGGCAGGCATTGCCCATTTTGGCCAAAGCCTTGATTTCGTCGCGAATGCTGGAAGTTTCGTCAACTTTATTGAACCAGTTGGTAATGAAGCGGGATAAATATAAAAACGGTTTTAACGTCCATATCATGATTTTAAGGGTAATAACCATCGACGGAATAAGTTGTTTCCAATATCTGGCGCCGATGGATTTGGGCAGGATTTCCGATAATACCAGAATTGCCAGAGTCATAATACCTGAAGCCAGTCCGAGGTAGGCCTGCCCGTACATCGCCGCAACCTGAGCGCCGACGCCGGCGGCTCCGACTGTGTGCGCAACGGTGTTCAGAGTCAAAATCGCTGCCAAAGGCTCGTCGATATTCGATTTCAGACGGGAGATTTCACGAAAAAGTTTGGGATTTTTTTCTTCCAGCTGGGCAATGTAGCTGGGAATAATAGATAATAACGCAGCTTCCATGACCGAACATAAAAAAGAAATTCCGATAGCGGTTGCCGCAAAAAATATTAAAAGAGCCATAACTGCTGTCTAAAACCTTCTGCTATTAATCCTGTCTTCAGTATAACAAAACTTTGTAAAAATAAAAAGATATAAATACAGCCTCTTGAAAACAATTAAGATTGTTCTAAAATAAAAACGAAAAGGAAAAGAATATGGCTAAATTTGCTCTGGTTACGGATTTTGACGGCACAATCAGCGACGATGATTTTTTCTGGCACATTGCCGATCGTTACTTTGATGCCGAAGCGCTTAAACCTTGGTCTGAATATCTGGCCGGCCGTATAAATCATATTGATGCGCTGAACGCTATTTTTGCCCGTATTCATGTTCCTGAAGGGGAGCTGCTGGCTTTTATAGATACTATACATCTGGATGCCTCTTTCACCAAGCTGCTGGATATCTGCCGAAAAAAAGAGATTCCGGTTGCTGTTGTCAGCGCCGGCTGTGATTATTATATTCAACGTTTGATTGGTAATAAGATTTCCGAATATAATATCCGGCTGATTACTAACCACGGAGTATATAATCGGCAGAACGGACTGAAAATGATACCGCCTTACGACAGTGCCTATTATGATAAGGCCGTCGGCATTTCAAAAGCTGCGGTTGTCAGGGAACTGCAAAAGCAGGGCTATGAGGTCATTTATGCCGGTGACGGTCCGCCCGATGTTGAGTCGGCCAAAATCGCCGATGTCGTTTTTGCCAAAAAGACTTTGCTGGAACGCTGCCGGGAATTGGGAATTAAAACTCATAAATTTGACAGTTTTCAGGATATTGTTCATTATCTGGAGGATTTATAAATGCCTTATGCCACTTATATCAACAAACAGATCAACATTCCCTATCTGCTGAAAATCGGCTACGGCAAAACCGCCAAGGTCGGAAAATATCTGATTGACAAGGACTTGCCGAACATTGCTCTGTTTTTTGGCGAAGGTATAGAAGCCATGCTCGGCGAAACTTTGTATAAAGGCTTTGCGGAGCAGGGGATTAAGATTATTCATAAACAAGTCGTCACCGATATTAATATTGAAGAAATTAATCAGGTCGCCTTTTCTCTGCCGCCTGAGACCGGCGCCCTGGTCGGTATCGGCGGCGGCAAAGCGCTTGATTATGCCAAATATGCGGCTAATCTGCTGCGGCTGCCTTATATCAGCATGCCGACCTCCACGTCGAATGACGGTTTCTGCAGTCCGACTTCTTCGCTGCTGGTCGGCGGTAAAAGAACAACCGTCAAGTCGGCCATTCCTTTTGGCGTTGTTGTTGATTTAGACATTATCAAAGGCGCGCCGAAAATCTGTTTGTATTCCGGCTTGGGCGATATGATTTCCAAAGTAACGGCTTTGGTCGACTGGAAAGAAGCAGCTTTAAGAGGGCAGGCGCGTTATAATGATTTTGCTTCGATGATGAGCTATAATTCGTTGGATCTGTTGTTCCTTAAACACAGCGCCGATATTGAAGCGCCTGAGTTTCAGCGCAGTCTGACCAATTCGCTGTTGACCAGCGGTATTGCCATGGAAATTGCCGGAACCTCACGCCCGGCCAGCGGTTCGGAACATCTGATTTCCCATGCTCTCGATAAAATTTCTCAAAAGCCGAAAATGCATGGTTTGCAGGTCGGGGTTGCCACTTATCTCTGTGCCTTGCTGCAAAATAATAATGAAACGGAAGGCGTCAAAAATTTTCTGACAACTACCGGTTTTTTTGATTTTGTAAAACAGGCCCCCTTTACAAAGGATGAATTTATCAAAGCCTTGGAAATTGCCCCGACGATCAAAAACAATTATTATACGGTTTTGTCGGAACCAGACAGTTTTGACCGCGCCGTTTTGTTGGTTGAAAAAAATGAAATTCTGCGGGAGCTGATAAAATAATCAGTACTTAAAACAGGCGCAATACCGCCTGAGAGGCCTGAGAAGCAAGGGAAAGCGAATTAACCGCCAATTGTTGGGCTGTCTGCAAAGCCAGCATATTCG
>ENA-ORTG01002812-ORTG01002812.1-human-gut-metagenome-genome-assembly--contig:-NODE-2812-length-13245-cov-3.707430_pt1 | contig 13245 bp, 8 predicted proteins | sample MGYA00241906_ERZ509176 | MGnify/ENA primary metagenome ERZ509176 (study PRJEB26280, sample SAMEA2338811) | human gut metagenome | biome: human gut; feature: human-associated habitat; material: faeces...
GTACGAGCATAGCCATTGCATGAGGCAGACTTAATCCTGACATGACCAGAAATTCCAGCACATTGTCCAGAGAAGCACTGTCGCTCATACCCGGCTGTATGATCGGGCGTATTTCTTTGATATCTCCCAGCATAGGAGTGGAGAGTACGCTTTCACGGGCTTCCATCCATCCGCGGTTGCCACGAATGGTATTGATTTCACCGTAGGGCGCCAGCAGGCGGAAAGGTTGTGCCAGTCCCCATGTCGGAAAAGTGTTGGTGCTGAAACGGGAGTGTACCAGAGCCAAGCCGCTGGTGAAGTAGCTATTCGTCAGATCAGGATAGTAGTTGCGTAGCTGCAATGACGAGAGCATACCTTTATATATAATACTTTTGGTCGAGAGCGAAACGACATAAAAATCGTTTCTCGTCGGAATAGCTGACAATCTGACTTTATTCTCTATCCGTTTGCGAATCAGATACAGTTTGCGGTCGGCAGTTTCTGTCTCAGTAAATCCCGTGATAAATACCTGTTTGATATCCGGTTCGTTAGCCAAAGCCGCTTCTCCCAGAATTTCCGGGCAAGTAGGTACATTACGCAGATGCATCAGCGTAAGTCCTTCTTTTTCGATTTCCTCAATAATGATACTCAAAATAGTTGCCTGGTCTTTCTCTTTTTTCGGTAAAAAAAGCAGACCGGTGCCATAACGTCCCTTTTCCGGAACGGGAATACCCTGCAATAAAATAAACTCATGCGGAATTTGTAACATAATGCCTGCACCGTCCCCGGTTTTGTTGTCTGCACCTTCGGCACCGCGGTGGCGCATATTCTCTAATACTTTTAAAGCCGACTCAACAATGTCGTGTGACTTTTCTCCGTGAATGTTTACCAGCATACCAACACCGCAGGCATCATGTTCGTATGCCGCATCGTACAGGCCCGGCTGTTTGGGATGTCGTTGGTAAGGGAATCCTTTTGCTCTGTTGTTAAAAAGTTCTTGTTTCTTCATTCTTACTATCTTTATTGTATGATAATACCTGTTTGGTGTATCAAAATGTTTGGCAAAATTAAAAATTTAATTTCATAATGATACTAAATTCTATCATTTCTATGACACGAAATGAGAAGCCTATTCTATATTCTTTTAATTTGTAATCAAAATCGTTGGAATTGCTTTTAAATTGTTAGTCTGTTGTCTATTATTTTAAGATGATTGTAATTTGTTTCTTTTTGAGCTAAAAATAATATATTATTTAACTTTTTGATGTATTTGCAACTTTTTTGTGCGTTTATGTCAAATAAATATCGAATTTATAATCTTTATGTTATTTGAAATATGTATATTTGCAACCAAAATAAAAACGCTATAATGTGCGTGGAATGGTAGGCTATATTGGTACAAGAAAAGCCTTTCCCAGCCTAATAAAAGGGCTGAAGTATCATCGAAAACTATGTTGTTTTCAAAGGAAAACTTCAAGCCCAAGGAAATACAGTCATCAACAAAATCGCCGATTGTAGTATCGAATTTCCCGAAACAATCGAATGCCTCGATCTGTTGATTACTACGGTACCTCTTCAGTTGCCTGCTTACCATATTGCGGTTTGCAAGGGAATGGATGTAGGCCAGCCCAGGAATTTGGCTAAATCAGTAACAGTGGAGTAAAACTTGTAACTTATAACAGGTAATTTGGATTTGTATAAATGGAACAATTGAAACATGAATGTGGCGTTGCCATGATACGCCTGCTTAAACCGCTGGAGTATTACGAGAAGAAGTACGGAACGTGGATGTACGGTCTGAACAAGCTTTATCTGCTAATGGAAAAGCAGCATAATCGTGGGCAGGAAGGTGCGGGACTGGCTTGTGTTAAACTGGAGGCCAATCCGGGTGAAGAATATATGTTTCGCGAACGTGCCTTAGGTTCCGGTGCCATTACGGAAATCTTTGAGAATGTACAGAATAATTTCAAGGATTTGACTTCCGAACAATTGCATGATGCAGAGTTTGCCAAACGTACATTACCTTTTGCGGGTGAAACGTATATGGGGCATTTGCGTTATTCGACAACCGGGAAATCCGGTATCTCTTATGTGCACCCGTTTTTGAGGAGAAACAACTGGCGTGCCAAGAACTTGGCTCTCTGCGGTAACTTCAACATGACGAATGTAGATGAAATTTTTGCCCGTATCACAGCCATTGGACAACATCCCCGTAAGTATGCTGATACCTATATCATGTTGGAACAAGTGGGGCACCGGCTTGATCGTGAAGTGGAACGTGTGTTCAACCTTGCCGAGGCCGAAGGGCTTACAGGCATGGGAATCACCAACTATATAGAAGAGCATATTGATTTGGCTAACGTATTGCGTACCTCCAGCCGTGAATGGGACGGGGGATATGTCATTTGCGGACTGACCGGAAGCGGTGAATCTTTTGCAATACGTGATCCGTGGGGGATACGTCCTGCTTTCTGGTATCAGGATGAAGAGATTGCTGTGTTGGCTTCCGAACGTCCGGTCATTCAGACAGCTTTTAATGTCCCTGTAGAAGATATTAAAGAACTGCAACCGGGACAGGCATTATTGATTAGTAAAGAAGGTAAACTGCGGACATCACAAATAAACAAACCTCGTGAGAAACAGGCTTGTTCATTCGAGCGTATCTATTTCTCCCGTGGTAGTGATGTCGATATTTACAAGGAACGGAAACGGCTCGGCGAGAAACTCGTGCCGAACATTTTGAAAGCTATCAACAACGATCTTGACCATACCGTTTTCTCTTTTATTCCCAACACCGCCGAAGTTGCTTTCTACGGAATGTTACAGGGACTGGATGACTATCTGAATGAAGAAAAAGTGCAGCAAATAGCTGCATTAGGTCATAATCCGAATATGGAGGAACTGGAAGTTATTCTTTCCCGCCGTATCCGCAGTGAAAAGGTGGCTATTAAGGACATCAAGCTCCGTACGTTTATTGCCGAAGGAAACAGCCGAAATGATCTGGCGGCTCATGTCTACGATATCACTTACGGAAGCCTTGTTTCCGGTGTCGATAATCTGGTGATTATTGACGATAGTATTGTGCGTGGCACAACATTGAAGCAAAGTATTATCGGTATTCTCGACCGTCTTGGTCCGAAGAAGATTGTTATCGTTTCTTCTTCCCCACAGGTCCGTTATCCCGATTATTACGGTATCGATATGGCAAAGATGAGTGAGTTTATTGCTTTCAGAGCTGCTGTCGAATTGCTGAAAGAGCGGGATATGAAAGATATAATTGCGTCTGCCTACCGGAAATCCAAAGATCAGATAGGTTTGCCGAAAGAGCAAATGGTGAACTATGTAAAAGAAATATATGCACCTTTCACGGATGAGGAAATCTCCGCCAAAATGGTAGAACTATTGACTCCGAAGGGAACGAAAGCTAAAGTGGAAATCGTCTACCAGCCATTGGAAGGGCTTCATGAAGCCTGTCCCAATCATCGGGGCGACTGGTACTTTAGCGGCAATTACCCTACGCCGGGTGGCGTGAAAATGGTGAATCAGGCATTCATCAATTACATAGAGCAACTGTATCAATTCTGACAATCATACAACGATTCAAAAATAAGAATGAGAAATGTGACATTAATCCTTGACGACGGGAGCCGGTTTTCCGGCAAGTCGTTTGGCTACGAGAAGCCGGTGGCGGGCGAAGTAGTTTTTAATACTGCCATGACCGGATATCCGGAGAGTCTCACTGACCCTTCGTATGCCGGACAGTTGATGACTTTTACCTATCCGTTGATAGGAAATTACGGAGTTCCCCCTTTTTCAATCGAACCGAACGGACTCGCTACTTTTATGGAAAGTGAGAAGATTCATGCGGAAGCGATTATCGTAAGTGACTATTCTTACGAATACAGTCATTGGAATGCTGTTGAAAGTCTCGGCGACTGGCTGAAACGTGAGCAGGTTCCCGGCATCACAGGCATTGATACCCGCGAACTGACTAAAGTACTCCGCGAACATGGCGTGATGTTGGGAAAGATTGTTTTTGACGATGAACCGGACAATGTTCTTGAAGCTACTTATGCAGGCGTTAACTATGTAGATAAAGTAAGTTGCAAGGAAGTGATTCGCTATAATGAAGGTGCGGATAAAAGGAAAGTGGTATTGGTGGATTGCGGTGTAAAGACTAATATCATCCGTTGTCTGCTGAAACGTGATGTTGAAGTGATTCGTGTCCCTTGGGATTATGACTTCAATGGACTCGAATTTGACGGATTGTTTATTTCCAATGGTCCGGGCGATCCGGATACCTGTGATGCTGCGGTGCAAAATATCCGCAAGGCAATGAAAAACGAAAAACTTCCTATCTTCGGAATCTGTATGGGTAATCAATTACTCTCGAAAGCCGGAGGTGCCAAGATATATAAACTGAAGTACGGACACCGTAGCCACAATCAGCCTGTGCGTATGGTAGGTACGGAACGATGTTTCATCACTTCCCAAAATCACGGTTATGCCGTAGATAATAATACGTTAGGAGCAGATTGGGAACCGCTTTTCATCAATATGAATGACGGTTCTAACGAAGGAATTAAACATAAGACGAATCCTTGGTTCTCGGCACAATTCCACCCGGAAGCTGCCAGTGGACCTACGGACACGGAATTTCTGTTCGATGAATTTGTAAACCTGCTTAAATAACCGACAATTATGAAAGAAAATATAAAGAAAGTATTGCTGCTGGGTTCCGGTGCCCTAAAAATCGGTGAGGCCGGTGAGTTCGACTATTCCGGTTCGCAGGCACTCAAAGCCTTGAAAGAAGAGGGGATTGAAACGATTCTCATCAACCCGAATATTGCTACGGTACAGACTTCCGAAGGAGTGGCAGATCAGATTTACTTCCTGCCGGTGACTCCGTACTTCGTAGAGAAAGTGATTCAGAAAGAGAGACCCGAAGGCATTATGCTTGCATTTGGCGGTCAGACCGCTTTGAATTGCGGTGTGGCTTTATATAAGGAAGGAGTCCTTGAAAAATATAATGTAAAGGTACTCGGTACTCCGGTACAAGCTATTATGGATACCGAAGACCGTGAACTTTTCGTGCAGAAACTGAATGAAATCAATGTAAAGACTATCAAGAGCGAAGCCGTGGAAAATGCGGAAGATGCTCGTCGTGCAGCAAAAGAACTGGGTTATCCGGTGATTGTTCGTGCTGCTTATGCATTGGGTGGTTTGGGTTCCGGTTTTTGTGATAACGAGGAACAACTGAATATTCTGGTAGAAAAGGCTTTTTCCTTCTCCCCACAAGTATTGGTGGAAAAATCACTCCGTGGCTGGAAAGAAGTGGAATACGAAGTAGTGCGCGACCGCTTCGATAACTGTATTACTGTTTGTAATATGGAGAATTTCGATCCGCTAGGTATCCATACCGGTGAGTCTATCGTTATTGCTCCGTCTCAAACGCTTACTAACAAAGAATATCATAAACTTCGTGAATTGGCTATCCGTATCATTCGCCATATCGGTATCGTGGGCGAATGTAACGTACAATACGCTTTCGATCCGGAATCCGAAGATTACCGGGTGATTGAAGTAAATGCCCGTCTTTCCCGTTCATCAGCCTTGGCCTCCAAAGCAACCGGCTATCCGCTGGCTTTTGTTGCCGCTAAATTAGGATTGGGTTACGGACTTTTCGATTTGAAAAATTCCGTAACAAAAACGACCTCCGCCTTCTTCGAGCCTGCTCTGGATTATGTGGTCTGTAAAATTCCTCGTTGGGACTTGGGTAAATTCCATGGGGTAGACAAAGAATTGGGTTCTTCAATGAAATCAGTCGGTGAAGTAATGGCTATCGGTCGTACTTTTGAAGAAGCGATCCAGAAAGGTCTTCGTATGATAGGACAGGGAATGCACGGATTTGTGGAAAACAAAGAACTGGTTATCTCTGATATTGACAAAGCACTTCGTGAGCCGACCGATAAACGTATTTTTGTAATATCGAAAGCATTCCGTGCCGGATACACAATTGATCAGGTACATGAACTGACAAAGATTGACAAGTGGTTCCTTCAGAAACTGATGAATATTATGCAGACTTCCGAAGAACTGCACAGTTGGGGAAACAATCACAAACAGATTACCGACTTGCCGGGAGAATTGCTGAAGAAAGCGAAAGTGCAAGGCTTCTCCGATTTCCAGATTGCCCGTGCAATTGGTTATGAAGGTGATATGGAAGACGGCATTCTCTATGTCCGTAATCATCGCAAACGTGCGGGTATTCTTCCCGTTGTGAAACAAATTGATACTCTGGCTGCCGAATACCCGGCACAAACTAATTATCTATATCTTACTTATAGTGGTGTAGCAAATGACGTTCATTATCTGGGTGACCATAAATCTATCGTCGTACTAGGCTCCGGTGCCTATCGTATCGGTTCTTCGGTTGAGTTCGACTGGTGTGGTGTTCAGGCATTGAATACAATCCGCAAGGAAGGGTGGCGCAGCGTTATGATTAACTATAATCCGGAAACCGTATCTACGGATTACGATATGTGCGACCGCCTCTATTTCGATGAACTGACTTTCGAACGCGTAATGGATATTCTGGAACTCGAAAATCCACATGGCGTCATTGTATCTACCGGTGGACAAATTCCGAATAATCTGGCATTGCGCCTGGATGCACAAAATATCAATATTCTCGGTACAAGTGCCAAAAGCATTGACAACGCTGAGGATCGCGAGAAATTCTCTGCCATGCTCGACCGTATTGGTGTAGACCAGCCGCGTTGGCGTGAACTGACTTCTATGAATGATATCAATGAATTTGTTGACGAGGTCGGTTTTCCTGTACTTGTCCGTCCGTCTTATGTGCTTTCGGGTGCCGCGATGAATGTTTGCTCCAATCAGGAAGAACTGGAACGTTTCCTGAAACTGGCAGCCAATGTATCGAAGAAACATCCGGTAGTAGTAAGTCAGTTTATTGAGCATGCCAAGGAAGTGGAAATGGATGCCGTGGCTCAAAATGGAGAAATCGTAGCGTATGCTATCAGTGAGCACATCGAGTTTGCCGGTGTGCACTCCGGTGATGCGACCATTCAATTCCCGCCGCAAAAGTTATATGTGGAGACGGTTCGCCGCATCAAGCGTATCAGCCGTGAGATTGCTAAGGCTTTGAACATTTCCGGTCCGTTCAATATCCAATATCTGGCAAAAGATAATGATATCAAGGTGATCGAATGCAACCTGCGTGCCAGTCGCTCTTTCCCGTTTGTCAGCAAGGTATTGAAGATAAACTTTATCGAACTGGCAACGAAAGTAATGCTTGGCCTGCCTGTCGAAAAACCGGAAAAGAATCTTTTTGAACTGGACTATGTTGGAATCAAGGCTTCCCAGTTCTCCTTCAACCGTTTGCAGAAAGCCGACCCGGTGTTGGGGGTAGATATGGCTTCCACCGGTGAAGTCGGTTGTATAGGTATGGATACTTCCTGCGCCGTACTGAAAGCAATGCTTTCCGTAGGTTATCGCATTCCGAAGAAGAATATCCTGCTTTCTACAGGTACAATGAAACAGAAAGCCGATATGATAGACGCAGCCCGTATGTTGGTAAATAAAGGATATAAACTCTTTGCTACGGGCGGTACGCACAAAGCGCTTGCCGAAAACGGTATTGAGAGTACTCATGTTTATTGGCCGAGTGAAGAAGGACATCCGCAAGCTTTGGAAATGCTCCATAGTAAAAAGATTGATATGGTAGTCAACATTCCGAAGAATTTGACAGCCGGAGAGTTGGACAACGGATATAAAATCCGTCGTGCGGCTATCGACCTGAATGTTCCGTTGATAACGAATGCCCGTTTGGCTAGTGCATTTATTAATGCTTTCTGTACAATGAGCATTGATGATATTGCTATCAAGAGTTGGGCGGAATATAAGTAATATAATAAGTTGTTATATAATAAGTAGAAGAAGTCGTCTCTGTTTTTTCAGGGGCGGCTTTTTTTATAAAAATATTGCAAAAAGGATAATTGGCTTAGTCTCCGTGCTCATTTTTTTATGCTCGAAAATTAGCTGCATTCAAATATTCGTTTTACCTTTGACAGAAATTGTCAACGTGTAAAGTAAATGGAGTCATTGAGTCAGTATTCAAAAGATGTTCGTGAGGAATTGAAATTGTCATTACAAGAAGTCTATAATCGAACTGATATAGATGTCACTCTTTTGGGGTATAAGATGTTTGATTTGGAGAGTCGTAGATATATTGGAAATAAAGCAAAGTTAACCCCTTGGATTATGAATATAATCAACGAGCATACAGGAGGGTTTGAATCATTTTTTGATGTCTTTGCGGGAACCGCATCTGTTTCCAAGGCTGCGATACCTTATGCAAAGAGAATAATAATGAATGACTTTCTGTCATCTAACAATATTATATATCAAGCCTTTTTTGGTTCCGGAGTTTATGATATGAATAAACTTCATTCAATCATAGAGTATTATAATAATATAAATCCTGACACTATTGAAGACAATTACTTTTCGGATAATTTCGGAGATAAGTTCTTTGATTACAAGAACTCCAAATTGATAGGTCATATAAGGGAGGATGTCGAAAGGAGGAAAGTGGCATTGACGCATAAGGAATATGCCATTCTATTGACCTCTTTAATATATAGTATTGATAAAATAGCAAATACAGTAGGGCATTTTGATGCATACATCAAAAAAAACATCCTGTATCATCCTTTATCCATACAACTTATTAGACCACTTGATCCTCAGTGTGTAGAAATCTTTAGAGAAGACTCCAATATACTTGCTGAAAACATCACGGCAGATGTTGCATATATTGACCCGCCTTATAACTCTCGTCAATATAGTAGATTTTATCATATTTACGAAAATCTGGTAACTTGGGAGAAGCCTGAATTGTTTGGTGTAGCGATGAAGCCTAAAGCACAAAATATGAGTGCATATTGTACCTCTAGTGCTCCCGTTGCATTTCGGGATCTTATAAGTAAATTGAACGTCAAGTATATTGTCGTATCATACAATAATACATACGAATCAAAAAGCGGGTCATCAAAAAACAAGATTACATTAGAGCAGATTAAATCCATTTTAGAAGAACGCGGTACTACAAAGATATATGATTGCGATCACAGATATTTTAATGCAGGTAAGACTAATTTTGCAAAGCACAAGGAACTATTATTTATCACGGAAGTAGGGCAATGAAAAAAAAGATAGTAAGATCACCTTTTTTCTATGTTGGAGACAAATATAAGCTTATTGAAGAAATTAGCTCGTATTTCCCTGACGACATAGAGAAATTCGTTGAACCGTTTGTTGGCGGAGGGTCGGTATTTATGAATATTGACGCTCGGAAATTTTACCTGAATGATATAGATGTAAATGTAATTGCGCTACACAAATTTTTATGTAAATCTGCCAATAAACGAACTGAATTTTTTAGTCGAATAGAAAGTCTTATCGCTGAGTATGGACTATCATATTCATATAAGGAAGATCGTATCCCGATAGAACTTAGGCAACAGTATAAAAAAACATACTATGCTAAATATAACAAAGAAGCGTATGGGCGGATGAAAAGGGATTTCAATGAATCGTCGATAGCTGATTTATATGTCTTGTATCTTTTGTTGATATATGGATTTAATCGAATGCTACGATTCAATAAAAATGGAGACTTCAATCTTCCTGTAGGCAATGTTGATTTTAATGCTAATGTAGTAAATGCTCTAGAGGCATATTTCATGCAGGTAATATCCAAAAAACCTAAATGGTTTAATATCGATTATAAAGATTTCCTACAAAAAATAAGGTTGTCTGAAAAAGATTTTGTATATTTAGACCCGCCATATCTTATCACATTTAGTGAATATAATAAGTTATGGAATGAGCAAGATGAAATTGAGTTGTTGCAATTATTGGATAGCCTAAACAAACGACGTATTCGGTTCGCTATATCGAATGTTACTCATTACAAAGGTCGATGTAACAATCTGTTTATAGATTGGGCATGCAAGTACAATGTTCATCCGATAAAGAGTAATTATATAAGCTATCACGACAATTCAACAAAACAAATTAGCGAAGTATTAATCACAAATTACTAATATGCCTAGAAAACCTGAATATAAGCCGTTGCTTTACACGACTACGATACGAAATCCTGAGCGTTTTAAAGATTTCATGCACATACTTAAACGGTTCAATGGTCGGATACTTAATAATAAAACAGTCGAGTTGTTCGAGAGAGAACTGTTTAAGGTTGGCTTGTATCGACCAATGAAGCGCCCGGAAACAGTTCAGGATAAGTGGAAATCAACAAAGAACGGGGAATTAGCCAGCAAACCATTAACAGATGAAGAAACGAAAGATGTGTATCAGCAGAATGATCCCCAAGTCAACAAAAGTATAAAGGGACATAAAGAAGCAGGGTTTCCTAAAGGGTGGCCGAGTCGATTTGACACACAATTCAAATTGATGAAAGTTCTGGGCTTTGTATATTATGAATGGGGAAAGCCTATAAACTTCTCTCAAACAGGTAACTATCTTGCAGATACTGTATCCATTGAAATAGATTCAGGAGCAATATCTCGCGAGATTGTAAATCCACAGAATGAGCAAATTGCATTTATGCAGGCTTTTGCCAAGCAACAAAGATGCAATCCGTTTATTTGTGAATTAAATGATAATATTCCACTGATATTATTGCTTGAAGTTATAAAGAAGTTAAACTCTGATCCAGATTATAATGGTTCGGGAATCTCATATAAGGAGATACCTTTAGTTATCTTTTGGAAAGATAATGATGCGGAATCTTTGTATCAGCGTATTAAACTTCTGCGAAAGGAACATAGGTACAATCCTTCAAATGAAGTGATAGAGGATATATGTGTAAACGAAATACTTGGGGGATTCAAGAAATTTGATCTTGACTCTATTGTGTCCGAATATCCCGATGAATTTGTCCGCAAAATGAGAATGACAGGACTTATATCATTTAGAGGGGGTGGTCGATTTATCGACATTAACCATAATGAAGATGATAAGATAAATTATATACTGGCTAATTATGCCACATATCGCAAGTACACTTCAAAAGAAGAATATTTTGACTATATGTCAGACATTGATGATGCATTGTTTGCATTAAAAGCTGTCGAAATCCCCAAAAATGTCGCAGCTGATAAATTAGCTAAACTCGTGGGTGATTACTCATGGGATTCTATTAAAAAAGAACTTACCCATTTGGCGAAAAAAACATCATCAAGCCACAATATTTTAAGGTTTATTGCAGCTCCGGCAAGATTAGAGTTCCTGACCGCCCTTGCTATTAAGTCAAAACTGCCTGCTGTTGAGGTAATTCCCAATTATCCATGTGACGATGAAGGTCTGCCAACCTCTACGGCTGGTGGGGATATTGGAGATATTGAGTGTTTCGAGGCTTCTAACAGTATATTGGTGGAAGTCACAATGTCTGAAGGGCGTCAGCAGACAATGATGGAAGTATGGCCTATTGCGAGACATTTAAAGGAGCTTAGAGAAAAATATGAATGTGAAAATTTCCAATGTGTGTTTCTGGCACCAAGTATATTTGTTGATTCTGAGAATCAGATAGACTGGGTTAAGGATAAAAAGCAGCTTGTTATTCGTCCATACAAGATTGTAGATTTTATTAACTATCTGGATACAGCAGCATCTTTATATCAGATTGTATAAGGTTACTAAAAACAATATAAGAAAACTATAGAAAAGCACCTTCTTGTTTGGAAATTTGTTTAAATTCTCGTATTATCGAATTCATTTTTAAACTAATAGTAATAATATGAGAAAAGACGGATTTACCGTATGCGCAAAACATTATATTAAGTGTTTGCGGCAAGAAGGGCGTTATGCCACTGCGCATGTTTATGAAAGTGCGCTTCGCTCTTTCACTATGTTTTGTGGCACTGCGGGTGTATCATTCAGACAGATCACCCGTGGAAATTTAAAGAGGTATAGCAGCTATCTTATGGATTGCCATTTGAGGCTTAATACCATTTCTACCTATATGCGGATGTTGCGCTGCATATACAATAGGGGAGTAGATATGCATCAGACCCCATACGTTCATCGTATGTTTCGTGATGTGTTCACTGGGATAGACACTCGTCAGAAGAAAGCTATTCCTATAAACGAACTTCATACGTTACTTAACGAAGACCCACAATCTGATAAGCTGCGTCGGACACAAGCTATTGCCAACTTATTGTTTTTATTTTGCGGAATGCCTTTTGTCGATCTTGCCTATTTGGAAAAGTCAAATTTGGAAGGGAATATGTTGAAGTACAACCGTGCCAAAACCGGTATTCCTATGAACGTAGAAATATTGGATTCGGCAGCAACTATCATTTCACAACTTCGCAATAAGCATACAACAGTTCTTCCCGAACATCCGGATTATCTGTTTTACATATTGAGTGGAAAGAATAAGAGGAGTGATGAGGCGGGTTATAAAGAATACCAATCTGCTTTACGTTGTTTCAATAATGATTTGAAGAGTTTAGCCAGAAAGTTATGTATTCGCTCCTCTGTAACCTCTTATACATTCCGTCATTCATGGGCTACTACGGCAAAATATCGTGGAGTTCCTATCGAAATGATAAGTGAATCATTGGGACACAAATCTATCAAAACAACACAAATCTATTTAAAAGGCTTCGAACTGTCAGAAAGAACTAAAGTAAATCGGTTGAATTATTCTTACGTGATGAACTTCAAGACTATCTAGTTGTATGTGTGTAAACTGTTGATAAATAGTATGCTTAGATGAATGTTACTTTAAAGGTAACGGATCATACACATAGGAGACATGACAGCAATGAAAAAGGAAATTATACTAACAAGGAGGACGTAAAACCGGGGAATGTCTGATATTCAATGCAGAAATCATTCGGATTCAGGCAATAAAATCCATTGAGCATGAAATTCATATTTTCATGTTCAGCAGCTTTTTTATCGCATATTTCAAGAGAAAAAGGAAAAAAAGGAAAGTTTACTTGTATGCTATTAATATTTTTACCTATATTTGCATCGAAATATTTCCGTTACCTTTAAAGTAACGGATAAAATTGGGGTAAAAAAATATGATTTTTCAAGAAAAGAAGTCAGTCAATGCCGGGCCTAGTTGTGGGACAGGGGAAGGCGTAGCGCACTCAAAACGTTGGTATGTCGCTCTCGTTCGTATGCATCACGAGAAGAAGGTAT
>ENA-ORTG01002815-ORTG01002815.1-human-gut-metagenome-genome-assembly--contig:-NODE-2815-length-13232-cov-3.561585_pt1 | contig 13232 bp, 8 predicted proteins | sample MGYA00241906_ERZ509176 | MGnify/ENA primary metagenome ERZ509176 (study PRJEB26280, sample SAMEA2338811) | human gut metagenome | biome: human gut; feature: human-associated habitat; material: faeces...
AACGATCTTGCTTTCATAAAGCTCATCTGTCAGATGTGAGAAAATAACTGCCGGAAGCTCTACGCGGACACCGAGGTCCACACGGTTGGATTTGGTAGGAATCTTAAGGTCCTTACAGACGTTTTCCATCCATTTACTTCCGCTTCTTCCAACAGAAACAATACATTTCTTACACTCGTAAGAGCCTTTTGCGCAGATCACACGATAACCATCTTCCAATACTTCCAGTTTTTCAACCGGTGTATCAAAATAGAAATCCACATGATCTTTCATTGCATTATACAGATTCTCCAGAACAATATAGTTGATATCTGTTCCGAGATGACGTACGGACGCATCAAGAAGGTTCAGTTTGTTCTGCAGGCAGAGTTTTTTGAATTTGGTCCCAGCTGTAGAATAAAGCTTTGTTCCCTGTCCGCCGTATTCCATATTGATATCGTCTACATATTTCATCAGCTCAATAGCTTCGCTCTTGCCGATATGTTCATACAGTGTTCCGCCAAAGTCATTGGTGATATTATATTTTCCATCAGAGAATGCACCTGCGCCGCCGAAACCGCACATGATCGAGCATCTCTTACAGTTGATACAGTTTTTAATCTTTTTGCCGTCAATCGGACATTTTCTTTTTTCCAGTGCATGTCCTTCCTCAAAAATGGCGATCTCCAGATTTTCGTTATTTTTCAGAAGCTCGTACGCGGAAAAAATGCCTCCCGGACCTGCTCCGATAATGATTACGTCATATTTTTTCATACTGTTTCCTCCAGATTGTACTTTTAAAATATGGTGTTGAGGTCAAAACCTATCAACTTATGAGCAAGCTCATGTGGATTTTGACCTTTTGCCCCTGGTATCATACATAATTCTCTACGATCTTCATGATCTTCTTCATGGTTTTCAGGGTATCTTTGATTTTTTCATGTTCCATACTGTGTCCGACATCCGGAAAACAATACCATAAAACCTCATGTTTTTTGCAGAATTTTTTTAATTTTTTCCGTTCCAGATAGTGATCCAGCTCCCCGCTTATCACAATGCAGTTTTCCTTTCGCATGTACGGAAAGGTCTGCTCAAGCGGTGTCATAAAGACATGACGGATCGTTCCCGGTTTTACACGTTTTTCCTTTTCCAGTGCATCCGCAAGCCATCCTGCAGATACCGTTCCCAGACTTTTTGACACAAAAAGAATCTCATCGTACGAAGCAAGATCTTTTTCTTTGATCCGCCCACGCACATAAGAAAGCGTCTGTCTGATATTCTCTTCAATGGTGATCATGTCTTTTTTGTCCCGGTATTCCGAATAGTGCATCAGCAGTGTATCGTATCCCTTTTCCCGGCAGATCGACTCTGCATAATAAAGCAGCGGGCAGTCTACGCCATAGCGTCTCCCCGGAAAAAATACGGCCAGTTTCTTTTTCATTTTGCAATGCTCCCTGTCACGTTCTCAAATTATGCATTCTATTTTATCATAGAATCTGCTGTTTTTCAAACCAGATTCGTGTAGAAAGAAAAAAAAATCCACGGCAGTTGTTTTCTGCCGCAGATCTTCTGTTCTTTCAAAGGCTTCTGAGATATTGATTTCTTTATGCCTGTACCTCTTTTATCACATTCATAAATGCCTGCATCTGCGGCGAAATCCATTTATCTCTGTGATATAAAAGCTGTTTCCATATTGCAAGCTGAAAATCTTTCACATCCAGCCGCACCAGTCTTTTTTCCTGTACGGCCTTTTCTGTCACATAATCCGGCAGAAGCGAGATTGCGGAAGCGTTCTTTTCCAGCATCCGGCAGATCAGTTCTGTATTTCCCACCTCAAAAACCGGCTGGATCTCCAGGGAACGGCTCGCCAGATATTCACTTAACATCCTGCGGTAGCTCATTTCTTTTTCCGTGAGGATAAACGGCTGGCAGATCAGTTCCTGCAACAGAATCTGCTTCTTTCCGTTCAAGCTATTCTGATATCCTGTCACAAAATGCACTGCTTCCTGGCTCTCTGTGACGATCACATAATCACTGTGGTAAATGTGACGGTCCAGCGTGTATACAAAATCCACCTGATTCTGATTCAAAAGTCGGAACATCTCATCCGTGCCGGCGATCACGATCTTCATCGTAACCTCCGGGTACTTCCGCTGCAAAAGAACAAACAGTTTTTCTGCAATTTCCTCGCACAGCGAATCCGACATGGCGATCCGCAGATGTCCACGCACTTCCTGCTTTGGCTGCACCATCTCCTGCATCTCACCGGCAAGCTGCTTCATGCGATGGGCGTAACGCAGGATTTCCTTGCCCCGGTCTGTCAGTGTCACTGTGCGGTTGATCCGCTCAAAAAGAACGGTGCCAAGCTCCTCCTCCAACTGCCGAATCTGAAATGAGACCGTAGACTGTGAGTAGCCCAAAAGCTCGGCGGCTTTTGTGAAACTGCCAAGTTCGGCAGTGTAAATAAAGGTGTTAATGTTTTTCATATCCATGATTGGCTCTCCTTGTATCAAAAGGCGGAACAATATTTTTTCCATTGTCACTGATTAATCGGTTTTTTCGATGGTTTAAATCATTATCATTCATTTTACAAATCTATATAAGTGAAGTATACTATATTTCACCACAAGATGCTACCATTATTAGTCATTTTGACAACAGTTTAAGAATATCAGAGGAGCAATGGAATTCCGCTGCTGATACTAATTTGTTGCTCGCCGCCTGCAGAGGCGGGAATCATCTCACATCTGATTTATCTTTCATCTCATCACCGGCCATACGCAGAACATCTTTGATCTCCTCAAGCGGCATTTCCAGATAGGCCGACAGCTCGCTCATGGAAACTTTGTGTCCAAGATCCTCTTCCAGGCTGAGGATCGACTCGTTCAGGTGATTGACTCTGCCTACGATCTCGTCATCCAGGTCTTTTTTGTCCTGTGACATCTCAACGGCCTCTTCCATTGCTTTCCGGATACCGTCAAACACCTGCTTACGGTATTCTTCCAGATTTGGCTTTGCCTCCAGATTTTCAAGTGCAAGCAGCAGTCCGATATTGCCTTCCTGCACCAGATCTTCGATCGGCAGCTCGGAAGCGACATACGTCATGGCAAGCTCGTAGACCGTTTCCAGATACTGTCCTGCCAGCGTGCTTTTTGCCATGGAATCTCCATTTACCGCCTCGAAAAACAGACGTTCTTCTTCCGTCTCGGAAAGTTTTTCGATCTCTGCAAGTTCCTCCAGATACATACCAAGGAAATCCGGACCTTCCCCGTCCTGTGTTTCACTGTTTTCTTCCTGTTTTTCTGTCTCAGGATTCGAAGCAGACGCTCTCTCTGCATGCTCCTTCACTGTCTTCTGTGCGGTTTCCGGTGTCTTTTGGGCCGGTTCGTACCCGTCCACTTTGATCTTCTGGCTGACAAGGTATTCGCAGACCAGTCCAAACTGTTCCTCATTCAGGGCATCTCCCGGAAAGAATTTTTTTATGTCTTCTTTTGTAAGATAATTTCCCTGCACATCTGCAAGTGCCTTCAGCTCACTTAACATCTCTCTGAAAACAATTTTACTCTGCATCGTTTTTTTCCTCCTGAAGTATTGAAATGGCTTTCTGCAACTGATTATCCTCTTCTTCCGTGACCGTCACTTTATTTTTCAGACTTTCATCAAGCTCAACGGTCACATCCGGCTCAATGCCTTTTTTGTGGATATCCGTGCCGTTTGGCGTGAAATACTTGGAAACCGTCAGTTTGACTGCCGTTCCGTCCTCCATTCCGACAATCCGCTGCACAATCCCTTTTCCATACGTTTTCGTACCGACTAAAGTACCAATCCCATAGTCCTTGATTGCTCCGCTGAAGATTTCTGCCGCACTGGCACTGTACCCGTTGACCAGCACTGCCAGCGGTTTTTTGAACTCATTGTTTCCGTCGCAGGTATATTCTGTTCTCTGCCCGTATTTATCTTCGGTATAAACGATCAGTCCTTTCGGAAGCATCTGTTTTAACATCTCGCAGCAGGTATCCAGCACACCGCCAAGGTTGTTTCGCAGGTCTATGATCAGCTTTTCCATACCCTGTTCTTCTAATTTCGCCAGAGCATTCTTGAACTGCTCCGCCGTCACCTTGTCAAACTCACTAACTGCGATATAACCGATCTCATCATCCAGCATTTTGTAAGCCACCGTCGGGACGGCAACATCCGAGCGTTCCACATCGAACTCCAGATAATCCTTTTCACCCTCTCTGGCGATTGTCAGATGGACGGTGTCTCCTTTTGCTGTCTTGATCAGGCTGACCACATCGGTCAGATCTTTCCCGGTCACTTCGATGTCATTGACCGAATAGAGAATATCTCCCGGAAGCAGCCCTGCCTTTTCTGCCGGTGTCCCCTCAAAACAGGTCACGACCTGGATTGCCCCCGTCTGTGTATCCTGTGAAAGCTTTGCACCGATCCCCTTGTACTCTCCGGATGTGGATTCATTCAGTTTTTCGAGTTCATCCTGTGTATAATATGCAGCATAAGGATCTCCAAGTCCGCTGATCATGCCCTTATAAATGCCGGCTTCGACCGCATCGTTATCCGTACTGTCAAGATAGAGCTGATTGATGATCTCTTCCATCTTCTTGATCTTTGTATCTACCTTCTTCTGTTCCAGACTGAGCTGTGTGCCTGCACTGTCTGTGCTCTCCTGCGTTGCCCCTGCTTCTTTCTGATCTGCTCCTGTGATCCAGCCGCCCTGCTGAAGCACCCCGCTTCCGGCCAGAACGACCACAGCCGAAGTCAGGATTCCACAGAAAAAACCTTTTCCGAACTTCTTGTCCTTTGCCATATCTTTGCTCCTTATATCTTCCCCGGTACAGAAACGCATCTTTTCTGTAACCCAAGAAAAGACCGGCTTTGCACGCGGCTTCTCCGGTCTTCTTCTGTTTGTTGCTATTTTATGTGTCCATGCTGCGGTTTATGACGGAGGCGGTATTAATAATCCAGCGTCTCCATGTACTTCATATATTTGACTACCATCAGTGCGATCTTGAATGTGATTGCATCTTCAAATACACGCAGATCCAGTCCGGTACTCTTCTGCAGCTTATCCAGGCGGTATACCAGTGTATTCCTGTGGATATACAGCTGTCTGGATGTCTCTGAAACGTTCAGGCTGTTTTCAAAGAATTTGTTGATCGTAACCAGCGTCTCTTCATCGAAATCATCCGGTGATTTGTTCTCGAAAATCTCTTTGATAAACATCTTGCAGAGCGGGATCGGAAGCTGGTAAATCAGACGGCCGATGCCAAGAGAACTGTATGCGATGATATTTTTCTCCTCGAAAAAGATCCTTCCGACATCCATTGCCATACGTGCTTCTTTATAAGATCTGGAAACTTCTTTGATCTCTTCTACGATCGTTCCATATGCAATATGCGATACTTCCTGCTTTTCTGCCGGCAGAACATTTAAAATCTGCTTTGCCGTTTTCTCCATTTCCTGATAACCTTCTTCGGAAGCCAGCTCTTTGACAACGATAATGCTCTTTTCATCAACTGCTGTAATAAAATCACCTGTCTTGGTTCCAAGCAGTGAACGGATACATTCCATGGAAGCATTATCCTTCTCCTGAGCCGTATCAACCAGAAATACCACTCTTCTCGCATTTGCTGCAATGTGAAGCTTCTTCGCACGGTTATAAATATCTACCAGAAGCAGGTTGTCCAGAAGCAGATTCTTGATAAAGTTATCTTTGTCAAATCGCTCTTTGTATGCAACCAGCAGATTCTGGATCTGGAATGCAGCCATCTTGCCGATCATATAAACATCATCGCTGCTTCCTTTTGCTACCAGCACATATTCTACCTGAAGCTCATCGTATATTTTGAAAAACTGGTGTCCCTGTACCACCTGGCTGTCTGCCGGTGAATCTACAAACGGAACGACTGAGGAACGATATTCTTCTGACTCCGGAAACGTTGCAGCCAGCACATTGCCTTCCAGATCGATCACGCAAAAATCAATCCTCGATATTTCTTTTAATCCTTCTATGGTTGACTGTAATATCTGGTTTGATATCATGTCTTTCTCTCCCTTCCATACATTTTCATACCAGACCAACTACGCTTATTAATCTGACTTGACTATTATTGTAATATAAATCACCAAAAAAGAAAAGAGAAAATTATGTTTTTTTATGCTTTTCGCATATTTTTCGCATAAAAAGAGGCTGCCGCATCGCTGCAGCAGCCCTTTTTCGGGTAAAAATCCTTCGATTTTATCGACTTTTTATTTCACTTTTACCTTTTTTGCAGTGGACATTGCACTTGCATTTCCTTTTTTGACCGTCACGATCTTGTAGTAGTAATTACCTTTCTTCCTGATCTTCTTATCCTGATAAGAAACGGTCTTATTGTTGTTGATCTTCTTGATCCGTTTATAACCGGAGTTTTTCTTCGTAGAACGATAGATCACATAACCGGTTGCTTTTTTATTTCTCTTCCAGCTCAGTTTTACACTCTTGCCTGAAGCAGCTGCTTTCTTGATTTTTACATTTGCTGTAAACTTCACAGTCTTAGCTGCACCGTTGTCACTTGCTTTTACGTTTGCATCCTTAGATACTGCTACTGCACGGTAAGATGCACGCTTGATGCCTTTCAAAGAAGCGGCTTTTTTATCTTTAAATACCAGCTTGCCGGATGCAGTGCTTCCTGCCAGAACCGTCTTGCCGTTTACGGTGCGGTAAATATCATAATGATCTGCACCTTCCACTGCATTCACGATCACTTTTACAACCACACCTGCTTTTGCTGCACTTGCTTTCACAGACTTGATCGTCGGTGCTGCCAGTTTCTTCTCTGCCGGTGTCGGAGTCGGATTTGGTTCTGTATCCGGTGTCTCTGCTGTTTTCAGAGCTGCCTGTGCCTTTTCAAGAGCTGCTGTCAGATCTTTCAGAGCAGCTGCCGTAAGATCAGCACCTGCTTCTTTTGCTGCCTTGTATGCTTTTTCAAATGCATCCCAGGATTCTTTGGTGTACTGTCCCTGACCTGCTGCATAAACAGCATCTGCCTTTGTAACCGCATCACTCAGAGCTTTCTGTGCTTCTTCTTTGTCTTTGTCAACCGTATCTTTTTTCTGCAGAGCATCGATTGCATCCTGTACTGCTTTCTTTGCTGCTGCTACTTCTGTTTCGCTTGCATTTTCTTTTGCAAGTACGGCTTCTGCATTTGTGATCGCTGTTTCCAGTGCTTTTACAGAATCCTCGGTATACAGCGTTTTGTCGATTGCTTTCGCATTGTTTACGGTATTGCCAAGTTCTGTTCTGGAAGCTTCCGTTGCTTTGTCAGATGTTACGGTAACCGTTATCTCTTTTTCTGCTGTTTTTCCGTTCAGTTCTGCAACTACTTTTACTTTTGCTGTTCCTGCTGCACTTACTGTCAGTACATCACCTTCCAGAGCTGCCTTTGTTGTGCCGGCATCTACCAGTGTATAAGTGTAAGTGATGTTCTTTTCATGTGCTGCACAGTCTGCTGCGGTTGCTTTTGCAGCCAGTTTCAGTGTTTTGCTTGTATCTGCTGCTGCCATCTGGATGGTCTGGTTATCAAATACAAGATCTGTGATCTCACAGGTACATGGTACTTCCTCTGTCTTAAAGCTGTAGGAAACGGTCATGGATCTGTAATCAGCTGCAACATTTACTTCCGGTTTCACACTTGTACCGTCAGAGAGTTTGATGCTCTGCGGTTTGCTGCTGTCTGCGAAACGATAATCGCCAACTGCTGTCAGGACTGTTTTTACTTCATAGTTTGCATTTGCCTCAAATGCTGCACCTGCTTCTACTTCTTTGCCGTCCTTATACCAGGTTGTGCTGGTTGTATACGGTGTCAGTGCAATGTTTACAGACGGTGTTGCCTGATCCAGTGCATGAGCTGTCACTGCATAAGATTTCTGCAGATTATCAGAGTAATCTTTTCCGCTGTAGATGCGGATGTCAGAAAGCAGTCCGGTATATGGAGGTGTTGTTGAGGAACCAAGATCTTTGCTGATGTTATAACCAGTTGTAAAGGTACTTGTGTTGTAAGATTTCAGGGTTACATCGTAATTGTCGCTTGCGTTTGCTCTTCCGGATGTCGGTGTTCCGGCTTTGCCGTCTACATAGATCTGCATCTTTGTACCGGTAAATACTGCCAGAATATCATGCCATTTATTCCAGAAACTGGAATCGATCGCACAGCTGCTCTCAACCCAGGAACCTTTTGCGTCGCATGCATAAACAAGTACGCCGCTGCTCTTGAGCTGAACACCATACTGCTCATCCATCTTGCCAAGCATTTGATATGTACCGCTTCCTGTGATCTCATCTGATTTCATACGGAAACGGATAAACATTGCTTTGTCTTCTCCGGAAACATCAAATTTTCCGTTGTTTGTTCCATCATTCTCTGCCGTTACGTATCCGGAATATCCCCATCCATCACTGTAGGATACCTGAACGTTATCATTCAGCGTCAGTGTTGCCGGATCTGCAGCCTGGTCTGCAACTGCCTCAAAATGTTTGCCTTCTTTTGATGAAGATACGACTGCATCTGCGGATGTCTCACCTGCTGCCGGTGCAGTCACAGTGATTTCCGGTGCTTCGAGCACATTTTCTTCTTTCGGTGCCTCCACAAATTTTGCAAGAACATTCAGCTCTGCTGCATTGATGAACATATTCGGTTCTGCACCTTCACTGTGAATTGCTTCAAATTTAACATTGGTTACGCCTGCAACCGGCTCGAACTCAACGCTCTTCTCAGTCGGGATGGTTTCTCCTTCATAAGACCATGTTACATTTGCTACTTTTGTATAAGTTTCTCCGTTATCAGTGGATACATAAACGTTTGCTTCTGTTACGGCACCGTTTTTGATAACACCATTTTTGTCTCTTTCCGGTCTTGGGAGATAAGTCAGTGCTTTTACTGCATATGCCTTATCCAGAGTGATCGTATAATTGTTGTTGCCGGTCAGTGTTCCGTTGGAATACTGTGCCTTCGGTTTGCTGTTGTCATTCCAGTTTGTATGCCAGTATGTGCTGCTGTCACCGTCAAGTGCTGCTGCTATGATACCGTTTCCGGCTCCTTCGCCTGTCAACTCTTCACTGTCTGCGGCACCTGTCATATTTGCCGGAAGCAATTTTTTATAACCGTCATCTGCCGGCTGATTCTCTCTTTTTACAAGCTCTGCAATGGCATCATCCAGTGCTTTGACTGCTGCTGCTTTTTCTTCAACGGTTGCATTTTCTTTTGCTGCTACTGCTTCTGCTGCTTTGATCGCTGCTTTCAGAACTGCATAAGATTCTGCGGTATACTGATCTTCATCCAGTTCTTTTGCTGCACTGATTGCATCTGTCAGTGCACTTTCTGCTGTAGAATCAGATTCTTTTGTATACATTTCATAGATTGCCGGAGCTGCTCCTGTGCCATCCCATGTGATCTTCACTTCGTTGATACCATTGTAGAATACCAGATTCTTGAAGACATTCAGCGATTTGGACAGAGTACCGACTTCTACCCATTTACCTGCATTGGTATGGATAGAAACTTTTGCATTGGAAATCTCCTCTCCATCCTGAATGACGTAAAGGCTGTCTTTTACACCTGCATCCAGACGGTAAGTCAGAGTTCCTGCACCTTCGCCTGCCCTGAACATGGTTGTTAAAGAATTATCGATTGCCTGTTTTGCATCAAATCCTTCCACGCCTGCCGGTTCTGCAAAGATGGTCTTGTCTGCATCGGTGTTGGTCAGGCTTACGGAATTGATATCAAAGGTTACATCTGCTTCCCCTTTGTTGATGAAGCGGATGTATTTTGCATCCATGCCTTTTTCGGTATCAACCGGATACCAGTTGAATCCATTATAGCTGTACTCAAAGGTTACCTTATCTTTGTTTGTGTAATCTGCTGCAATCGTGCTGATCTCACGTACATTTCCGAAATCAATACCAATGTACTCACCATTTTTCAGGATAACATCTTTGACTTCCGGAATTGCAGCCTCATTTTTATTGATCGTTACAATTGTCTCTTTGTAAGTTTCTGTGTTGGTGTATGCATACTCATCTGCCGGGAAAGTCTCTGCCTGGAATTCACGGATTGCATACCATTTGCTTGTTGCAGCCGGTGTACGCAGACGGATGTAGCGAGCTTTCAGGGACTGGTTTGTCAGATCCACGTTGATCTCGTTTGTTCCGTAAGTACCATCAACCTGTGTCCAGTTTTCATTATCCATGGAATACTCCAGGATACCCTGCGAGAAAATATCTCCATCTGTCTGAGTTCTTCCCTGCAGGATGCGGACTTTGCCAAGTTTATAAGCTGCTCCGAGATCCAGCCCAATGTATCCATTTGCAGTAACACTTGCATTAAACCATGCAAAGGTACTGTCATTTCCATCAATAACATTGCCTGCATTTCCCTGGTAGAATCCACCAAGTCCGCTGTACATCAGTCTCTTCTCGCCGGTCTCTGTGCCACCGCCGGAAGTATTTCCGCCACTGAAAGTATTATCCAGCACTTTCAGTGCTGCTTTCTTCACATAATTTTCCATCTGTGCTGCGAACGGCATGATCTTCATAGCTCCGGCTTCTGCCATGATAGTGCCGTTCAGCTGAGGTGCCGCACAGTTCTGTGACAGTTTGTAATTGTTTTCTGCACTTACATAATTTGCACATACAGCATCGTCATCGCCTGCTTTGAGTCCCATTGCAGTCTTGACAAATCCGATGCTTGCTTTGGAAAGATATCTCAGAGAATCTACCCAAGGTTTCATCTCTTCTTTTAGGTTTTCGTTTGTTCCGTTTGTCTGGAAATCATCTGCAGCTGTCACGATCTTCTGCAGCTGTTCAATCAGTGCATTTCCGGATTCCGTCAGATCTGCATTGCTGTTGTATGCAGTCTTGAATGCATTGATGTACGGAGTCAGTTCTACCGACTCACCCATCGCTGTGATACCGCCCGGGCTCGGGTTAGTCATATGTTTGCACAGTTCATGCAGGGACTGTGGAGCTCCGCTGTCGATGTACTTGAAGCCGTCAGCCCAGCTCTTCTCTGCATCAAAGTCAGCTGTGTTCCATGCAAAATCAGCGATCGCAAACAGTGCTGTCTTGGAAGCTTCTGCCTGCTCCAGCGGGTTCGTTACAATACCCATGAAGTTTGTCAGACCTTTTTCAAGGATTGCACTGTCTCCAGGGCCCATAACCAAACGTGCGTGGTTTACGTCATTTACCGGCCAGTTCAGCCACATAAATGCCTCTCTGCCGTTTGTATAAGAATTTTTAAAATTATTGAAAGTACTCTGTCTTGCCGGATAACATACAGATTCACCGGTCCACATCAGTTCTACATCCGGAAGACTTTCAAAATGTTTGAAGTAGTTTGCAACGGTCTGAGCTTCGCCTTCACTCCAGCTGCTCCAGTTTACTGCACCTGCACAGTATACCTGCGGTACGAAGCACAGATTGTAAACATCGCCTTTGGATTTGCACCATGCATCCAGGTCTTTGCAAAGTCTTGCATGTAGGCTTACTTTGCCGGCTGCGTCGTCTGCGGAAAGCACAAACTGACGTACGCCAACGTTGTAAAGCTGTTCAAATTTTGCAATGATAACCTTCAGGTCTGCATCATAAGTGGAGGCTGTGATAGCACTGTGCATAAACGGATGAATTGCCCATGCAAAACGGCACTTGGAATCCTGTCCTGCCTGCACCATCTGTCTGATCTCTTCCAGTCTGTCTGCCGGATAGAGCTCACGCCACTGTGAATTGTGGTATGGCTCGTCCTTCGGTGCATAGATATACATATTCATCTTGAAATCGCCGCCGAACTTCATCAGACTGATACGATCTTCCACAGACCACGGAATACCATAGTAGCCTTCGATAAATCCACGGTACTGACCGGATGCGTAATCTTCGATCTGAAGTTTGCGTACGGCTTTTTCTGTCACCTGGTTAAAAATCATTTTCAGAGAGCTCAGTCCGTAAAATGCTGCATCGGTGTCTTTACCAAGGACTGCGATCACATTGTCCTGGATAGCCAGAACATATGCATCTCTCTTGTCAAACAGATCATCTGCATAAGTAACATGGTCGTTGAACCATTTTTCAACTGCTCCATCGGAACCTTTTGTACCAACCAGTACGTTCATTCCGTTTGAAGCTACGGCACCTGTCACGGTTCCTGTGATATTCTGAATAGCCAGTACTTCGTTCAGACGTTTCTGTGTTGCCTCGTCGATCGTGCTGTCATAGACAACGTTTGTCTTATCTGCCAGGGTAAAACTGCTATCCTGGTAAACAACACTTCTCGGGGTTGGATAAATTTCATATTATGCTGTCGCAGAAGTGTCATTTGCAGCATCTGCTGCTTTTGCATCAAATCCGGTAAAAGTCATGCCTGTTAAAATCATGGCAAAAACCAGTACAAGACTGATGACTTTTTTCACATTCTTTCCCATCTAAATCCTCCTTTTCATAAGTTCGACACCGGGAATCCGTATGCAGCTTCCGTCTCCCGCCCGTCGATCGTTTTCTTATTTTTCGAAGAAAATCTTTTGTTGTTAAAGTGCAAATTTTCTCACGAAATAAGTACCTTTATTATACATTTTATCTGTTTTACTGTCAATCTCGAATCAGTTTCTTATGCAATTTAAGCAGGAATATTTGTGAAATTCTTCGCTTTTTTCGTCGAAAATTTCAAAAGTCTGTACTATTCTTTTCATTCATAACAAAAAGCCCCGGGAAATGGGGCTTTCTGCTGAAAAATGTATGTAAGAAATTGGAAAACGGCGAACAAAAAGGCGCTCCGTATAAACGGAACGCCTTTGTTCTTACAAGAAACAGTATACACATTTTCCAGCATTTGTCAAATACTTTTTCAGATATTTTTTGGCATCTCGGAATGTGCAAAATGCTCTGCATTTGTCTTTCAATGCGTTCATATTTTATTCATGATACATTCAAAAAACTTTCATTCGCTCATCATGCCAAATTCATTTTTCCCTTTTATACTTCCAAATGTATCGGAGATGTCACAGAACATTTTCAGATATATGCTATATACGCTATTTTCTCAGTATTTCATTTTAATACTATTTGAATATACTTTTTTCATAATTGCCAGGCAGCCCTCTGTCTGGCATCCTCCCTTTTCAGGGCTTTTTTTATTTTCAGCTTTTTACGTACACAGGGAAGTCTTCTCCCACTAAGTTCAAGTCGAACGCACGTGAGACTTGGCACG
>ENA-ORTG01002816-ORTG01002816.1-human-gut-metagenome-genome-assembly--contig:-NODE-2816-length-13229-cov-2.857750_pt1 | contig 13229 bp, 9 predicted proteins | sample MGYA00241906_ERZ509176 | MGnify/ENA primary metagenome ERZ509176 (study PRJEB26280, sample SAMEA2338811) | human gut metagenome | biome: human gut; feature: human-associated habitat; material: faeces...
ACAATAAAAATAAGTCAAACTATGACAATAGAAATATCTTATCATAATTTCCCATTTTAATCAATATCTGTTAATAAAGATTTAGCATAGTTTGTTTTTCTGTCTATTATTCTTTGGCGCTGTTTCGTCAAAAAAAGCCCGGCTATCTTGCCGGGCTTGAAGATCTATACTTTACCGTAATAGGCATCGGTATACATTTGTTTGATTTCCTTAATCAGCGGATAACGCGGGTTGGCGCCGGTGCACTGGTCATCAAAAGCCAGTTCCGCCAGTTTGTCAAGACTGTCAAAGAAAACCTTTTCATCAACCCCGGCGTCTTTAATCGACATCGGGATACCGATTTCCTTTTTCAGCTTCTGAACGGCGGCAATCAGCTTCTTGACTTTCTCATCGTCATTCTTGCCGCCCAGCCCTAAAGCATCGGCTACTTCGGCATAACGTTTTTTACCCTCGGGGTAGCGGTATTGCGAGAAGATGCCCTGCTTGGTCGGCCGGTCGCTGGAATTGAAAGCAATAACCTGACAAATCAACATCGCATTGGCGACACCGTGGGCAATGCCGTATTCGCTGCCGAGTTTGTGCGCCATCGAGTGGCAAACGCCGAGAAAGGCCTGGGCAAAACACATACCGGCCATTGTGGCGGCATAGTGCATATTCTCACGAGCCAGCGGATTATTTGCGCCGTCATTGACCGATTTGCCGAGATTTTCAAAAATCATTTTTATCGCTTCAAGCGCCATACCGTTGGTGAAAGGTGTGGCCAATACCGAGGCATAGGCTTCCAGCGCATGGGTCAGGCTGTCAATTCCCGAAGCAGCAGCCAGACCGCGCGGCATGCTTTGTACCAGATCCGGATCGATAATTGCCATATTCGGCGTTAAGGTATAGTCGGCAATCGGATATTTGATATGGGTTTCGGAATCGGTAATTACCGCAAAAGGCGTAACCTCCGAACCGGTACCGGAAGTAGTGGGAATTGCCACCATCGTCGCTTTGGCTCCCAAGTCGGGGAAAGTGCAGATACGTTTGCGGATATCCATAAACCGCATTGCCAGATCATGGAAAGAAACTTCGGGATGTTCATACATCAGCCAGACAATTTTGGCCGCATCCATCGGCGAACCGCCGCCTAAAGCAATGATGACGTCCGGCTCAAGGTTGCGGACAATCTTCAGGGCATTTTCAATCGTTGCCGTATCAGGGTCCGGGTTGACGTTGGAGAAAATCTGATAGGCAATGTCCATTTCCTCAAGGACATTGGTGATTTTATCGGTATATCCCAAACCAAACAACGGTTTGTCGGTAATGATAAAGGCTTTCTTTTTGCCGGCCAGTTCGCGCAGGGCGAATCCGGTCGCTCCCTGTTTGAAATAAATTTTAGGCGGAACGCGGAACCACAACATATTTTCACGGCGTTCGGCAACACTTTTAATATTAATCAAATGTTTTACTCCTACATTTTCACTGGCGGCATTGCCTCCCCAGGAGCCGCAGCCTAAAGTCAGAGAGGGATCAAGACGGAAATTATACAAATCGCCGATACCGCCCTGAGACGACGGCGTATTTACCAAAATGCGGCCAGTATCAAGTTTGTCGCTAAAATAGTTAATACGGTCGCGATTGTGCTGCGCGGTATATAAAACGGCGGTATGGCCGCGGCCGGCGAAATAGTCCAGTTCGGCAGCTTTTCCGACCGCGTCTTCAAAACTGTCGGCTTTATAAAGCGCAATTACCGGCGAGAGTTTTTCATAAGAAAATTCTTCTTCAACGCCGATATGTTCAGCCTCGCCGACTAAAATTTTAGCGGTTTCGGGAACTTTTATCCCGGCCATTTCGGCAATTTTATATGCCGGCTGCCCGACAATCGCCGAATTTAATTTTCCGTCCCGGATAATGGTTTTGGCAACCTTGGCTTTTTCTTTTTTATTGAGCAGATAAGCGCCGCGATATTCCAGTTCGGCTTTGACTTCATCATAAATATCCCTGTGGACGATAATCGACTGCTCGGAAGCGCAGATCATGCCGTTATCAAAAGTTTTGCTCATGATAATCGAGCTGACCGCCGTCTTAATATCGGCAGTTTCATCAATGACGGCGGGCACATTGCCGGCACCGACGCCCAGTGCCGGTTTACCGGAGCTGTAAGCCGCTTTGACCATGCCGGGCCCGCCGGTAGCCAGAATCATGCTGATACCTTCGTGCTCCATTAAATGTTTTGACATCTCAACGCTCGGCTCGTCAATCCAGGCAATAATATGCTCGGGCGCCCCGGCTTTAACGGCAGCTTCCAGCAAAAGTTTTGCCGTGGCAATCGTGCATTTTTTAGCCCGGGGATGCGGTGAAAAAATTATGGCATTGCGGGTTTTTAAGGCAATCAGAGTTTTAAAAATCGTCGTGGAAGTCGGGTTAGTGGTCGGAATAATACCGGCAATTACGCCCAAAGGTTCAGCCACTTTGGTCAGCCCGTTGGTTTCATCGCGCTCGATAACTCCGCAAGTGTGCGCGTGACGGTATTTATTGTAGATTTCTTCGGCGGCAAAATGGTTTTTGATAACTTTGTCTTCAACTATACCCATGCCGGTTTCTTCAACCGCCATTTTAGCCAGCGGAATCCGCGCGTCATTGGCGGCCAGAGCTACCGCGGCAAAAATTTTATCAACCTGTTCCTGCGTATAGGTGGCAAAAACTTCCTGAGCGGTTTTAACCCGGTCGATAACCACATTCAGGTCATCGGTCGTCGTTACCGCGCCGCCGGAAATATGTTCACTCACTTTTTTATCTTTCAAGCCTTTTCTCCCGAAATAAAAAAATTCTTTCTCAAAACCAGAGAATTTTAACGGAAAAATCCCAAAATATCGTTAACAAACACACAAAAAAAAACCGGCAGCAGCCGGCCTTTTATCAAAAAACTTGGGATTACCAGGCTGATTTCAGATCTTTGATATCTTTTTTCAGCAGGTCGCCTTTGGCTTTTAATTCGTTCTTTTTAGCTTCGCGGGCAGCCTTGTCGGCTTCCTGCTGGGCTTTCAGCTCAGCTTTCTTAGCCTCTTGCTGGGCTTTGTATTCAGCCTTTTTGGCTTCTAAATCGGCCTTGATTTTATCCTTAACCGAAGTATCGGATTTTTTGGTCTCGGCATTGGCTTTGGCTTCAGCGGTTGAGCTTTTTACTTTTTCTGCAGCTTCATGCAGTCTGTCCATGCCGTTGGCAACGGCTTCATAAGCATCCTGCGCGTGAGCGGCACCGGCTATAATAGCCAAAGGCAGAGCCAGACTTAAAATTTTGGATAACTTCATTTTTAATCACTCCTTTTGATTATGCTTTTAATTTAAGATACCACAGATGAATCCGGTTAAGGAAGGAATCGGTGATGTTTTCTTCAACCGTATTAAGTTTAAGCAGCGAACCGTTGTTAAAGTCAATACTGTCGACATGATATTTTGTATCGGCAAAATAATTTTTGATAATTATGCCCTGAGAGGCAGTGCCTTTTAAGAAGATTTGCAAGTCCAAACCGTCATTTTTAAACTCCAGTTCGGCAAAGTTAATGTCGGGCATGATAATATGATTCAGACCGCCGTTTTCGGTAATCGTATCCAGTCCGTCGCCGCGGTGATAATAATAAATGTCATTGCCGGCGCCGCCGGTAAAATTCTCATTTTCCGGGCTGTTGAAGAAGACATAACTTTTTCCCGGCTGCGGGGGACGACCGGCATAGCCTTTCTGATAAGAGCGGTTAACGACGCCGGGTTTCATATAGGCCAGATTATTATAGGCAAACAAAGAATTCAGATTTTCATCATAAATCTGCTGATTATACTCTTTGCCCTTTAACGAATTATCGAGCACGTCATAAACCAACAACAAAACCGCCGGGTCGTTCGTAGCATTGACGGACTGCGCCTGGGAAAAGATATTTTTCAGGTCTTCGTCATCAACCGTTTTCTTACGTGCCGAAACATAATAAGGCAGAGCCGAACGCAGCATGGTCTGCGCCATGATCGCCTGAGCGGTCGAAAAATAGAAGTCATCGTAAATTTCATTTATCTTTGCGGCATTTCCGGTTTTTTGCAGCCAGTCTTCCTCACTGATACCGGAAACTTTTGCCAATAAGGCCAGTTTACGGTGCGGCAGCCCTGATATTTTTTCATTAATCGGAATACCGTCAACCCGGCCCCAACACTCCAGCATCTGAGTATAAAGTTTGAAAAACTGCCCGGCATTCTGATTGTCAAGATTTTTTAATTGGGTCAGTAAATCGGCCAAACCGGGATCTGCCATTGCGGCATAATGCAAATCTATCAGACTGCCCAAACCGTTCAAATTCGGAAGTTTGGCGATTTCGTCCGAAACTTCGCGAGGACCGATATAACGCTTCCGCACCGACAGCGGCGTAAAATTTACTTCATAGAGGTCAATATTTTCCGCGGCTTCCATAAAACCGACGGCGCGTGCCGAAGCATTAAAAATTTTAATCGGCTTTAAGGCATCGGTATTTTCGATGACCAGTGCCTTAATTCTTAAATCGGGCAAAAGACGTGTTTCTCCCGGTTCGCAAAGATTGTTGAGATTTTTATCCGACCACAGCGTCAAATTCAGAAAAGCCCGGTCGTTCATATCTATCCGTCCGTCACCGTTGCTGTCAAATTTTTGCAGTTCTTCCAGAGAGCGCAGCGGCCGGTTCCGCTCACAATCAGTCATCAAAACGGCATCTGAGGGGGCAATCCAATCAATATCCTCGGCCAGATTGTCGGCATTGGTATCAAAAAAATAATCGCCTTTGCCCTGTTTCAGGTCTATACCGTCATTATTAATATCGGCAACAAACAAGCGGGACGGCTGAACCGGCTGCTCAGGCAAGCGGCCGCAGGCGCGGGCGCCTTTGCCGCAACGCCGGTTTTGGGCACAAATTTGGGCATCGGCCGCGGAACCGGCGCCGGTGATGAAAAATAGATAAAATAAACGCCGGCAGCGCCTAAAATTACGGCGATGAGGGCCAAAAGACGATAAATTCTTTTCATATATAACCCGTTGGATAGCTGTAAAATCAGTCAGTTTTCAGCATAAACCGTTTTTATAAATTGTCAAAAAAAATATATTCCGACTTGCGGAATTAACAACGGCAAGATATAAATTTTATAAAATTAAAGGAGAAAACAAATGAAAAAAGTTTCGGCCGGCATTATCTGCCGCAACGGAAAAATGCTGATCTGCCAGCGCCCCGAAGGCAAAACGCTGGCCGGCTATTGGGAGTTTCCCGGCGGAAAGCTCGAAGAAGGCGAAACTATGCCGGAATGCCTGAAACGCGAGCTTAAAGAAGAGCTGGGAATTGACGCGCAAATCGGAAATTTTTTTATGGAATCGGTTTATAAATATGATTTCGGCGAGATTGCCCTCAGCGTCTATTTTGCAGAAATTGACACCGCTCAGGAACTGATCCTGAATGTCCATCCGCGAGTGGAATGGATCGACCCTGCCGATCTTGATAAATATACTTTTGCACCGGCAGATTTACCGATTACCGCCGAATTAAAAAAATATTTTGCCGGGCAGCGTTAATTTTAAGGGAATCTTAAAAGTATTCGGATATTAGTCGCAGGTCAGTTAAATCAATATCAGCGCTGCGAGTTTTTATCATGGATATCATTAAATCTTCCCTTGCTTCTTTGCGGGCAATTATTTCTCCGTTGACAGCTTTGTTTCTGGGCACGGCTTTTGTCTGCTGCGGATATGCTTCTTTGAGCTCTATTTTCGCAATGAAGCTGAACCAGAGCGAAACACCGACCAGCATTGCCGGTATCATTTTGGCAATGTATTATCTCGGCAGCGTTTTGGCGGCGGTTTCAGCCTCGCATTTTATCAACAAAGTCGGCCATATCAGAGTCTTTTCGGCTTTTGCGTCGCTGTTGTCCGCTTTGGTTCTGGCGCACGCCTTTTCTCCGAATCATCTCTACTGGGCATTGCTGCGGCTCGGCGAAGGTTATTGTATCGGAACAATTACCATGTGTCTGGAAAGCTGGATTAATACCCGAGCCAATAACAGCAACCGCGGCTTGATTATGGCCGTCTACATGATTACGACCTATCTCGGCGCCAGCCTCGGACAGTTGTTTTTGATAATTCCCGATCCCTCGGGTTATATGCTTTATATCATGATTTCCATTCTGTTTTCAATCGCCCTGCTTCCGGTTTCGATGACAGCGCTCAGAGTGCCGAAGATTCAAAATTATAAATCGATGTCTTATCGCAAAGCTTATGAGGCTTCTCCGGTCGGTTTTGTCTGCTGCATTACCAGCGGTATTCTTATCGGTACTTTCTATACTCTGGGAACCATTTATGCCACCGATATGGGACTGGCAATTCAAGATGTCTCGATGTTCATGTTCTTTGGCGTTTTCGGCGGCCTGGTGGCTCAGTATCCGCTCGGCAAACTTTCTGACCGGATGGACCGCCGTTATGTTTTGACCGGAATCTGCGCAGTATTAGTCTTTCTGGCACCGTTTATACATTTTATGATTAACGGCGGAAACGCCAGCCTGATTATTTCGACCATGTTGCTCGGAAGCTGCATTTTTACGCTTTATCCGATTTCGGTTTCGCATGTGAATGATTTGATTTCGGATGACGAGCGGCTTCATGCCAGCGGCATGTTAATTCTGGCTCAGTATCTGGGACTGATTATCGGGCCGATTATTGTTTCTCTCGCCATGCAGTATATCGGCGCCTCCATGTTCGCATTTTCTTTCTCAATCGTCAGTATCGGCTTTGTTGCCTTTACATTCAGACATATTCGCAAAAAGCCCGATATCAATTACATCAGCAATACGCCGACGACGCCGATACCGGTGGCGCCTACTCAGGCCTTTAACGAATTGTCTCAGGACGATACGATAACCGACCGGGCCAAAGAGCTCTTTCTGAAGAAAATCAACTGATAAAAAAATCCCCGTTTGCAACGGGGATTTTCGGTAAAGATTAAAGCTTAGTGATTTCAACTTCGTTACCGGCAATATCCTTGATGCCGTATCCCATCGCTTTTAGCTTATCGCGGAGTTCGTCGGATTTCGCCCAATTCTTATTAAGGCGCGCCTGTCTGCGTTCCTCAACAATCGCCGAAACTTCGGGGGTGATTTCAACGTCCTGTTCTTCCGGCTTATTTGTCAACAGATTAAGGCTGAACACAGCGTCAATATGCTCAATAAACTTCAGTTTATCAGCGTTAACGACATCGTTATCCTTTACCAAAGTCCAAACAACCGACAAAGCTTGCGGGGTTTTTAAGTCATCAAACATAAAGTTATCAAAATTATTGATATATTCCGATAACTTGGCTTGGCTGACTTTTTGCGCGGCGGCGTCGGGCTGCTGTTGATTTTCCTTCCAGAGGGCAATTTTTTTCAACAGATTTTCATAAGCGCTTTTGGCGGCGTCCATACTGTCAAAACTGAACAACAGCTGTGATTTATAATGCGCCCCGAGGCAGAAATATTTATAATGTTCGGGACGATAGCCTTTTTCGGTCAAGACATCAAGCGTCAGAAAATTACCGGCCGATTTACTCATTTTTCCGTCTTTAACCTGTAAAAACTCGGAATGCACCCAGTTATTGACCCAGTGATGCCCGAGATATCCTTCACTCTGGGCAATTTCATTTTCATGGTGAACCGGAATATGGTCAATTCCGCCGCAGTGAATATCAACTCTGTCGCCGAGATATTTCATTGCCATGGCCGAGCATTCAATATGCCAGCCGGGATATCCGCGGCCCCAGGGAGAATCCCACTGCAGAATCTGATTTTCAAATTTTGAGGTCGTAAACCAAAGAACAAAATCCGACGGATTCCGCTTATTGGTATCCTGATCGACACGGGCGCCGTGGCGCAGATCTTCGCGTTTCTGGCCGGATAATTTGCCGTAATCTTTGAACTTGGCGGTGTCAAAATAAACATTGCCGCCGGCAAAATAAGCATAGCCTTTTTCCTCAAGCCCTTTGACGAAATCTATCATCTCCTGAACATGTTCGGTAGCGCGGCAGACAACGTCGGGACGCGCCAAGCCCAGCGCATGAGTATGTTCAAAAAAGATTTTTTCATATTTGCGGGCAATATCTAAAACCCCGGCATGTTCTTTTTCGGCCGCGAGCAGCATTTTATCGTCGCCGTCATCGCCATCGCCGGTCAGATGTCCGACATCTGTTATATTCATGACATGCTTAACCTTATAGCCGGCGGCTTTTAAGGTCTTTACCAAAATGTCCTCAAATACATAGGTACGGAGGTTGCCGATGTGCGCATAGTTATAAACGGTCGGGCCGCAACAGTAGATTTTTACCTCATTGTTTTCAATCGGTACAATCTTGTCGGTCTTACGCGTTAAACTATTTTGAATTAAAACATCGTGCACTTTTTTTCTCCTTTTAAAATTCTTTGCCGATGATAACAGAATATCTGCCTCTGTCAATTATCATCTTTACAAAAACACTGCCGAATCCTTCCGGACACGGCAGCGTATGCAAACGGGCAAGCCTATGGCTAATCGGCTTCTTTGGGGGTCTGGCCGATTTCCTCAAAAACCAGTTCTTTACCTTTGGCATCGGATAAGACCAGTTTTTTGCCGTCTAATTTATAACTGACCACTTCCGGCAGAAACTGCAGGTATGCGCTTTCGGCTTTCATCATGTTTTCGGGACCGGCCATCATGGTCGAGCCGATCGGCCCCAGCGTCAGTTTATTGCCGTCTTTTTTATAACTGCCGAAATAACGGTTAACTGCCGACTGGCCGTAGAATCGGCTGCCGTCCTTATCAAATGCAATGGTGATTTCGGCATTATCCGAAGCGTCGGTAAGTTTATATTCTTTTCCAGAAAAGCTGTCAGATGCCTTGGAACAAGCGGCAAGCAAAACCAACGCAAATGCAGCGGTCAGCAGTTTTTTCATTGTTTTCTCCTTGGTTATCGCAATTATGATTTAATATAATCATAAAATAACGAGATTCAAAGCTGAATGCAATTAAATTTTATTTTAACTCTCTCGAAAAAATATTCATTGATAAGAAATAATTATTTATACATCCCTTCCCTGAATATTGCGGATCATATTCAGATTATTTTGTTTTATATGATTCACGGCTTCTCGTCTTACTTCGTCCGGGAAATTACGCCCTCTCAGACGGTTTAATTTATCCGTCAGACTTTCCCGCGGCGCATTTTCTTCATGCCTGACCGGGTGAGAAGAATCGGTTTCAAGGTGATTTTGTTCAACCGTCATACGGTTTTCACCGGCAGAAATTGTCAATTTATCGGCTTCGGTCTGATAGCTGCCGTTGACAACCTGATTTGATACATATTCTTCTTTAGAATCAGTCCGGACGGCTGTCATTTCAAGAGTTTGCTCCGGTTTAAGGTTCGCAATGCTTTCTATTGTATAATCATTGAATTCCTGTTTCAGGGCGTTGCTTTCCTTTTCAAACTGTTCATGCAGCGGGTTAACGACCTCCTGCTCAAAAGTCTGCCGGACGGGAGAGATATCTTCTTTATTTCCTGCAATTGTCCCCGATGTCATATTCGTCTGAAAGTCATTTTTTTGCGGTTCAATATTGACTTCCTGCGGGGCAGCATTCATCTGCTGTCCCTGCCGAGCATTCAAATTAAATTGCTCCAGCAGTTCGGTATCTCCGCTGATGCGGCCATCGGCCCCAAAAGTTACGGAAAGATCGGTTCCGTCGGTTTCGTTGATATGCGAAATTCTGAGACTGCCGTCAGCGTTATGGCCGTTATCGCGAGCGATGATGTAGTGATCATCTCCGATCTGATAATGGTCGGCGCAAATACCGTTAGCCTGATCTCCATAGACAGCCAACCCGTTGTTTTCGAGTTTCAAGGCTTCAAGATTTTCTCTGACGGCCAGAGCATTATTGACAATATTTTGCTGAATTTCCTGATTAAGGAGATTACCGTTAACATCTGTTTCCCAAACGCCGCCGAAATTATTCCACTCTCCCTCAATCTTAAAAATTTCTCCGCTGTCGGCTTGCCGGGCTTCCTGAGACAGAAGATTGCCGTCTTTATCACGATGTTCCGTTACCGAAGTATTCTGACTTTCGTTGTCGGTTTGCGTAAACGAGCTACCGTCAGGATTATAAACCGTCGTTTCGGTAATACCGTAATTGGTATGGGTAACGGTGACACGACCGTCGGCATTGGCTCCGTCGTCCCGGGTAATGACATATTCTTCATCACCGAAATTATAACGTTCAATATTAAGGCCGCGGGTATTTGTTTGTTCAAAACTCCCCTCGCCGCCGGCAATCCTGGCGTCTAAACTTTCCTGTTGCGCGGCGACAATACCGCTTATATTCTGCTGAATATCCTGATCAGGCAAATCACCATGGATATTTGTTTCATAAGCCGTTGCAGAATTTGACATTTCATTCCCGGCGTCATGAGGCGGCGGCGTAACTCCGGCAGCCGCTTCATTGATGACTTCGCTGACGCCGGCTCCCAAAACCATACCGAGAGCAGCTTCCGAAGATTGGGCCAAGGCTTCGCGAGCCAGGCGCATCTCCTCTTCTACATTGTCTTTTCTCAGACCGACTTTACTCAGAAAGGCTTTTAATCCATGTTTTGCAGATTTTAACATTTGGGGAGCAACGGCTAAAACACGGGTTGCGGTCCGGAGTGCCGGCGAAACAGCCTGAGCCATTTCTTCACTGCCCACCCCTAACCCCAGAGAACTTGCCGCCACCGACAGACCGGTGGTTGTAAAGGCCAGCGCCGCTTCCGATTTATGCGTTTTAATCCAGTCTTTTACGCTCATATTTTCCTGTCGGGATTTTTTCTGTATATTTTTGTAGGCGTCATAAGCACTTTTAACGGCCACGATCCCCAAACCGGCCGGTCCGGCAACCGCTCCGACAGCCGTATAGAGCGCCACGCTTCTGACTCTTTTGGCCAAAACTTTTCCCAGACGCTTGCTGACATTCCATACTTTGGGATACTTTTCTGACATATGTTTATCAAATTTTTGCATCTTTTGCGCCATTGCTTCAAAAGCGGGACGGCAAAACTGCAAATACTGCGGTGCCAGTCTGTCATAACGATTCTGGGCTTCACCGTTAACAATACCGGCATAATTTATGACTTCGGAACGATTGGCCCGGCGCTGCGGCATACCGCGCATTACAATATTTGATCCCAGGGTTGATAAATTATTGCCGTTAACATTACTGCCATACTCTACGGCATAGGCTGCCCGGCTTAAAGCATCCTTTAATGTCTGCCGATATCTCTCTTCCTTACCGAGTTCAGTGTAAGAAGTATCTGCCCGGAAAGACATTTCCGTATCGTAAAGAGCTGTTCTTTTTAAAGTATCCCTGAGTTCTCGGGCTTCCGCTGCCGGTAACCGCTTTCCGTTATCATCCGTAAAAAACAGGCTTTGAAAAAGGATATATTCTTCTTTGAACTCGGGATATTTGAGAGTACCGTCTTCATTAAGGGTAAAGGGATCAAAAGCTGCCACCTCCTCCATATATGCGGCGTTTGCATTTATCCGGTCCATAACGGCGCGAGGATGTTGGGAAATCTCTCTGCTGATGGTTTCACTCGCGGCATTCGGCTGCCGTTTATCCGATAATTCAGGCAAACTTGTCGTAATTTTTTCGATTTCGTCCAGTTGTTCTTCGGTGATAATCTTCTGTTTGGGAGCAATAAAAACATTATCTTTATACATTCCTTGCACGGGGTCGGGAGCATATCCGTATTGCCCCCTCATCATATGTTGTTCCTCAGCGGTCAGTCCGGCAATCAGTCGTTCAAACAGCTCGCGATTACGGACTCTTTCAAACTCACGCTGTTCTTCTTTATTAAGATAACGATGTCTGCGCCCCATATTGGCATCTACCATCTGCTGAATAGAATCACGCAATGTGCCGCGGTTTTCTTCCGGTACATAGGTCGTATTGCTATCCGAAAAATCATTTTTATTGTCTGCCATAACCCCAAACTCCGAACCTGAATTATATAAATACTCTAAGGTTATAGTATCAGATGCAGCCGAAGGCGCCAAACTGATTTTGACAAAATTTCCGAACATTCTAAGCAAATAAATATATTTACCAATGAAAAAATAACAAAAAAATTACTTTATTATGAGGAGGGTTCAGACAATTAAACTTTTCCGTTTTGTCTTTTATTTTGATACAGCTTCATCGCCGCGGAATCGTTTTTTGATAAATTCGAAAGAGATTTACTGTCTGTTTGTATACCAAGACGTTTTTTTAACTCGGATATTTTTTGATAATTACTGTTTAAAACTCCGGAATTATCAAGGGTGTCAAGAACCAAATCGGGATTGTTCAGTTTTCTATAAAACTCAGCATCTTGTGAATAAAATTTATCCCGATCGACTATTTTAATAATGTTTCTGTTTTTTATTTCTTCAATATCATTCTTTTCGCAGGCGGAATACGGCACCTCTTCGCTGGCTGTCCATTCATGATCCCAGCGACCGTCTAAACAGACAACCGGGGAAAATTTTTCTTTGGGAACAAAATAAGTGTAACTGTCATCGTTTATTTTTTCCATGATAAAAACATATTTTTCTTTACCGTCAATATTGGCGCGTTTTTGCCAATTTATGTTTTTACCTTTTTTATCGTTGATTCTTAAGGCATAAAAATCTCTTTCAAGTTCACTGTCCGTTGCAAACACAAAATTATCCCGTTTTTCACCGAATTGGTTGAGATTATTTTTCGGAGTTAGAGTTTTTCCCATTTCCCGGGGCGAAATATTGGAAATATGCGTCAGGAATTCGGGAGCATTATTTTTTATTTCCTGTACCTTTTTATCCCTCAGCCTGGTTAAATCAGTCATTAACTCAGTATACAGTTCTTTTCCCAAACAAGCTTCCATATCCGCGCACAACCTGTCAAATTCCCCGTCGCTGTGAAGGCGGTATCGGTTTTGGGCAAATTTGAAAAAAAACAGCTGGCTGTTAGTGAATTCCGCAGCCTGAGAAGCCGCAGAAAAAAATTTTTCTCTTTCCGTTTTATCTCTGCTTATAAACTGTTGTTTCAGCTCATCTAAAACCTTATCGTCCGTCATTGCCGATTATCCTTATTTTTGTATAATATAGCATATTTCCGACTAAATAAAAATTACTTTTTTGTTACAGCAGGAAACGTCCGCCCTTGATGAGGTAATCGAGGTTGCCCACCGTGAAGAAGATGTTGTTGG
>ENA-ORTG01002818-ORTG01002818.1-human-gut-metagenome-genome-assembly--contig:-NODE-2818-length-13225-cov-3.249355_pt1 | contig 13225 bp, 12 predicted proteins | sample MGYA00241906_ERZ509176 | MGnify/ENA primary metagenome ERZ509176 (study PRJEB26280, sample SAMEA2338811) | human gut metagenome | biome: human gut; feature: human-associated habitat; material: faeces...
CTGCCATCAGACGGCTGCGCACCACCTTGGGATACACCACGATGCCGTCGGTGACGTTGAGCATGATGTTCAGGATAGCGTCGGTGGCAAGGAAGCCCTCAGCCATGGCGACACGCTTGTTGGCGCTGTCGTCCAGCGTGCGCTCAAACCACTGGGTGCCGGTGGTGAAGCTGGGGTTCAGCACATCCACCATCAGGTAGCGGCTCAAAGCGCAGATGCGCTCGCAGCGCATGGGGTTGCGCTTGTAGGGCATGGCGGAGGAACCGATCTGGTTCTTCTCAAACGGCTCTTCCATCTCCTTGAAGTTGGCCAGCAGGCGCAGGTCGGTGGCGAACTTCATGCAGCTCTGGCCGATGCCGGCCAGTGCGTTGAGGATGAAGGCGTCCACCTTGCGGCTGTAGGTCTGGCCGGACACCGGGATGACGGCCTCGCAGTCGAAGCCCATCTCCTCAGCGATGGAAGCATCCACGGCGCGGATCTTGTCGGCATCGCCCTTGAACAGCTCCATAAAGGAAGCCTGGGTGCCGGTGGTACCCTTGACGCCGCGCAGCTGCAGGGTAGCCAGACGGTGGTCGATCTCGTTGAGGTCCATCACCAGCTCGTTGGCCCACAGGGTAGCGCGCTTGCCCACGGTGGTGGGCTGGGCGGGCTGGCAGTGGGTGTAGGCCATGCAGGGCATATCCTTATACTCCTCGGCGAACTTTGCCAGCTTTGCCAGCACGCCGATGAGCTTCTTGCGCACCAGCTCGAGGCCCTGACGCATCACGATGATGTCGGTGTTGTCGCCCACATAGCAGCTGGTGGCACCCAGATGGATGATGCCGGCTGCCTTGGGGCACTGCTGGCCGTAGGCATAAACGTGGCTCATCACGTCGTGGCGCACCAGCTTTTCGCGCTCAATGGCCACTTCGTAATTGATGTCGTCCACATGGGCTTCCAGCTCGGCCACCATCTCGGGGGTGATATTGGTCAGGCCCTGCTTCATCTCGGCCCGGGCCAGGGCCACCCACAGGCGGCGCCAGGTGCGGAACTTGTTGTCGTCCGAGAAGATGTACTGCATCTCATCGGAGGCATAACGGGTGGAAAAAGGGCTGATATAACGGTCATGCTGAGACATTGGTTGTTTCCTCCTGAAAATGACTCCCCCAGTCGCCTTCCGGCGACAGCCCCCTCGGGGAGGGGGCCTTTCAGCCTCCCTCTCCGAGGGAGGTGGCATCGCATCAGCGATGACGGAAGGAGTTTATCATCCCCCGCAAACAACAAAATCCCCGCTGTGCAGCTGCACAGCGGGGATTATTTGCAATACGATGTTATTCGCCATGACCAAACAGCATGGAGCGGAAGGTGCGGAAGATGATCTTCCAGTCCACCGGGAAGCTGCGCTCGTGGACGTACTTGATGTCCAGGTCCATCCACTCTTCAAAGCTCAGCTGGTCGCGATGGGGTGCGATCTGCCAGTAGCAGCTCAGGCCGGGGGTCACATACAGCCGCTGCCACTCATAGGCGGTATACTGTGTGACCTCACGGGGCAGTGCCGGGCGCGGGCCGACGATGCTCATTTCGCCCTTCAGCACGTTGAAGAGCTGGGGCAGCTCGTCGATGCTGGTCTTGCGCAGGAACTTGCCCACCCGGGTGATGCGGGGGTCGTTCTTCATCTTGAACACAGGGCCGTCCTTCTCATTGTGATCCATCAGGTCCTTGAGCTTCTGCTCTGCGTCCGGGCACATGGTGCGGAACTTGTACATCTTGAACAGCTTGCCGTTGCGTCCTACCCGCTGCTGGGTGAAAATGGGGCTGGCACCGGGGCTGTCGATCCAGATGGCCGCATAGGTGACCAGTAGCAGCGGCGAAAGCGCCACCAGTGCCAGCGAGGACAAAAGAATATCCTGCGCCCGGCGCACCGCCCAGTAGACCCGATCCTCATGGCAGACTTCGGAAAGATCCAGCGTCAGAGGCCGATGGATCGTATCGACGCTGGGAACGTCATACCCGGCCGCCATGGGGTAGGAGGCCGGTTTTACCATCAGATCTGTTTTCTTCCAATATTCCGTTAAATCATGAACCCGCAGAGTTGCCATACGAATCCCCTCCTGAATGTGTGCGAAAAATCAAGACGGACAAAGTGCAACAATCATTTGATACACCGCAACAGAAGCGCACTCTGATTTTGCTTTCATTTTAGCACAAAACAGACGCTTTTGCAACAAAAATGTCACTAAAAATGTTACGTTTTTGTTGCAAATGATGCCGAAAGGGATCGTACCGCAACAAAAAACGGACGAAGCAGAATGCTTCGTCCGTGAAGGACCGGGAACCGGTCAGCCGAACAGGCTTTTGGTGTTGTGACTGTAGACCGAGAGCACCAGTCCGACGCAGATGTACAGCATCATCAGCGCACTGAACGGGGTATACCCGGAAAGCAGGGGGATATCCGCGAAGAGCCCGAGCCCGATGTCCGCGAGGAACCCGGCGACCGCCGAGAGGCGGCTGAACGCGACGATGGCCGCCATTTCAAGGCTGGCGAACAGGAAGCTCCCGCATGTCACGACCACGCCGGAATACTTGGCGCACATTTTGGTCCCGAGCACGGCATACAGGGCGAACACCGCCGTGGACAGCAGGGTGAATGTGATGCCCGCCGTGCTGATGGGCGTATTCAGAGGATTGATCAGGATAAGGATGCCGAGGCATTCCAGCACCAGCGCCATGACGTGCTGGCGCAGGATCTGCGTGCGCAGGATGAGCCCGGCGAAAACAAGTACGAACACGGGGTTGCAGCTGAACAGGACGGCGACGACCGAGGCGTTCGTGTTCTCCACGGCGAGCTGATACAAGGTCATGCTGACCACGATCCCCAGAAAGCCGAGCCCGGCCAGTTTGACGAAGCTGGGGCCGTCGATCCGGACACCGCGCTTCCTGAGCATCCGCCTGGCGAACGGAATGAGGACAAGGCCGCCGATGAGAAACCGCGTGAGGTTCAACTGGACAGGATTAAACAGTCCGGCAACTTCCTTGAGCGCGATTTCCATCGTGCTGAAAAACAGCGTTGCCAGTGCAATAAACAGGTAACCTCTTTTCATAATGGCATATCCCCTTACTGCAAAATCGGCGTCCCCTGGCGCGACGGCCATTCTGGCCGTACGCCTCCGCAACATGGGCGCCTCCTGCCTCCCGTTCGTACGCTACGCCCATTCATGCGTAAAATGAAATATGCTCATGAGAAACATGCCATTAGGTTAATGATTTGATCAGCTTGTACTACACTTTTCCCGCGGTTGCTCGCCTCCGCCCTCTTCAGTTTCCTTTCCGGTCAGGCAGCGTATGAAGGCATGGCCCGCGTGTGAAATCTGGCTTCGCTTTCTGGTCACCACCGCAATGGCCCGCTCCGGTATCTTATGCGTTGTCTGGAGCTCAAAGACGCTTCCCGCCCTGAGGCTCTCCTCCGCAAATCGCCGCACGGTTATGCCCACCCCCAATCCTCGCTCCGCAAAAGGCACGATCAGCACCGTCGTCGCCAGTTCGCATTCCGGGTCAAGCACAGCGCCGTGTGACTGGAAAAACGCATCCAGATACGCCCGGGTGCTGGTCCCCTTTTCCGGGCACACGATAGGGAGCTTGGCAATCTCATCCAGCGAGAGCACGGAGCCTTCCAGATGGCGAAATGTGTTACCCGCGATAAACGTATCCTGAACCGTGCAAACGGGGATTATGTCCAGATCGTCGTTTTCTTCCACTGGCGAAAACACGACGCCCAGATCGATCCGGCGGGCCCGCAGCGAGGCAATCGTTTCAGGCGTCGATGCCGTGATGGTACTGATGCGGACCTTGGGATAATCCTTATGGAACTGCTCCAGATACGGGAGCAGGAAGGCATGCATGATCATATCGGAGGAACCGATATGGATGCTTCCCCAGTCCAGATGCAGCATGGCCTGAATCTTCTTTTCCCCGATGGCGATCTGCTCGCAGGCCTGCGCGACGTGCTGGTAGAGCACTTCCCCTTCAGGCGTGAGCCGCATCCCTTTGTGCATCCGATAAAACAGCGCGCAGCCGAGTACCTTTTCAAGCTGACGTATGCACTTGCTCACCGCCGGTTGCGAAAGGAACAACGCCTTGGCCGCAAGGGTAATGCTTCCGAGCCGCGCCACGTGATAAAAGACCTTGTAGTATTCAAACGAGACGTTCATGCCCACCATCCTGTTCAGCCGATTCCCCCCTGCATTGACATGCAACAGCCCGGCAAGGCAACCCTTTTCAACAGATTGAAGGGAAAACGCGTCTTTCCGCCGCTGCCACCCTCCTCTAGCGTGCGGATCAAAGCGGCTTCCCCAAGCTCTGGGTTCCGTGGCCCTCAGAAAAGAACCCTCAATAGCCGAAACAAACAGGTTTCTCCTCCCCTCCCATAGCAAGGAATGCGGCTCCTCCCCACTCGAGCCATCCGTAACGCCCGCACAGGGAAAAACCCTTTTCCCGGCTTACGGGAAAAAGGCCGGGCCCCATACGGACAGACGAAAAAATTTCACTGAATCGCAAAAAAAAGCTTGCCAGCCGCCTCTGTTTTGCATATACCTCTTTTCGCGCCGAGGTGGTGGAATTGGTAGACACGCTATCTTGAGGTGGTAGTGGGAATTCCTGTGCGGGTTCGAGTCCCGCCCTCGGCACCACTTTTTAAAGCCGTTGCAGTAACATACTGCGACGGCTTTTCTTTTTTGTTTCGAGCCGTTGCCAAAAGGGGCGAAAAAGCCCCATTTGGGCTGAAGTGTGCCAAACTGTGCCAAAGTGCTGGGTCATTCACGCCGAAAATCGGCAGGAGACCCCATGCCTTGTAAGACGCTCAAAAACGACTCTCCCCGCCCAAGAATCCGCATACCCCGCAAGACAACCTATCCCTCTTACCTGTACAGGCGTGGACAATTCTTCATTTTCAATACGTACTCCCAGAACGATACCGCAAACAAGGCAAAACGGAACTCCGCCTGAGCCTCCAAACGCCATACCTCAGGGTGGCCAAGGAACTAGCCCAGCGACTGCGCCAAGCACTCAACCAGATGATAGGGATGCTCATGGATTACGAAACACTCAGGTTGCGATTGAATGGACTACTCCGGGCTATTCTGGAACAGGATACGCGTGATTTTTCCGAACGCCCTTCCGTAACTATCCCCGGCATCGGAACAATCTCCTATGGTGAGTACTACAATCGCTGCTCGAATATTGATTATTTTAATCTTCGGTCAGAAAAGGGGCTATTGGCAGCTGCACAAAATGTCATCCCCATGCTGTTACAGTATGGGCTTATACGACAGGAAGATATTAAGACTAAGGACGATATTCTTTTAATTACAAAAGAATACCTTCGGATGGAAATAACGCGAAACCGTATCCTCAAATGTCGGGAAAATGGCGATTTCATGACAGAACGAGGCGCCTTTGCAGAAAATTACATCCCCTTCCCTCCTTCCCAAAATGATTTTTCGGTCCCGGCATCACAACCTCAATCCATTGAACCCCGTTACCGCCTAACTGAACTGATTGAAAAATATGTGAGCGTTAAGATTAATGATGGTGACTGGAAAGCCACTCTTCTGGTCGATCACAAGAATCGCCTTAATTATCTGCCCCGCATTCTGGGAGATAGGTTCATAGACGAAATTTCTCGGCAGGACATGCGACTTTTACGGGATACATTGAAAAGGCTTCCTCAGCATTGGAAGAAAAAGTATCCTACCCTTTCCATACAGGATATCCTGGCAAAAAACGAGACTAACTGCCTGAGCGTCAAGACAGTCAATATCGTTATTGAGGCCATCGCTAGTTTCTTTGAATGGTGTATCAGAGAAGAATATTTTACAAAAACAAATCCAGCAAAATCACTGCAACTCAAGGACAACAGACAAGAAATCGAGCTTCGGGATGCACTTACAGAGGATGATCTGAAAACCATCTTTTCTTCACCCAGATTCCAAAACAAAAAAGCTAAAAATCCAGCCTATTATTGGGTTCCTCTTATAGGTGCCTACTCTGGTATGCGACTTGAGGAAATCTGCCAGCTTCATACAAATGACGTGTATGAAATCGAAGGAGTATGGGTCTTTGACATCAACACCAAGCCTTCAAAAGATACTGAAACAACCAAAGAAGTGAAAAATAAAAATGCCGTCCGACTTGTTCCTATCCATCCAGAGCTGCTTACAGTAGGATTGCTTGACTACATTGAAACCATACGAAATTCAGGGCAGGAAAGAATTTTCCCTGCCCTGAACAAGACTGAAAAGTCACCACGTTATGGCAAACAGGTCGGCAAACAATTTACAGATGTCATCAAATATTGTGGAATTGAAGGGAAAAAAAGTTTTCATTCCCTGCGTCACACATTCAGTGATTTTTTTAAACAAAATCAACTATAAAACGATATTTTTAGACAAGTCTACGGTCATGAACTTCCAGAACTTGCTGCAAAACAATATGGATCAAAATTTGGACCAAAGAAATGTGCAGAAGAAGTCATATACAAGCTTAAGTATTCATTCTTTTTAAAATATATATTAATGTAATGGAGATATAATGCTAGATAGAAATCTATCAAAACTAATAAGAAAAGACTTTCAAATTGGAAATGATGAAATTGAGTACACTGAAGCAAAAGAACAATTCCGTCTAAACGAATTTGATCTAGAACAAATTCGTCATCAAGAACTTGAATTTAATGTAAATTCATCTATAAAAGCTGAAAATTATAGAAAAAAAAGGATGCATTGTAGAAAAATTGCATTCCTCTATACACTCAGAAGAATATAGAATACGTACATATACTGTTTTGATAGATGACCTCAAAAGAATTATGAAATTAAAAAATATATCGATAAAAAATATGAATAAGGATATAAAAAAAGAATATGAAGAAAAAATTCATAACTTAGAAAATATAATAGAGTCACTTAAAAATAAAAGCATAACCCTACAAAATGAAAAAACTAATCTCAAATCTAAATTACAAGAAGTACAAGAAGGGGAAGAACAAGAAAGTTCAAAAAGTTCTCATCAACATTGGCTAGATACAATATTTGTTTGCTTTCAATATGCTTTTGAAATAGCTGAGGAAGGAGAAAAGGTACAGTTTACGAAAACCAATGTCCCTAAAAATCCAAATGAAAAGGGGATAAAAATCGATATATTAAAAAAAGAAATCAAACTTCGTATGAACGGGAAAAAACCTATCACGACTGTAGTAAACTTATTAAAGAAAGCTATTCCCCAGCACCTCCGCACCTCACGTGGGGCGCCACAAAAATAAATATAACATATTTAAATCAAACACCTTTTACATAACATAGCTATATTTAAAAACATTAAATATTTTTTCGAATTTATTATTTTTCATTTTTACTTTTTCGATGAGGGCGCGCTATTAAAAAAGTGCGCCCTTTATTTTTCCTTCAAAGGCGCAAAAATTCATTTCGGAGGTATTATGTTTAAAAGAAAAGCCTTTCTTCCAGATGGAAAATCTATATTTTTTGAAGATACTTTTGAAAAACGACAAGAACTCATAAAAAATGGGGCTATATGTTTTGATGCCTTCAGCTACGATACCATTGACAATAAGATAGTTACTGGAGACTTGGTCATTAATCATAATTACCATTCTCTGGACAAAAATCTATCTTGTGCTGAAAATCTAATCACAATGATGACAATCAATTATGGAATTTCACCAGCATCTTTGGTCATCCAAATTAGAAATAATTTTGTATCAATTATTGTAAAAAAAGAAGTTATCGGAGCTACAAAAGGTGATTACCAACTTATAAATATTTATAAAAATATTATCGATATTTTTATCGATAAAAATCAAGAAAAAAGATATATATCACCTTCTATTAATCCTGTTAACATTTCACTGAGTAGTTCCATTTATGTCAAAGATGTCATATTGTTAAGCTATGAAAACTTCATGAACTACATCGAAACACAGCAAATACCCGAATCTGATCGTGATTTTGAATATACTCCTGCATTCGATATCAATTGGCACGAAATGTTTATTTTTCATCAACTTAATTGTCACACAAAGAAAATTTATTCAGTATTAAAAGAAGATATTAATTTTTGTTCACAAAAATGCTGTTTTTTAAAAAAATTTAAAAGAAAACTCTTCACTTGACAATATACAGATCAAAATGCTTACCGGCGTATTCGCTCATCTTGGAGCTTCAGGGTTAAATATTATTTCAAAAATATTTAGTAATGCTCCGACAGAGACTATTGAAAAAATAAAATCCGCATTTTATGAGTCTGTACAGAATCGGACAATCATGCCGTGCAGGACATTGATTGAACAAAAACAGTGCAAAGAGCCTTGTGGATGCACGACTCCTTTAATGCTCTGCTTGCAATATAAGCAGGAGAACATCACAGAAACTAAAAATTTTATTATTAACGATAAAGGCGTCTTTTTCAAACAAAGTTTTGAGAAAAGAATGACCCCGCCACTCTGGATTTGTTCACGGATCGATATCATTGCTGTCACGCGCGATATTAATAATAATTCATGGGGAAAGCTTATCCGCTTCAAGGATAGGGATGGCATAGAGCATTCTGAAATTGTTGACATCGCGGATATTGTTGCCAACCCAGATGCAGTTCGACATCGTCTAGTAAATAGTGGCGTCACTGTATCCCTTGAAAAAAATGCGCGAGACAAGCTGGCACAATACTTGAATGAAGTTGATCCACTTAAAAAAGTCAGAGTAACTTCCAAAATCGGGTGGCAAGGTACGGCATTTGTGCTGCCAGATGAAACTTTGGGCAAATCGGATGAAGTTTTTTTATTTAAATCTGATAATTATACTTCAAAATTTAATGTAAAAGGTAGCCTTGAAGACTGGAAATTGCATATTGCAAAAAGGATTTTAGGAAATTCAGTCCCTGAATTTTGTATTGCCTGCGCATTTGCAGCTCCGCTGTTGACACCTTGTGGCCTTGATGGAGGCGGTTTTCATCTTTTGGGAGACTCTTCATCGGGGAAAACGACTTCACTCTGTCTTGCTGCCTCTGTTTGTGGTGGAGGTGATCATGGGTATATTCAATCTTGGCGTTCAACGGATAATGCTGTAGAAGGTATTGCCTTAAATCATAACGATTGCCTCCTTTGTCTTGATGAAATTAACCTCGCAACTTGTAAAACAGTTAACGAGTCGGCGTATATGCTCGCAAATGGTCAAGGTAAAGCACGTGCTGATAGATATGGAAACACTAAATCTAGAAAAGAGTGGAAACTTTTCTTGCTTTCAAATGGAGAAGTCAGCATTGCCAACAAACTCAAAGAAGAAGGCAAAAAAATGATGGCAGGTCAAGCTGTACGCATCATTGATATTGACTCTGATATGCAATGCGGATTTGGCGTTTACAATAGCGTCCCGGACGGACTCAAAAGTAATGAATTCAGCGATGAATTAAAAGCAGTATCATCTCAATATTATGGTGTTGCACTGCGTGAGTTTATAAGCCTTTTTGCAGAAAATATTGATGGGTATGTTGGAGAAATTCATAAAAATATCGCTGAATTCTGTAAAAAACATTGTGAACAAGATGCATCCGGTCAAGTTAAACGGGTTTGTGCCCGATTCGGATTGGTAGCAGCTGCGGGAGAACTTGCCATCAAGTTCAAAATATTACCTTGGCCCGAGCACACTGCCTGGGATGCTGCGGCAATCCTCTTCAAGAAATGGACGCAGCAAAGAGGTGGAACAGATACCCTTGAACTACAAACGGCACTCAAGACTCTCACAGAGTTTATACAGCGATATGGTTCATCGCGTTTCAAGATTCTTGGCGGTAATTACATCCAGGAAACAATGTCAAATCCTGCTGGCTATAAATGGGAATTTGACGACCACTGGGTATATATGATCGAACGTAATGTATTTGATAATGAAATTTGTCATAGTGTCAATCCAAATATATTAAAGTCAAAGATAAAAATAAATAACTGGTGGCTTTTAAATGCTCAAGGTAAATTTATGGAAACAAAATCTATCCCTGGACGTGGAAATATCAGAGGTATATTCGTTGATCCACAAAAATGGGAGGACACGGATTTAAATAGTACATTGTAAAACAAGTTGAAAGAGGAGGGGAGCCATCCTCCTCTTCTTTATTACGCACAGGCGTACAGCGCACAAACATAGTAAGTATAATTTTACAATTAAAAAATAATTGATGAATAGCAATTATAAGTATCATCTTATCACTAAGATAAATAGTAAAAAATATCAAAATCTATAATAGAGCAATAAAATACTCAATAATATAATATTATAAAACTATATAGGATCATACTTTATAAAATTATAGATAATACTATTTATTCTTTTCATCATCCTCTTTTGTATTCTCCTCTTCGCACACTGCCATCATTCCATTTTCCTCATAAAACATTTTATCTTATCATTTCAATATACTATTTTTTCTACATTACCCTTTGTGCGTCCGTGCGTGCCGTGCGCCGTGCGCCCCGCCCTGCCACACCTCAACCACAGCTTTTCTCAGCATCTGGTATGTGCATGGCCCCCTGCCGCACAACTCGGCAACCCGTGCCAGGCAAATCGTTTTTTGCCCTTTCACAGTCTCATTCAGGATAGCTGTGGAGACGGGATAGAAATCCCATTGCTCCAAATCGAGCGGATTGATGGTATCCTGTTCCTTATGCTTGAGCACGCAAAACACATAAACATCAGCCTGACGCTTTTTCTCCTTGGCATAGGCAACGCCATCCCAGTACAGGCTTTCGGCAATACTGAATTCTATTCTGGAAAAATTTTTTTGCTCCCATGACTGGATGTAGGCTGATGTCTTGACCTCGATTTTGATGCCTTCAGGCGAAAGGAGATCAAAACTTCCCCATGTGGGACTGGTTCCCTCGTCACAACCCATAGCCGTTGCGACGATGTATTCCGCCAGTTTGCCGCGCTCCGTATTGCTGACCAAATCCGAAAAGGCCCACGCCCAGAAATCCTGGAGGGTATGTTCGCCGTCCATCCCCTGAAAACATTCTTTGCCACTCTTGCGTATCACCTCTATAGCCGGAAACCGTGTTGCCATACTTCCTCACTTTATTTCAGCCAATTGGAAAATTGAAACACATGGTTGCTGCCGAGGCAACAGTCATTCTTCCCAACATGCTTTTTACCTGCTGAATGTTGTCTAAGCGCCACAACATAGGGTAGAATCAGTCGAAATGTAGCGAGAGGAGTCAGCAAAAAAAGGAGAAAAGGCTATGAATGATTATCGTAAGGAGTCGTTGGCGATTGTTCGTGCTCAGGCCAGTGTCCGCGTGATGAGTGAGGAAGAACTCATGGTGATGGTCAAAAAACTCATTGCTGGACTTGAAAATGTTTCGGCCTTTGCGCCTGACGTCGGCGAATTCTATGAAGTGGAAAATGCATTCAGCGATCCGTGTAAGAGCACCAAAGAAAAGGCCATCACGTTCCTGGAATGTGGGAAGAACTTTAAGATATTGACGCAAGCTTCTTGCCAACCTCGGCCTTGATGCCGTTCAATACCATGAAAAATGGGGATTTAAGAAGAATATCCCGCTGATCTGCAAAGTTCTTTAGCACAAACGCCGCAAGAAGATGAAGAATGTAGTTCTCTGGGAGAGACGCTGCAAGGCTAGTGGCGTGTCTACTCCTAACGTTGAAAATTGTCAGCCACTCTAAAATCAAGCCGCCAATTCGTCATAATCTGGCGATTTTTTATTTTTTCACAATTTTTCCCTGAAGTTCGGCTAATCTATTAAAAAAAATACCTATATCCACTCCTGTCGTAGCCACCATACTCAGAGCGGTCATAACGGCTGGCTCTTGACGGCCCTTCTCAGTGTTAAGGATATTTCGGAGCGTATAACCTGTTGCTTCACTGATAGTCTGTTGTGTGATCCGATTGGCGATACGGATTTGTCTGAAAAATGGTCCAAATAGGCACTTACACTCCCTCCATGTCTCTTCCTCTTCTACTTCTTGCCATACTCGGGGCATAATCTCTTGGCGTATCAGACCAGCTTCTTTAGCTAAATCGGCAAAAAAGAAGCCGACATTGCTCCCCATTGCGGAGACAAGCCGTACTGCAAGCATTACCCCCGGCTGGAGCTCTCCCCCTTCGATCTTTTGGATACTCCGAGGATGGATCTCGGCAAGAATAGATAGTTTCCATTGGGAATATCCCGATTGTCTGCGGTATTCACGGAATATTCTCGCAAGTATGTGTTTTAATTCTTCCATCTTTTCATATTTGACGGAAGCATTAAAAAAAGCTAGACGATTAAAAAGGCTACGCCTTATATATCCATTAAGAAAATTTTACAAAAACTACTTGGTATTATGCTGGATAGAATCCAATAAACCCGACTAGTTGAAACAATCGCAGGAGGATGTATGAGGACTCTCAAATGGATAGGGCCTTTTCTTGTGCTGCTCTGCCTCACACCCAATGCTTATGCAGACTCAGAGGCATTATGCCCATCCAAGGTGTTGGATAGCGGCACCCTCACTGGAGTCTACAAGGGCTCACAGTGTGGAGATATGTGTTACGGCGCATTTCAGCTTGATTCTGGAGAATCCGTTTTCATGATTGCCGATCCAGATCAGCTTGATCGGGAGCTGGGAGAGGAGGGCAACCGGGTTTCAGTAAATTATGATGTCCAACAATTTTGGAATGTATACGGTGAAGAATGTTCACGGATGGAAGTATACAAGAGCGGGTATGTCATAGAACCACATTCTGAAGAAAACGCTTCAGCACAAGATTCCCTGCTCAGTGCGGAATACGCCCAATGCATGGAGAAAAGCGGTGGTGTCACCGTTGAAATGAAGGATTGCCTGACTGCGGAAGATGAACGCATAGAAGCTCTTCTCAACACCACATACCAGCAAACAATGCAGGCAATGAATGAGAGGCAAAAGACCTTGTTGCGTGATTCCCAACGGGCTTGGCTCAAGTATCGGGAAGGTTCATGCGACACGATGATGTCTGTCCTTGAGGGAACTTCCGCTAGCCTTATCACGACAAGCTGGCGGCTCGAAATGACGGCACGGCGTGTAAGCTGGCTCACAGAAATATTTGACAATATCTAGGATAGATAGAACGGAAAGCAATAGGTTATTTTGAATGTCATTAGAGGTCATTTCAAAACGTTTCTGAGTAAAATCATGACGCAAGCTAGTTGAAT
>ENA-ORTG01002834-ORTG01002834.1-human-gut-metagenome-genome-assembly--contig:-NODE-2834-length-13153-cov-15.174149_pt1 | contig 13153 bp, 13 predicted proteins | sample MGYA00241906_ERZ509176 | MGnify/ENA primary metagenome ERZ509176 (study PRJEB26280, sample SAMEA2338811) | human gut metagenome | biome: human gut; feature: human-associated habitat; material: faeces...
AGCGGCCGATCCAGTTGCGCTGCTGGGTCTTGACGCGCTCGATGAAGTCCACATCATCCAGATCGTCGATCAGGCGGTCGGCGTACTTCGTGATGCGCAGCATCCACTGGCTCTTTTCCTTGCGGATGACCTCGCTGCCGCAGCGCTCGCAAACACCCTCGACGACCTCCTCGTTTGCCAGCACGCACTTGCAGCTCGTGCACCAGTTGACGGGCATGGTGGTCTTGTAGGCCAGGTCATGCTTGAACATCTGCAGGAATATCCACTGCGTCCACTTGTAGTAATTGGGGTCGGTGGTGTCCACCACACGGTCCCAGTCGAAGCCGTAGCCGAGCATCTTGAGCTGGCGGGTGAAGTTCTTGATGTTCTGCTGCGTGACGATGGCGGGATGGATGTGGTTCTTGATGGCAAAGTTCTCGGTCGGCAGGCCGAAGGCGTCAAAGCCGATGGGATTGAGGACGTTGTAGCCCTGCATCCGCTTCTTGCGGCAGATGATGTCCATTGCCGTAAAGGGGCGCGGATGGCCGACGTGCAGTCCGGCGGCGGAAGGGTACGGGAACTCGATGAGCCCGTAGAATTTCGGTCTCGGGTCGCCGGTCACGGCGGCGTAGGGCTTTTCCTGCTCCCACTTGTCCTGCCATTTTTTCTCAATGGCTGCGAAATCGTACTTCATGACTTTCTCCTTCTGTATTTCCATAGTCGCTTCTATTTTTACGCTTTTATTTTGCCGCGTCCGGCGTCAGCACGCCGGTGAGGTCCAGCGCGTGGCCGTCGCTCCACAAGCGCTCCAGCCCGTAGAACGCGCGGGCCTCCTCATTGAACACATGGACCGCCACGCAGCCGTAGTCCAGCAGCACCCAGGTGCCGCCGCGATAGCCCTCGCGGTGGATGGGCTGCTCGCCGAGCTGATCCAGCTCCTTTTCCACCTCGTCGCACAGCGCGTTGATCTGCGTGTTGCTGCCGCCGGAGCAGATGACGAAATAATCCGCCAGCGTGGTGATCTTGTCGATCTCCAGCACTTTGATGTCGCGGCCCTTCTTGCTGTCGAGCGCCTTGGCGGCCGCAAGCGCCATTTCCTTTGCGTTTACCATTCTCTCTTCCCTTTCCGATTTATTCGTTTCCCGTCGTCTCGCCGATGACCGTCAGGCTCCCCGAGGTCACCTCTGCCGGCGGATCGTTTTCTTCCGTTTCGCCGCCCGTGCTCTCCGAGCTGTTCGCGATCCTTCCCGTGTACGGATCAACGAACACCGGCGGCGCGGCCGCCGCCTTGCTGTCCTCCACCCGTCCGGTGGAGGAGGCGAGCGAGCCGTCCGCGTTGACGGACATGATATCCAGATCGCGCAGCGTGAATTTTTCCGTGAACGGACTGAGGGAATCGTTCACCAGATCCAGCAGCGCGTTGGCCTGCGGCACCACATAGTCGAGCTTCATCGTCCTGCCGTACTCGGCGCTGAGCGTGCGGCTGTAAACGTATACGCCCGTCCACGGCATGGTCATGAAGCTCACGTCCTCCAGCGAAAGGCCGCCGATCACCGCCTGCTTGCCGAACCAGAGGATGTTTTCAAAGGAGAGGTCGGTCTCCACATTCTCCCGGAACACCTCGGCGAGCTTACCGAGGTTGGGCACGTTCTCGAGCTGCAGAAGCTGCTTGATGACCGCCTTGAGGAAATCCTGCTGGATCTGCATACGCCCGCTGTCGCCGATCTGCGGGTTGCCGTAGGAGCTGTTGGAGTCGTTCTTGCGCCAGCGGATGACCTGCATGGCGTCGTCGCCGTTGAGCTTGCGGTAGCCCTTTTCCTGCTCGATGACAAGATCCTGATATTGGTCATGGTAGTCCATGTTGTAGGGCACGTCGAAGTACACGCCGCCGATGGCCTCCACGATCGCGCCGACGGCCTCCCACTCCACGACCACCTGATAGTCCGGCTCAAAGCCGACGAGCTGGGAGATCTCCTTATAGAGCGCCTTGATGCCCTTATCGCCCCCGCCGTAGTAGTTATAGACGGAGTTGATCTTCTTCACATCCCATGGGACGTTCACCATCGTGTCGCGCGGGATGGACATGACCGTCGCCTTCTGGTTCGTCACATCGTAGCTCGCGAGCAGCATCGTGTCGGTGTTGCCGCCTCCGCCCGTGTCGCGGCCGAGCACAAGGACCGTGTAGAAGTCCTTGCTTTTCCGCTCGCCGCTCACGCGCGGACGCACACCGTCGCCGTAATCCAGATCGACGTCGGTCTGACCGGGGTCCTGCGTGTCGCCGTCCCGGTTCGGCAGCTCCGGCGCACGGATCTTCAGCAGATAGCCGCCGACGGTGATCACGCCGACGAGCAGCACCGCCGCCAGCGCGGCGACGAGCAGTCTTTTGGGGTGGGTGAAAATGCCCTTGATCTGCTCCCACGCCTCGTCGCCGTGCTCGTCGAAGGCCGCGTCCACGCGGGAGCGCAGCTCGTCGAGCTTTTCCGATTTGAAATTGAAGTTAAAGTTGTTTTCCGCTTCCCGCTTTCCCTTCATTTGTCTTTCCTTTCAGATAATCACATGCCGCCAGGGTGTTGACGTGGATGGGGTTCCCCATCTCCTTCATTTCCTCGACCGTCATTTCAAGGCCCATCAGAAGCCCGCGGTCCAGATCCTCCCACACGGTCCTCCGCAGCGCGTCCACGCCCGGAAAATCGCGCGTCGGCTCGATGAAGTCCGCGAGGTAGATGACCTTTTCCAGCACCGTCATGTCCGGCTTTCCGGTCGTATGCCAGAGGATCGCATTGTAAATTTCATCGTCCACGCCGAACACGTCCCGCGCGAGCGCCGCGCCGGTCTTGGCGTGGAGCAGCTTGAGCGCCTTTTTCTCCAGCTCATCGAGCGCGATGCCGTACTTCTCGCACAGCGCGAGCTGCTCCGGCATCGAGAGCTTTTTCGTGCAGTCGTGCAGCAGTCCCGCGACCTCCGCGCGGTGGACGTCCGCGCCGTATTTCTCCGCCAGCTTCACCGCCGTCGCCGCCGTGCCGAGCACATGGGCGCAGCGCTTCGCCTTGAGATAGCTCAGCGCGATGGGGCGGAGCTGCTGTACCGTTAGACGCTTGAGATCAAGATTTGTTCCGTATAAATGCTCGCGCAGGATATAGCCGCAGACCTGCGGCTCGAGCATCGCTTCGCTCGTGCCGCTTGCCATGCCCGCGCGCAGCGCGGTCGAGGAGGCCTCGATCACGCGGTCGAGCGCGAGCGCTTCAAAGCTGCCGCCGAAGCGCGCGCGGAGTCTTTCCGCCTGCGCGGCAAAGGCCGCGGCGGTGTCATCCGCGTTGCGGTAGAAAGCAACAACTTTCGCGAGCTTTGCGATCTCCTCCGGTGCGCGCCAGCTCTCAAAGGAGAAGAACATATCCGTCCCCATAAAGAGCAGCAGCTCGTCGTTGGGGTACTGCTGGCGCAGGGCGCGGAGCGTATCGACGGTATAGCTCTTGCCCTCGCGCGCCATCTCGAGGTCGAGCACCTCGACCTCGACGCCGCTTTGAAGCGCGGCCTGTCCGCCCATGAGCCGCGTCATGGCGAGGCGGTGTTCGTTCGCGGGGCTCCCCTGCTCCATCACCTTGTGCGGCGGGATGCCCGCCGGAATGAGCAGGAGCTTATCCAGCGCGCACTTCTCCGCCGCCTCGACAGCGGCGTTCTGGTGTCCCAGATGCGGCGGGTTGAAGCTGCCGCCGTAAATTCCGATCTTCAATGAAAATCCCTCTTTATCGTCCTGTTCAGACAGTCTTTTTCTTCTTATCCTTCACGAGCGCGATGCGCTTTTCCTTGGGCTTGGCGTGCGTCTCGCGATAGAGCACGAATTTCGTGCCGATGACCTGCACCTGCTCGGAGCGAGTGAGGCGGCTGAGCTCGTCGCACGCCTCGCGCGCGGTGAGCATACTGTTATCGAGCACGCGGCACTTGATGAGCTCGCGTGCCTCAAGCGCGTCGTTCGCCTGCTTGACGAGATTCTCGCCGATGCCGTCCTTGCCGATGTGGACGATGGGCTCCAGCTCATTCGCCATGGCGCGCAGCTGGGCGCGCTGCTTTCCGGTCAGTTCCATTTATTCGTTTCCTTTCAGATAGTCGTCGAGTGCCGCGGCAAAGGCGCGCAGCGCTTTCCCGCGATGCGAGACGGACGCCTTTTCCTCCGCCGTGAGCTGGCCGAAGGTCTTGCGCAGCTCAGGCACAAAGAATACGGGGTCGTAGCCGAAGCCGCCCTCGCCCATCGGCGCGAATGCGATGGTGCCCGGGCACTCACCCTCACACACCAGCTCGTCGCCGTTCGGGAACGCACAGACGATGGAGGTGTGGAAGTGCGCGGCGCGGTCGGTCTGCCCGCGCAGCATCTCGAGGAGCAGCGTGTAGCGGCCCTTGTCATCCAGTCCCTCGCCGCCGAAGCGCGCGCTGTACACGCCGGGGCCGCCGTTGAGCGCGTCCACGCAGAGGCCGGAGTCGTCCGCCACGGCGGGCAGGCCGGTCGCCTGCATCACCGCCGTCGCTTTCAGGCGGGCGTTGTCGGTGAAGGTATCGCCGGTCTCCTCGACCTCGATCCTCACGCCCAGCTCCGCCTCGCTCACGACCTCCACGCCGAGATGGCTCAGGATCTCGTTCATTTCCTTTAATTTCTTAGGGTTCTGCGTTGCCAATACCAGCTTCATGCTATACCTCCCACGGGTCCTTGTTCCGTTTTTCTTCTCTCTCCCGCGCGGCCTTTTCCTCCTCGCGGCGCTCCGCCGCAAGGTCTATCCTGTCGCCGAGCGAGCCGAGCGTTTTATCCAGCCATTTGCCGGCCTTGTCTGAAAAGGTCTCGATCTCCGGCACGGGAACGATCACCACGCGGCAGCTCTCGCAGTAACGCGCGGGTGCATAGACGCCTCCGAGTACAGGCGTCTTGCTCAGCCGAACGCTCTTCTCCTCCTCGATGCCGCCGCGCTCATCGCTCGGACACCAACGAAGTGCGTACTTGTACGCGGGGAGCGCGCCCTCGCGCATTTCCCCTCCGCAGTAGGGGCATACATTCGTGATCTCCATACGGTCTCCTCCCGTTGTATTTCGCTCAGATGAGCGCGTTGACATACTCCTTCGCGTCAAAGGGCTGCAGATCGTCGATGCCCTCGCCGAGGCCGACGAACTTCACCGGCACGCCAAGCTCCTGCGCGATGGCGACGCAGATGCCGCCCTTGGCCGTGCCGTCCAGCTTCGTGAGGATGATGCCGGTCAGACCCGCCGTCTCGCGGAACACCTTCGCCTGCTGCAAGCCGTTCTGCCCCGTGGTCGCGTCGAGCACGAGCAGCGTCTCCTTGGCGGCGTCCGGCGTTTCGCGGTCGATGATCTTGCGCAGCTTCGAGAGCTCCTGCATCAGGTTCGCCTTGTTGTGCAGGCGGCCCGCCGTGTCGCAGAACACGACGTCCACATTTCTCGCCTTTGCCGCGGCGAGCGAGTCGAACAGCACCGCGCCGGGATCGGCGCCCTCGCGGCTGCGCACGATCTCCACGCCCGCGCGGTCTGCCCAAATTTCGAGCTGGTCCGCCGCCGCCGCGCGGAAGGTATCCGCCGCGCACAGCAGCACGCGCTTGCCCTGCTTTTTGTAGCGGCTGGCAAGCTTGCCGATGCTCGTGGTCTTGCCCACGCCGTTCACGCCGATGATGAGCACGACGCTCGGCGTTGTGGAGAGGTCAAGGCTCGTATCGCCGACCTCGAGCTTCTTTTCCAAAATATCGCGCAGCGCCTGCTTGACGTCGTCGCCGCGCTGAATGCTCTTTTCGTATACGACCTTACGCAGCTCCTTCACGGCGTCCGCCGCGACCGCCGCGCCGAGGTCTGCCATGATCAGGCTCTCCTCCAGCTCGTCGTAGAAATCCTCGTCGATGGTCTCCCAGATGATGCTGTCGTACCACGCCTTTTTGATCCTTGCAAAAATACCCATCGTCTTACCCCTTGATGTTCAGTTCTTTCGCCATGTCGTTCATGTTGATGGTCAGCACCTTGCTCACGCCGCGCTCCTGCATCGTCACACCGTAGAGCACGTCGGCGGCCTCCATCGTGCCGCGGCGGTGGGTGATGACGATGAACTGCGTCTTGTCGCAGATGCGGCGCATATAGTGCGCCACGCGGATGACGTTCGGCTCGTCGAGCGCCGCCTCGATCTCGTCCATCACGCAGAATGGCGTGGGGTGGACCTTGAGAATGGCGAAGTAGAGCGCGATGGCGACGAACGCCTTCTCGCCGCCCGAGAGCAGCGAGAGCGTCTTGAGCGCCTTGCCCGGCGGCTGGACCTTGATCTCGATGCCGCAGTCGAGCACGGCGTTCTCGTCCTCCAGCTCGAGCGTGGCCTTTCCGCCGCCGAAGAGCTCGAGGAAGGTCTCCTGAAAGCTCTCGCGGATGAGAGCGAACTGCTCTTTGAAGATGACCGTCATCTCGCTCGTGATGTTCTCAATGACGCCCAGCAGCTCCTCCTTGGCCTTTTCCACATCGTCGCGCTGTCCGGTGAGGTAGGTATAGCGCGTGTTCACGCGGTCGAATTCCTCGATGGCGCCGACGTTGACATTGCCGAGGCCGTTGATCTCGCGCTTCAATTCATTGATGCGGCGGCTCGCCTTCGGCACGCTCTCCAGCTCGATGCGCTGCTCCTGCGCCGCGGAGTGGGACAGCTCGTAGCTCTCCCAGAGCTTATCCAATATCTGCTTTTCCTCCATCGCGGCGGTGACGCGCTTCTGCTCGAGCCTGCCCGCGGCAGCCTGTGTCTGAGAGAGCAGCTCATTGCACTCGCGGTATCTGCGGTCGTTCGCGCTGCGCTCGCCCTCAAGCGCCAGCTTGGCCTCCGCCAGCTCCGCCAGCTCCGCCCTGCGCTTCTCGGCGTCGGCGCGCAGAGAAGCGGTCACCGCGTCATGCTGCGCGATCTCCTCCTCCGCGGCCTTGATCTTCGCGCGGTAGTCCTCGATGAGCGCACGGCGTCCATCCTCGTCGCCGCGCATCTGCTGGGCGAGCGTCTCGAGGTCGCCCAGCGCGCGTTCGGTCGTCTCCCGCTCAGCAGTAAAGCCCGCAAGCGTGCTCTTGCGCGCGGCGATTTCGTCGCCGAGGTGCGCGCTGTCGCGTTGGAGCTCGTTCTGGCCGGCGAGCTTTTCCTCGCTCTCCGCACGGCAGCGTGCGGCCTCGGCCTCGTGCTTTTTGATCTCCTCCTCGCGGGCGGCGGCTGCCTTTTTCAGCTCCTCCGTGCGCGCGGTGATGCTCTCGAGCTCGGCGGCGATGTCGCTCTCCCGCGTGCGGAGCGACTCGAGCAGCATATCGTACTGTTTCTTTTCGCCCGTCAGGCGGAGCACCGCGTCCTCCGCGCCGCGCTGCTGCTCGCGCGCGACGTCCAGCTCATACTGTGCGGCGTTCAGGTCGCGCTTGGCCTCGTCCGCCTCACGGAGCGCGGCATCGAGCTTTTCCGTTAAGGCTTCCCGCCGGGCAGTCAGCTCCTTGAGCTCGTTGGCGCGGCTCAAAATGCCCGCGCTGCGGCTCACCGAGCCGCCGGTCATGCTGCCGCCGCGGTTCAGTACCTGTCCGTCGAGCGTGACGATGCGGAAACGATTGCTGTACTTTCTCGCGATGGCGATGCCGCAGTCCATATCCTCGACCACGATGGTGCGGCCGAGCAGATTGTTGAAAATTTCCGTGTACCGCTTATCGAACTGCACAAGCTGCGACGCGACGCCGACGTAGCCGTACTCGCGCTCGACGCCCGCCTCGCGCAGCACGTCGCCGCGGATGGCGGTCAGCGGCAGGAAGGTCGCGCGGCCGCCGTCGCGCTGCTTTAAGAAGTTGATGGCGCTCTTGGCGTCCTCCTCGCGGTCTACGACCACGTTCTGCATCCCTGCGCCGAGGGCGATCTCGATGGCGACGGCATAGCGCTTGTCGGTCGTCATCAGGTTGGCGACCGGCCCATGCACGCCGCGCAGTGTGTTCTTCTCCGCCGCCTGCATGATCAGACGGACCGCCTTATTGAAGCCCTCGTACTCTTTTTCCATCTCACTCAGGAGGTGGATGCGGGAGTCAAGGTTGTTCTTTTCCATGGTGAGGTCGATGCTCTTCTGCCGCGCCGTCTCCTCGCGCTTGACGCGCCCCTCCATCTTGAGGGTATGACCGGAGATGATGTTGCGCACGGTGTCGGCCTCCTCCTGCGCCTCCTCAAGGGCGCGGCGGGACGCGGACGCGGCCCTGCGCTTCTCGGTCAGCTGACCGTCCACGCTCTCGCTCTCCGCTTCGAGCGCCGCGCGGCGCTCGGAGAGCTCGGCAAGACCCGCGTTTATCGCGCTCACGTCCGCGCGGCAGTCCGCCGCGTCGGAGGCCGCCAGCGCTTCCTTCGCGCGCAGAGCCTCGACCTCGCTGCCAGCCTCGCCGGCCGTGCGGGCAAGCTCCTCCGCCTGCGCGAGGAAGGCGCGAAGCTCCTCCTCGAGCTCCGCCGTCTGCGCGGCAAGCTCCTCGATGCGCGCGTGCTTCGCAGTGATCTGCACGGTCAGGCTCTCCGCGCGGCCCGACTGGTCGCGCAGGTCGTTCTCCACGCGCTCGATGTTCGCACGGTTGTGCTCGATGCCCGTGCGCAGCACCGCCACGGCGGCGTCCTCCTCGCTGCGCTTCGCGTCCAGCTCGGCGCACTCGGTGCGCAGGCGCTCCTGCTCCATGTCGTTCGCGTGTGCCTTTTCCGCAAACTGCTCAGAGGCGGCGTACAGCTCGTCCAGCGCGGCGTTCGCGCGCTCCAGCTCCTGCTGGGCAAGAGCATAGTCGGTGTTGAGCTTGATGGAATCGGTCTTGATCTTGTCCAGGTTTTCGAGCCAGACGGAGATCTCCAGTGTGCGCAGCTCGTCGCGGAGGATCAGGTATTTCTTCGCCTTCTCCGCCTGCGAGCGCAGCGGCCCGACCTGCAGCTCCAGCTCGGCGATCTTGTCGTTGATGCGCACGAGGTTCTCCTCCGTGCGCTCGAGCTTGCGCTCCGTCTCCTCCTTGCGGTGGCGGAACTTGGAGATGCCCGCCGCCTCCTCGAAGATCTCGCGGCGGTCGGCGCTCTTGACCGACAATATCTCGTCGATCTTGCCCTGACCGACGATGGAATAGCCCTCGCGGCCCATGCCGGTATCCATGAACAGCTCGTTCACGTCGCGCAGGCGCACGCTCTGCTTGTTGATGTAGTATTCACTCTCGCCGCTGCGGTAATACCGGCGGGTGACGGCGACCTCGCTCTCCTCCATTCGGGGGAAGATGTGCTCGGTGTTGTCGAGCACGAGCGTCACCTGCGCGAATCCCATCTGGCTGCGCTTTTCCGTGCCGCCGAAGATGACATCCTCCATCTTCGCGCCGCGCAGCGATTTGCTCGACTGCTCGCCCATGACCCAGCGGATCGCGTCCGACACGTTGGACTTGCCGCTGCCGTTGGGGCCGACGATGGCGGTGATATCCTCACCGAAGTTCAATACGGTTTTATCGGGAAAGCTCTTAAATCCTTGAATTTCGAGCGCTTTTAAGTACATTCCGTGATCTCCTTTGTGCAAGGGAGTAAAAATAGGCAGAAAAAGACATATTTTAACTTATGTACTATACCATTTTCCCCCTCGTTTTTCAAGAGCGAATGATGAACAGAGTGTAAAATGTTGATTTACACTGCTAATAGAACACCTCGGCCCGAGGTGAACACATAAAATCTACATCTGAAAGTGAGTGTGAAATCAATGAAAATTCGTATCTGTGGCAAGCGCGTGATGAAGGGCAACAGCAAGAAAACCGGCAATCCGTATCACTTCACCGAGGTGCATTTCCTCGGCAGCAATCCCGATGTTGAGGGCAGCACCTGTGAAACTGCCATCATTCAGGCGGAAATGTGCGCCCCCGACGCTATCACGGTCGGCAATTCGTTCGACCTTGAGTACAACAAGGATGGTCGTGTCGTCTCGTTCGCGCCCTGCAAGTAAGCGGGAAAAACGGTCGTTTTTCGACTGTGAGCATCCGTGCCCCGATTATGCGTCGGAGTATTGCGTGATTTGCTGTCCGCATAGACCGTGGTGCTATCTCATGCGCGAAAATCCCCCGGCTTCAACGCTCCAGCGTTGAGGAAAGTGCAGGGGGGCAGTATTACCCCCCTGCACTTCTGTAAATTGTAAATCCTTGACATTTTTTGTCAATCGTGAGTAGGTGCTATTATGGCTCAATCCCGCAAGTGGTTGATTACCATAAACAACCCCATTGAGCATGGCTTCGACCATGCCCGCATTAAGGCAGCCGTCAATGACCTGCCCGCCCTCCTGTACTGGTGTATGTGCGACGAAAAGGGCGACGAGTGCGAGACGCTGCATACCCATGTCTATTTCGTCTGCGAAAACGGTCTGACGCATACGCAGGTCGATGCCCGTTTTCCGTCTTTCCATCGTGACATAGCCCGTGGCAAGTCCTCGGAAAATCGCGCCTATGTCCTCAAGGACGGCCCGAAATTCAATAAGCAGTCGGACGGCTCATACTCCTACAAGGACACGGGCGGTCATTTACACGAGGGCGTGAATTTCTCTGACACCTTTGAAGAGGGCGGCGAAATGCCTGTCGAAAGACAGGGCAAGAGCCGCGATGCCGATATTATCGTCGGCATGATAAAGGATGGCGCGACCAACGAGGAAATCGTCAACACCGTCGCTTCGGCCTATCGTGACCTCGAAAAGGTGGAGCGTGTCCGCTCCATGTACCGTGACGCGATGTTCAAAAACTCGTGGCGCGATCTCGAGGTGACCTATATTTTCGGTAAGACCGGCAGCGGCAAAACGCGCGGCGTAATGGATGCATACGGCTATGAAAACTGCTATCGCGTCACCGACTACAAGCATCCGTTCGACACTTATGACGGGCAGGACGTGCTTATCTTTGAAGAGTTTCGCGGCTCGCTCAAGCATGGCGATATGCTCAACTATCTGGACGGCTATCCGCTCTTGCTCCCGTGCCGCTACTTCAACCGTCAAGCCTGTTTCACTAAGGTGTTTATCATCACTAATATTCCACCTGACGCGCAGTATTCTAACGTGGACATGGAGAGCCGCAATGCTTTCTTCCGTCGGATTGATAAGGTCGTGGAGTACAAAGCCGATGGCGGTACGTCTGAATACGACGGTGTGCAGGCCTATCTTGACCGTTACAGGTGGGCGGATGAAATGATCCATACGCCGCCGCAAATGATTTTATAGTCTCCTTTCCTGCCCCCGTTCGTTCATCGAATGGGCGGGGGCGTCTCTCCTTGAAGCTACACTTTCAAGCGATTCCTATAAACCGTAAAATTTCATTTTCGTTTATTTCGCGCGTATGTAACACATTGTATCCTGCCATTTCCAACGCGCTATCAACGAATCTATCCCGTTCTATGCGGTCGGGCCTGTCGTGTGTTGCATCGTCTAATTCTATTACGTGTTGCGCCTTTAGCTCAGTGTTGCACAAAACGAAATCGACGTGCTTTGACTGTATCTTGTATTGCGCCACTTTCTTGTTGTCCGTTAAAAAGCTCGGCTCTATTAGGTCGAATAGCCGTACTTTGGCGAGGACGCTATAGCCGTGCCTTTCTACGATGCTTTTAAGCTGTGCGAACGCAAATTTCTCTCTTTCTGTAAAGACGTTCTTGTTTTGGTAGATGTGTCCGCAATCGTGGGCTTCGGCTGCTCCCCACGTTTCGCTTGTGGTTGTATACGCCTTTTGCTCGTGGTTTGGTTTGTAATATTGCTGGCTATTTGTCTTTCGCGTGTAATTTGGTTTGTAGCTGTTTCGGGGGCGGTGGCGGGTCTTTGTGGGATATATTTTCTCCGGTGACTTTGCCCATGTTACAATAAGCATTGCAATGATTGCAATTTCCGTCCAGCCGTTAATGCTTTGTAGTAACGCGACGGCTAACCTTATCGGAAATATCAGTATTTCGGCAAGCAGCAAGGGCGTTCAACTCCTCTCTTTTGTCAGGTTATCATATTTTCCGAAATTTGTATAGGGGGCAATTCCTATGGACTATACCGAACAACTCAATGCAATTTCCGCGCAGTTATCCGAGGTGCAAAACGGTATCAATGAGATTATTTCCGTTGCCGCTGACGTTGAGGGCATTTTCATCTTCTTTGCCGTGACCGTCCTTTGCATCTTCGTCTATAAATTCTTCCGTATCTTCTTCTGATTTTCATATCGCGGGCTGGTGTAGAGGTCGCACGCAAGGCTCTGAATCTTGAGATGGCAGTTCGATTCTGTCGCCCGCAACCAAAGGGGCCTTTCCCCTTTTTACTCAAGCTAATTTATAACGAAAGGAGCGTTGCTTTCAGGAAGTCGTTGCTGCTGCTACCACTCTGTCCGGCGTCGTGACCAGTTCCATGCTGTCCGGTGTCCTCAACGAGATCGTGGGCCTGCTGCCCGTCGTCGTTCCTACCATGATCGGCTTTATTGCTCTTCGCAAGGGCATTAGCTTTGTTCTTGGTATGCTTCGTGCCGCCTAACGTAGGCGAGACAATGAGCAGGGGAATCTGTTTCCCCTGCTCTATTTCTATCTTTAGGAGGTTTTATGAAAAGTCCTTTTCAACGAATAGCGGCTCTTGCCCTCTGCTTCACGCTTACCCTCGGCGCGTTCGCGTACCGTCCGAGCGAAGCTAAGGCTATTGCCGGCGTGGATGATGCTGTGGTCATTGGCGCTCTGCTCTCGGCTTTTGCCGGTGGCTGCGGCCTTATCTTCTCCAATAACGGCATGACAAGCGGTGAATTGGCGCAGGGCCTGACCGACAAATGGAACGAGTTCAAGGCTGCTGTGCTTAAAACTGATACAACCTTTGCAGGCTGGCTCGGTTATGAAGATATGGATGCGCTTCTGCAAGCGATTGTCCTTTCTGGCGGAAATGCCTTGACAGTCCCTCGTTTGGTCGCTCGAAAATTCGCGGATTTTACAACGTGGCTTACACAGAATTTAGGCGTAACTGCTGGTAGTGAGGAAAAGCCCATTTTTTCATCCTCTGGTGTGGCAAATTGTCAGTTTCTTACATGGGATAATAACGACCGTTCGTATGTGTATAACGGCCAGAGCCGTAGCGTTGCTCTTACGCGCATTTCGGCGAGTGATTATACCGACTATATTTATGACTTTGATTTGGGTTCGCCTTTATATTCTTATGCTGATTTTGAG
>ENA-ORTG01002854-ORTG01002854.1-human-gut-metagenome-genome-assembly--contig:-NODE-2854-length-13059-cov-2.996540_pt1 | contig 13059 bp, 16 predicted proteins | sample MGYA00241906_ERZ509176 | MGnify/ENA primary metagenome ERZ509176 (study PRJEB26280, sample SAMEA2338811) | human gut metagenome | biome: human gut; feature: human-associated habitat; material: faeces...
GAGAAACCGATGATTGCATTCATCGGGGTGCGGATGTCGTGGCTCATGTTGAACAGAAAACGTGTTTTTGCTTCGTTGGCAGACTGCGCTTCCTGTACGGCTTTTTCCAGTTCTGCTGCGTGAACCTCGTCTTTATAGCGGCGCATCTGGAACTGCAGAAAACCAATAGAGGTAAGCAGGGAAAGGATGAGCCCGAGTGCAAAGGAAACAAAAACCTGCAGCGGACTGAGCCAGCCGTTTTTCGGTACAATTTCAAAATGCCAGGTGTCGTTCGGCACGGTGCAGAGAACTTCCATGGCATCGGAACGCCGGGAATTACCGGAGTGTGCGATGGAAACGTGTTCGCCGGTGGCCGGAGAAATTTTCCAGAGTTCGTAGGTGTAGCCGGCTTCTTCCAGTGTATCCAGTTCAATTTCGTTCAGAAACGATTCCCAGTCGAGAACGAGAATCGAAAAGCCCCAGAAGGTCTGGTCACCGTTGGCATCGGTGGTATAAATCGGGTCAAAGAGCAGTGCTCCGATGTCGCCCTGCTGCAGCTCAAACGGTCCTGCAATCGTGTATTCGCCGCTCTCTTTGGCAAGGCGTGCTTCCTGTTTCCGGGCAGGATGCTCGAGCATGTTAAGTCCGAGTGCGGCTTCGTTTCCACTCATCGGATAAATCAGTGTGACAATGCCGTCCTTTGCAAGCTCATGTGCTTTGATGACATTCTGGTCGTCCTGCATCAGCGAGGAGAGGACGGAAAACTCTTCGTCATCGACGGTATAACCGGCTTCAATCATGTGTTTCATCAGATTGGATTCGGCAAGATAATGGTTTAACTGCGATTTCACGCGGCCGATGGTCGTCTGTGCGGTATAGTCAGCTTTCAGCTTTGCTTCCTTTAACTGATTCTGATACAGAAAACCGGCGCAGAGCTCGACAAGAAAAAATGTAATAAAAAACAGCAGAAGCGCCTGAAATCGAATCTGTTTTTGCGTTAATTTTGTTTTCATATCGGATGCTCATCTAAATTCGTAATATTTCCGGCTTTTTCAGGTGATTTTTTTGAGTAAAAACGAAGGCTGGAGTTAAAAATATTATATCGGATTTACCCTGGGATTTCAATAAAAGAAGCGTTAAGTTTGAAAGAGAACAGGATGAAATGAATGGGAAATGTAATGCACAGGAAGAAAATTGCCAGAATGGGCAGAGAATGGAATTGCCAGATAGTTGCTCATTATATCAAAATCATTTATAATAGGGACAGACGACACAGAATGAAGGATTGACAATACAATGGACTATGTGATTTTTGACCTGGAATGGAACCAGTGTCCCTATGGAAAAGAAAAAGAGAACCCGAAGCTGCCGTTTGAGATTATTGAGATCGGCGCGGTGAAGATGGATGGTGAGCGGAATGTGGTGGGAACGTTTCACCGGATTGTAAAACCGGTGGTCTACCAGCATCTCCATCACCGGACGCGCGAGGTCGTCGGACTGACAGAAGAGGATCTGCAGAACGGAATCCCATTTGCGCAGGCCGTGCAGGAATTTTTTGCATTCTCCGGCGGTGCGTGCATGTTCGGCACCTGGGGACCGGGAGACCTGACGGAGCTCCAGCGGAACATGAAATTTTATAACCTCCTGTCGCTGATCCGCGGGCCGATTCATTTTTACGATGTACAGAAACTGTTCGCGATCCAGTACGAAACGATGAAGAGCCGCCGGGCGCTCGAGTACGCCGCCGACTTCCTCCATCTCCCGAAGGACGAGCATTTTCATCAGGCGCTTTCGGATGCAAAATATACGGCCGACATTTTTGCACGCATCGATATGGATGTTGTGCTGGCGTACGACTCGATCGACGTATATCAGAACCCGAAATCGAAAAAAGAGGAGATCCACGCCGTCTATAATGGCTACACGAAATTCATCTCCCGCGAATTCGACACAAAAGAAGAAGCCATGCACGACCGCGAGGTCTGCAGCACGCACTGCTGCATCTGCGGGAAAACGGCAAGAAAACGCTTACGCTGGTTTTCGGCCGGCGGGAAAAACTACTACTGCGTAGCCTGGTGCCCGGAGCACGGATATTTGAAAGGCAAAGCCCGCATGAAACATTCGGACGAAGGAAAACTCTTCGTCGTGAAAACCATCCGCATCAGCAGCGAACAGGAGGCGGGGGAAATCCGGCAGAAGAAAGAGAACCTGCGGAAGAAGAGGAATCAGAAGAGGAAAGAAATGTAAGAAAGGCAGAGGAAATGGAAACGGGATAAAAGGTTTCATTTCTTCTGCCTTTTTAATTGGAAAACAGAGCGGGATCGGTTATAATAAAAATTGAAGAAACTATCGATAAAAGCAGGTTTGTCGGTAGTTTTCTGTTATAGAAAAGAAATGGGGGCAGAGCCGGAGATGATGCATGTGGAAGCGGTGGATCGGGAAGGGCTGCGAAGAAGAGTAAAAGATCCCTTCTATCAGAATACAACATCCATTCTTGCTATGGAGAATGATCTGATTGCGGTGACGCTGGCGGTTCGGTGGGTGATTCAAAGAAAAATGAGGAAGGAATAGAAGGCGATGATTTTTAAGAGACTTGGCTTGATGAGGAGTCGTTTTTACGGAAAGAACTGAAAGAATAAGAAAAGACAAAAGGACGAAAAACAATGGCAAAATTATATTTCCGCTACGGCGCGATGGGCAGTTCGAAATCTGCTAATATTTTGATGGTTCGCTACAATTACGAGGAGCGCGGACAGTATGCAGTTCTGCTGAAACCGCGGACGGACAACCGCGACGGAGAGCATGAGATCAAATCCCGCATCGGGCTGGAGGCACCGGCGGAGTATGTGGATGAGTTTTTAAAAGAAATTTCGGAGACATGGAGTGCGGACAGCGGGGAATACCGGTATCATGGAAAGAAAGTGGATGCGGTTCTGATCGACGAAGCGCAGTTTCTTTCACCGGAGGAGGTTGATACGCTTTCGGATATCGTAGATTTTTACGAGATCCCGGTACTCTGCTACGGCCTGCGTGCCGATTTCCGGACCCGTCTGTTTCCGGGATCCATGCGGCTGATGGAGATCGCCGACGTTATCGAGGAAGTTCCGACGGTCTGTTGGTGCGGAAAACGTGCACAGTGCAATACGAGATATGCAAACGGAAAAATCGTGCGGGAAGGTGCGCAGATTTTCCTTGGATCGAATGAGAGTTATGTGGCGCTCTGCAGGAAGCATTATAAGGAAGGAAAGCTGTGGAAGGAAGATGAGTGAGATCAGAATACAGGAAGTGCAGGAGAGAGCGCAGCTGATGGATAAACTCGTGGAACTTTTAACCGTAGGAAAAAAATGGTTCTCAGACAAAGCCGATGCAGCCGACCTTGCAATTCTGGACAAACGCATCAACGAAAGAGCCGCAGAAGGATGGGAACTCGTCACATACGATTATATGGCGACCTCCATGCAGATCAAGGGGGCGTTTGTGATTACATTTCGGAAAGAGAAATAAGTCAAATCACTTTTCGAGCAGATGTATTATTTTACTCGGTTACAACCGAGTCAATGATAACCGAATAAAATATTCTGTCGAAGGAGATAAAAATGAAAAAGATATTTTTAATGCGGCATTCTATCCCAGAAAAAGGAGATATGCCGAATGAAAGGATTCCTTTATCGGAAAAGGGAAAAGCACTTGCTGTATCAAAAAGAAATATATTTTCAAATGTGGACAGATGCTTTTCTTCACCTTATCGGAGAGCAATGGAAACGGCTGAATTCATCGCAGATCACCCGGTCATTGTGAAGGAGCTGCATGAAAGAACGATCGGGGATGCCAGGGAGGATTTCTGGTTAAAGCAGTACGAAGATTATGATTTTCGCAATCCGGGCGGGGAATCGTTAAATCAAGTGAAGGTGCGGATGAAAACCGCGATCGATTCTATCGTCGGACAGATGGAAGAAGGAGAAACAGCACTCGTGGTTTCTCATGCGACGGCGATCTGTGCATATTTGCTTTCTTACTGTGAAATTGAAGTGAAAGATGCGGAAAACAAAGTAAGAAAAATATCTTTCCATGGAAAAGAAATCCTGAACGACAGGTTTCAGCCGGCAGAGGGGTTTGAAATTCTTTTTGAAAATGATGTTTTTTCGGATATTCGTGTTATGGGGAGCGAAAAATGAAAACAGTATATTTGATCGGCGGAGCGATGGGCGTTGGCAAAACGACAGTAAGCCAGCAACTGAAAAAAGAGCTGACGAACAGCGTTTTTCTTGACGGAGACTGGTGCTGGGATGCCGATCCGTTTCAGGTGACGGATGAGACGAAAGAGATGGTGATGGACAACATCTGTTATCTGCTGAATAACTTTCTGCACTGCAGCGCTTATGAAAACGTTATTTTCTGCTGGGTGATGCATGAGCAGAGTATTGTTGATGAAATCGTCAGTAAGCTGGACACGGAAGAATGCAGAGTGATTAAAATTTCGCTGATCGTGGATGAAGCAAATTTGCGGAAGCGGTTATTATCCGACATCGCAAATAAGATTCGTGCGGAAGAGATTATGGACAAAAGCATTGCACGAATTCAGATGTATCAGGTACTTGATACGGTAAAAATTGATACGAGTAATAAGAGTGTCTGTGAAATTACAGAGGAAATTGCAGCACTTTAAGATCAAAAAACAAGGAGCCAAACCAAAATGACCGAACGAATCATAGACAATGAACTCCGGCTGATCCCATATTACAGGAATGACGAGGCCTCTCTTCCGTGGTATCAGGATCTGGACGTGTGTAGGCAGGTGGACAACCGGGAGAAGCCGTATGATGTGGAGCTGTTGCATCGGATGTATGATTATCTTACCGCGCACGGTGACTGCTATTATATAGAATATAAGGGCGTGCTGGTGGGAGATGTTTCGCTGAGAGAGAATAGTGAAATCGCTGTCGTTGTCTGTAAAGAATACCAGAATCAGCATATTGGAAGACGGTGCGTTCTGGAGATGCTGAAGCTTGCAAGAGAAAAGGGAATGGAGCGGGTAAAAGCCAATATTTATTCTTTTAATGGACAAAGCCAGCGCATGTTCCAGTCGGTCGGATTTGAGAAAACGGCGGAGGAATGGTATGAGTCTAAGCTGTAAGTGATTGCAGAGAAAGAGAGAAGAAATGAACATAAAATACAATCAGCTGTGCATTAGAAATGCCGAAAAGAAAGATTGTGAACAATTAGCTGTCTGGTGGAACGATGGAACCGTCATGGCCCACGCCGGATTTCCAAACGGGCTTGGGACAAGCGCAGCGGAAATTGAAAAACAGATTGCCGACGACAGCGATGAAACAAGACGAAGACTCATCATAGAATACAACGATGTGCGAATCGGCGAAATGAGTTTCTATGTATTCGAAAATCATCGATATGAAATCGGAATCAAAATCTGCGAATCCGATTACCAGGAAAAAGGCATTGGAAGAGTTGTACTGAGCATGCTCATAGAAGAATTGTTCCGCATGGGAGCCAACGTTATTTTTCTTGATACCAACCTCAAAAACACAAGAGCACAGCATGTCTACGAAAAACTCGGCTTCCGCAAAACAGCAGTCCATTACAATTCCTGGAAAAATCAGCTGGGGGAAATGGAATCTTCTGTCGACTATGAGCTGACGGCGGATGAGTTTTGCAATCTGAAATAGAAATTGTAAAATAAATGAGGGACGAGTGTAAAGAAAGTTCGATGGGAGAAAGAAGTATGGAGTTTATGTTAAAAACAGAAAGGCTCATTATTCAGCCGTACAGTAACAGCTTTTTAGAAGCATATTATATACTACTCATGAGTAGTATTTTTGCGTAAGGGACTTTCGGAATATATAGGAAGTTAAATATCTCTGTTTTACTGGAGCAAATCAGTAAAACAGAGATATTTTTATGCCGCAGGCGTACCAAATTTGATTCGAAAAATTTTTGGCATTGAGAACGAAGGGCGGAGACGGTATAATGGAAGCAGAATTTTAACATCAGTAGACAAGAAGTCCCCCGCTTCTAAAGCGGTGGGATGAATTGTTAAAAGAAACATAACGGCAGTGGCGGGCGGAGAGAAATCGGTATCCTCCACTGACATGAGGCAAGTCACAGTCGAACTATTTTCGACATGTCAGACTCCGTGAAAATACCGACTGTGAGGTTCACACAACAGAAAAGGTATAAAACATGAGATATCAGATCAGAAATGCAAAAGTACAGTTTGGCGCAGACACGATTTTAAACAGTGTGAATTTCGAAATTCACGACACAGAAAAAATTGCAATTGTCGGCAGAAACGGATGCGGAAAAACGACGCTTCTGCGGCTGATTGCCGGGGATATTGAGATGAGTAATCTGGACAGCGACGAGAGCTGCGGAATTACGATGAGCGGAAAACAGAACATCGGTTTTTTGCGCCAGATTAATTTTACCGATGGAGATGTGCCGGTAAGAGTGGAGTTGGAGAAGGCTTTCGCGGAAGTCTTTGCGTGTGAAGCGCGAAAAAAGGAAATCGAAAAGCTGCTCGCCGAGACGGAAGATCACAAAAAGCTGCTGGCGGAGTACGATTTTCTGGAGCGGAGAATCGAGAGTCTGCACGGGTACAGCTGGAAAAAAGATATGGAAACGATGTTCCAGAAATTTGGTTTTGCGCTCGAAGATCTGGAAAAACCGATCGGTGAATTTTCGGGCGGACAGCAGACAAAAATTGCGCTGATTCAGCTTCTTTTACAGCGTCCGGACATCCTGCTTCTGGACGAGCCGACCAACCACCTCGACATCGCTGCAGTGGAGTGGCTGGAAAATTATCTGAAAAGCTACGAAAATGCTGTTGTCATTGTATCACATGACCGCATGTTTCTGGACCGCGTGATTGATGTGACGTATGAAATCGAATACGGCGACATCAAACGTTATCCGGGAAATTATTCTGCGTTTGTGAGATTAAAAGAAGAAGCGCAGATCAAGCAGGAAAAAGATTATGAGGCGCAGCAGAAGGAAATTGAGCGTCTGACGGCGTGGATTGAGAAATGGAAAAACACACCGACAAAAGTTGCGGCCACCCGTTCGAAACGAATGGCGATCGAGCACATGGTAAAAATCGAGAAACCGCGGCGGTTTGACACGAAGACGTTCCATGCCTTATTCCATCCGGCACGCGAAAGCTATACGGACGTGCTCACGATGAAAAAATTGAAAATAGGATACGATACCGTTCTGAGCGAGGTTTCGGCCGTCATCAAAAAAGCAGAACGGATTGCGATCATCGGAGAAAACGGAAAAGGAAAATCGACGCTTCTGAAAACCGTTGTGGGCGAAATCAATCCACTGGGCGGAAGTTATCAATTTGGAAACCGCGTGGATTTTGCCTACTTCGATCAGCACAAAGCAGTCAACCAGAAATTCGACCCGGAGCAGACGGTGCTCGACTATTTCTGGAGTCTTTATCCGAACCTGCTTCGCAACGATGTCCGAAGTGCACTGGGAGCCTTTCTGTTTTCCGGTGAGGATGTCGAAAAGAAAATGGGACAGCTCTCCGGCGGTGAAAAAGTGCGGCTGGAGCTCTGCCGGATTTTCTATACGAAACCGAATTTCCTGATCCTGGACGAGCCGACGAATCACATGGATCTGGCGGGAAAAGAAGCGCTGGAAAAAATGCTGACCAGCTACGAGGGAACCGTTCTGTTCGTATCGCACGACCGTTATTTCATCAACCAGGTGGCAACCGGCATTCTGGAGTTCGGCGAGAGCGACGTACAATTTTACGGAATGAATTATGCACAGTATCTCGAAGAAATCAAACGGCAGACGCCGGGCAGAGAAACGGGAAATGCGGGAGGAGTTGTACGAAAACCGGCCGACGTTCCGACACTGGATGATGTGTTTGACAAAAAGAAATATTATAACCCGGGAAAAATTCTGTCCCGCTTAAAACGGCAGCTCGAAAAATACGAGGAGCAGCTTGCGGAGAGTGAGAGCAGAATGTCAGAACTTCAACTGGAAATGATGGACCCGGAACTTTCCGCAAATTACGAACAGCTGATGGAGCTTCAGACGAAAATAGACGAAGAAAATCAGGTACAGGAATCCCTGTTGGAGCGCATGATGGAAACGGAACTGGAACTCGAAGAGATGGAAACAAGTGAAAGTGCGTTTGTGCGGAGGCAAGAGAGATATTGAGAAGGGGGATAAGAAGTGCAGGTATATCATGTTGTAACGGACAGGCCAATGAAATGCGGTCAGCATATTATATTTGATGAAAATCATCACAGCGGAGTGTATGAGAGAGTACAGGAAAAAATGGAAAAGGTTCATGATATCTATGAGAATCCTGACAAATATGATGAGAAAATACTGGAGCATCATACCTCTGTTGCGCTGAGGGAGCTGGCATTAGAAGAAGTCCGGCGGAAAAAATATCCGCAGTTTCCGTCAAGGATGAGCTGTTTATACGTATCCAGAACATTAAAAGAAGCGGAACAATGGGGAGAATTTTTTGCACGGATCGGAAGACCGACTTACAGCATTGTAAAGCTGGATGTGAAAGGGAATTGCTTTGCAGGGGATGCAGAAAAGTGTTTTGACGGACGACTGCAGAAAGCGGAAAATTTAAAATTAGCAGAAGATTACTGGAAAAGCGGAACAGACGAAAAACATCAGCCGAAAATCTGTGAGATGCTGGTGGATGGGGATATTGTGGTTGTTGAAATTGTAAAGGAGATAAACGCGAATATAAAGTTGCTCAGATAAAAAAGTCAAATTCTGTTGACAACCCCAGCGACATTTGATAGTATTTATCAAGTAATGTAATATTCCATGAGGGAGTAGTTAGCACGAATGTGTGATTTGTCAACATTCTGATTATAAAAAAAGAGTATAATCTGGCAAATCTTAAATAATGAGACTCATGTATATCAATGAACAGCCTGCAAAAAAGCTGGCCGTTTATTGATATACATGGGTCTTTTTTTACGCGGGTAATGAGTAGGAACCCCCGCTTCTGCTAATGATACGATTATGGAAAACAAAGGAGGAAAACATGGAAAATTTCATCAACAACGCCCCGTTTGCTCTTGTGCTTGTCTGTCTCGTCATCGGTTTTGTCCTGCTGATCAAAGGTGCGGACTTTTTCGTAGAAGGAAGCTCAAGCGCGGCAAAGAGACTGCATGTTCCGTCCATCATTATCGGACTTACAATTGTTGCAATGGGAACATCACTTCCGGAAACAGCTGTCAGTGTATCGGCTTCAATTGCAGGTAATAATGAACTTGCAGTAAGTAATGTGGTTGGCTCCAATATATTTAATCTGATGGTTGTTATTGGTGTGTGCGCAGTATTAGCTACCGTAGATGTCGCAAAGGAAACAATAAAGAGGGATATTCCACTTTCACTTATATGCGCCGGACTTTTAATGCTTCTGGGAATTATTGGACTTGGTGACAAAGCAGGTATGACACTTGGGCATCTTGATGGTTTGATATTAATTGTTTCCTTTGCAGGTTATATTTTTTATATGGTCAAGATTGCATTAAAGGCAAGTAAGGAAGGCAGAAAAGTTGAGATTGAAGGCGGTTCAGATGAAGATATCAAGTTGCTTTCAGTTCCGCTTAGTATTCTGTTTATCGTTGGTGGTGCAGCTGCGATTGCAATCGGCGGTGATGTTACAGTTGATGCTGCATCAAGAATAGCCAGTGATCTGGGAATGAGCCAGACACTTATCGGACTTACAATCGTTTCCATAGGAACATCGCTTCCAGAACTTGTGACTTCAATAGTTGCGGCGAAAAAGAATGAAGTCGATATGGCACTTGGTAACGCAATCGGTTCTAATGTGTTTAACATCCTTATGGTACTTGGTATCGCATCAGCAATCAGTCCAATCAGCATAATTACTGAGAACATTATTGATTTATGCGTACTTATTGTTTTTACAGTGTTTGTATGGATATTTGCAGGAACCAAAAAGAAAATTGGAAAAATCGAAGGATTCTGTATGGTTGCGCTTTATGCAGTATACACGGTGTATATCATAATAAGATAAAAAGGGAAATATAAAAGCTTCTACTGCATAGGGGTTATTTTGTATAGATGAAGGACTTTGCCCTTAGATAAATTCATTACATGCAGCACAGACCGCTATATAGTTCTCTGTGCTGTATTTTTTATGAGAATAATTTTCTTTTGGATAATTTCCCTCTACAATAGCCAAGCTGATCTGACCATTATCAAGCAGACGCAGAAGCTGGAAAATGAATGTGCTGGGATACTGCGGGCTGGGTAATATTTAACTGTTTTGCCGCGGCGGTAAAATTCAGTGTCTCACATACAGTAAGAAATGTCTCTGTTCTAAAATCAAGCATATAATCACCTTAATCATAAAAATAATTTATTGTTCAATAGAATTATATAATTTTACCTTATTGTTGTCTAGTGATACAATTCATACATAATAGGAAAGCGAGGTTATTAACAAATGGATTTCATAAAGAAAAATGGGAGTGGTATTCTGGTCTGCCTGGCAATAGCCATTCCATCATGGTTACTTGGAAAAATGTTTCCTGTTATAGGAGGCGCAGTGATTGCCATTATAGCAGGAATGATTGTTACAATGTTTTGGGACAATAAAGGCAAGGCAGAACCGGGAATTAAATGGACATCGAGGGTAATTCTGCAGACGGCGGTTGTTTTACTTGGTTTTGGAATGAATCTCGGCGTGATTTTTCAGACAGGGAAGCAGTCCCTGCCAATTATTATCTGTACAATCACAACGTCACTTATTATTGCATGGATATTACAAAAAGCTCTTAAAGTGCCTGCCAATACATCTATACTTGTAGGGGTTGGATCATCTATCTGTGGTGGCTCTGCGATTGCGGCAGCTGCACCTGTTATTGGTGCTGATGATGATGAGATTGCACAGTCAATAGCAGTAATTTTCTTTTTCAACGTGCTTGCAGCTATTTTCTTCCCAATACTTGGAAAAGCCATAGGATTTGATACAGTGAACGGAGAGTCTTTTGGAATTTTTGCAGGGACAGCAATCAATGATACATCATCAGTAACGGCTGCGGCATCAACCTGGGACAGCATGTGGAATCTTGGAAGTGAGACGTTAAATAAAGCGGTGACAGTAAAGCTGACAAGAACACTTGCCATTATACCGATTACGCTTGGATTATCACTGATACAGGCAAAAAAGAGTACAAAAGAAGGAAAACAGACTACAAAGTTCAGCTTAAAACGGGCATTTCCAATGTTCATACTTTATTTCGTGATTGCAGCGATTATTACGACGGTCTGTGTACATATGGGTGTGGATGCGGGAGTATTTCAGCCAATTAAGGAACTGTCCAAATTCATGATTATTATGGCAATGGCTGCAATTGGATTAAACAGCAATGTGATACAGCTCATTAAAACAGGTGGTAAGCCTATTATTGTAGGGGCATCCTGCTGGTGTGGAATCACAGTTGTAAGTCTTATCATGCAGCATGTAATGAAGATCTGGTAGAATGACTGGCTTTGCCTGATGCATGAAAAAGTATTGACTAACCTTCTCTTTTCATTTATCATTGTAAACCGTAAGGATGATTACAAGTTGACAATCAAATAAATCAGATATACAGGAGAGACAAACATGGATGCAATCACACTGGCACAGGAAATTATGGATGGAAGAAGAATCACAAGGGATGACGACCTGTCATTTTTTATAACATGTGATCTGGACGAGCTCTGCAAGGGCGCTGATATGATAAGAGAGAAATTTGTCGGAGACAAGGTAGATTTGTGCTCCATCATAAACGGACGAAGTGGCAAATGTCCAGAGGACTGCAAGTATTGTGCGCAGTCAGCTCATAATCATACAAATTGTGAAGTCTATGACTTTTTGCCGGAAGAGACGATTGTAGAGGCATGTAAAATGAACGAGAGTGAAGGAGTAGACCGCTTCTCTATCGTAACAGCCGGCAAAACGCTTACAGGTGAGGAATTTGACAAGGCAATACATGCTTACGAGACAATGAAAAAGGAATGCAAGATAGATTTGTGTGCATCTATGGGCTTTTTAAGCGCTGAGCAGCTTCACAGACTGCATGAGGCAGGTGTAACAAGCTATCATCATAATATAGAGACTTCCAGACGCAATTTCCCTAATATATGCACGACACATACCTATGATATGAAGATAGAGACTCTGAAAAAAGTCAAAGCAGAAGGCATGTACGCCTGTTCAGGAGGAATTATAGGAATGGGCGAGACCTGGGAGGACAGACTGGATATGGCAGTCAGCCTGGCGGAAGTCGGTGTGGATTCTATTCCTATCAATGCCCTGATGCCGATTTCTGGTACACCATTAGAAGGGCTGGAGAGACTGACTGAGCCGGAGATACTGCGTACAGTTGCCTTTTTCAGATATATTAATCCCAAGGCAGACATACGACTGGGAGCAGGACGTGCACTGCTTACCAACGATGGAGAGCTTGCATTCAAGTCAGGTGTATCCGCAACAATTACCGGCAACATGCTCACAACCGTAGCATGTGCCACAATCAGAAGTGACAGACAGCTTCTCAAAGATATGGGACGCGACGTCACACCAGATTATTGGAAGAATCAGGAGAACTAATATTTTAGCCTTTATTGATAAAATCACGGAAAAGTGCTAAAATATTAGCATGATTAACTTATATCAAAAAACATGGAATGAAATAGATAATGACATTGCCAATAGGATGGTAAAGTTACGAAAGAGAAGAAAGATTACACAAAAAGCTTTGGCTGCAAAATCGGGGGTAAGTCTGGGGTCAATCAAAAGATTTGAGCAAAGTGGTGAAATTTCCCTTCAATCTTTGACAAAACTTGCAATAGCTCTTGAAGTGGAGGGAGAGCTGGACACTTTATTTGATTCAGTACCATTTCAGTCAATAGAGGAGGTAATCAATGAACAGGATAAATAAGCTGGAAGTTTATTATCATGATGCCCGCGTAGGTACAATGGCTTTATACCAAAACCGTTTGGCTGTATTTGAATATGATGCAGAGGATTTGTCTGCTTTTTTTGACCTCTGG
>ENA-ORTG01002874-ORTG01002874.1-human-gut-metagenome-genome-assembly--contig:-NODE-2874-length-12994-cov-2.827807_pt1 | contig 12994 bp, 16 predicted proteins | sample MGYA00241906_ERZ509176 | MGnify/ENA primary metagenome ERZ509176 (study PRJEB26280, sample SAMEA2338811) | human gut metagenome | biome: human gut; feature: human-associated habitat; material: faeces...
ACTGTCCGCAGAGCATCGATATCCCGCAAGAACTGCACCGCATCGACGACTTCGTCGAACGACTCAAACAGGGCACGCTATAACCTACCGACATCCGATAAAGTCCGACGAGTATGCAAGCCTTTCTCTCCATGGTATGAATCTTGCCGTAGTATAAATTAAAACATTCCTAAATACGACATGCCATGAAACGAAATGAACATGCTAACACTCCCGCCGCAGGAAAATCCATCGCCGGCCCCTGCCATCCGAAAGTCAAGACGCAACTCACGCTGAACGACCTCGGCAAGGAGAAAATCCACAAAAGCCACGAAGTCACCCAAACCCAGCTCGAACAGGACGTGGTGACCGTCAATCCCGACATCAACAGCATGGAGAGCCGCGGATAAAAAACGGTGTATCCGGCTTTTTTAAAATATTCAATAGCCCGACACCTAACAAAAAGCCAATTACGACGGGCATTCGTACCGGAAACACAACTAAGATGTTCAATGCTATGAAAAATAGCATATTACATGATTATTCTAAAGGTGAGGTAATGAAAAAGCAACCGTTCTATTTGCCGCTTTTTGCATTATATTCACTACCTCAAATAAACCTCTATACAAATATAGTCAATAGGCCTGAAAAAGCCAAAAATAGGTTTTGAAGTAATCCGCCACTTCTTTTCGGAAGTGGCGGATTCAGGTTTCAATCATTGGCATCGAGTTTTCTGATCCTGTCTTTGAGGGTTTCGATCTTTCTCATTAACTCGTTTTCTTTACGAAAAAAGGAGAGGTTTTAACGCGGCGCATCCCGCTTCCCCATCCCGTATTATCGATCACCCGGTGCAGCCTCAGCCGTTCGATATGAAGGCTTTCTTCCAATTTCTCCAAACGCTTCATAAGCGTTTCCTTCGAATCGTCTCTCATTGTTCGCCTGTTTTATACATGAAATGCTCGGAAAGCAACAGTTCGGCCAGCGCACTGTTCTGAGGAATAGCGGCAGGGATATCCGTTCGTCCCGGTTTGTAAATCTCTGTAGCTACATTATAAAGATCCCATGCGGTAAGTTCCTGCCGTTCGAGAGAGAGTTTGAGCAGATTCTCGGTAAAGACCGAAATCTGGGACTGGTTCAGCGGATAGGTTTCTACCTGCGAAGAAAGCCGTTTGTCGGTACTGTCGTGCGATACGCGTAGCGTTGTGAGCAGTCCGATCACGGCATAGACTTCCATTGGAGTCAGTGTTCGGGACTTGAGGCGTTCGATACGGTTACGGTCTTCGGTCATCTGCGTGTCGAAATCGGCCAGCCATTCATCTATCTGTTCGAAAAGTCCTTCGGTAGATACTTTGTTCTTACCGTAATTCGATACGACACGTTCGGGCGAGAGAATGCATTGATTATGTAGGCTAAGCATCCGGCGCCTTGCCACATTTCTGTGGTAGGTTTCCAGATACTCGCCCCCGAACCGGACGTACAGGTCTCCCCGTATCCGGCTCTCCACTAATTTTATCAGTCTAAACTTTGCCATTATGTCGTAATCTATGGCAATTCTCACATAACGCGATGGTCTTACGCTTGCGGGCCAGCATCACTTTTTCCCAATCCTCCTTACCTTTTAGATTTTTGAGCTTGTTGATGTGGTGCATGTGTAAGTTACCCGTCGCTCCACACAATTCGCACTTTTCAGCTTTTAACCTGTCCATTAAACTGGTCGAGGCTATACTGAACCTGGAAATAGGTTGTATGTCGCAACGTAGGTTACGTGCTGTTTTCTGGCGTTGGAAACTTGCTTGGTAAAAGTGGTGATACCTAATATTACCTTTATGCATGTATTTCACCGTAAATCGTCCGTCCTTTTTATGTTTCTTGAGAATTTTTGAAACAGAACTACGGTATTTGCCGGCGAAGGTCTTGTACATACTGTACTCCATTATATACTTGAAGTTATGCAGTACCGCACAGTTGTTGGCAATAAGGTAGTAGTTGCAGAACCCCATTGTTTCCCGGTTGTATCTGTCGAGAATTTCGAGGTCGTCATTGTTTATAAGTTCCGAACGGCATTGGGGTACCCAGACCTGTTTTCCGTTTTGGAGTTCTATACGCATTACCCCGTAATCCATCAGTTTGTCCCGGAGAGTATCCATGCCGACATTCACCCGGAGCATCTTGTTACAGGTGCGTTTCAAATGACCGTTCACATCTCTGCGTTGATGATTGTTTCGGGTTACCGTTATCTCGTATCCGAGGAACTTTGCCGTTTTACTCGTGTGAGTAATCAGTGTCTTTTCATCGGACAGTTCGAGGGATAGCTTGCTGGCAAGAAAGTTTTTGATGTCTTCCTTGATTCGCATGGCGTCCTTCTTGCTGCCGATTATACCGATAATGAAGTCATCGGCATAACGGACATATTTGAGTCTTCGGTAACCTCCTTCCATTTCATCTCTTGCGGGATATGCTGCACGTTCCCTTTCAATGGCTTTCAGCCTTGCGACAAGAGCCATTTTTCCGGTTTCATCTTTTACCTTTTTTAGTCTGTACTCAATCCGTCTCCGTTCATTTCTGAAATTGTTGCTCTCGACACTTCTTCTACGCCATTTTCCTTTGTCGAATTTCTGGATGTATTCTTTCATGTACTTGTCTAATCTGTCGAGGTATATGTTTGCCAAAATTGGACTCACTATACCCCCTTGCGGCGTTCCGCTGTAAGTATTATGAAATTTCCATTCTTCGACGTATCCTGCGTTCAGGAATTTCCGTATCAGACGGAGAAAACGGTCATCGGTAATGCGTTCGCTTAAGGTTGCGACCATTACATCGTGGTTGATGTTGTCGAAGAAACCTTTAATGTCGCCTTCGACGAACCATTTGGCTCCATTGAATGTTTTCTGGACATGCAGGAGTGCAGTATGACAGCTACGCTTGGGTCGGAAACCATGCGAGGTATTCTCAAAGTAGTCCTCGTAGATGGCTTCCAATATCATGCGTACTACTTCCTGCACCAGCTTGTCTTCAAAAGTTGGTATTCCCAGAGGGCGTGTTTTCCCGTTTTTCTTCGGGATATATACCCGTCGGGCAGGTTGGGGCTGATAGCTCTCATTTTTTAATGAATCTATCAAAGTGTCGATTCTGACAAGGCTCATATTGTCAATGCTTTGACCGTCAGAGCCTTTTGTGGTACAGCCTCCGTTGGATGCTATCTTCTGGTAGGCTACGCCATACATTTCTTCATTGAACAGAATACGGTAGAGACGTTCAAACTTGTAGCTTGAATCCTTGCTGTGTTTGTTTAGACTGTTTAATACTCTTTCTGGACTTCTCATAATGTCTCACACATTATCCGTTAATCGTATTAAAGAAAATTAGCTGCTTCCCTTCGCCATGTACAGGGCATTATCCTGCTCGGACTACTACGGAAGCTCCGTTACCGTACCGGATATTCAGAGGTCTCTGCACCTCATAGCCTTGCGGCATTCCGGGTTAGGTAATCTCCGTTTACTTACTTAGTAACTATTAGCATGATAGATTGTCGGATACGATTTCCGTCCTTTCCCATTTATTATGGGTGCTCCGTAACAAGTTCTTGCTCTCTTTGCTATGCCACATCGAAGGAGTGTTACGGTATGACGTATGTAGTTATCTTCCGTCATAGATTCCGGTAGAGCAGCTCGGACTATCGTTCAGACAGTATGGTCTTTATCCTCGTATCTATCGTTTCATCTTGCCATTCAGTCGCAGTTCGATAACTAACTGACTTATGGCTTTACCGACATGCTATGCTCCCCGTCCGGTTTCCCTTTCGGATAAGTCGGTTGATGATAGGTTTTTCAAAGAACACTTACCTAATCCCTTGCTAATGGGATATTTACTAAGCAGCCTTTACGGACGCACGGCATATCCGTACACAAGGTCCGATAGCGGCCTGAATACCGTCCTGATGAAACGCTATGACCAGATTCGTAGTCAGTTCGTCGGTTTCGTGTTCACGGATGCGGACGGTGGTGTAAATCCGTCGAAGAATATGCGCCTCGACGGCTTGGGGACCGAACTTCTCCTCGACCTGTGGCAGCAACACCACTCCCGGTTCATTTTTGTTGCGGTTTTGGGCGGCGAATATCTCCTCGACTTCGTAATTCAGATTGTTGCGGCGACAGAGTTCTTCCACCCGTTCGATTGCTTGATAGTGATATATGCCCTTGAGCGGCGCTCCGTAAATGTCGTTTTCTTTGTAGGTTCGCCGAAGCGTGTTCAAGTTCATCGTTTCGATGTTGTTTGCCGTGAAATCGAACTGGGTTCGTACAGCCATAGATGTTGAATTTTCCATGATGATTTGTTTTTTTGTTGTTATACATTAAAAGCGACAGGTGTTTCCTGTCGCTTTTTGAATATTCGTATGATCCGGATACCGAAAATCTACCGTACTTTTCTCATTAGACTCACCAGCCGTTCGGTATCGGGTCGCACGAGAAATTTCGTTTTTTGGAAGCGGGGCGTTTCCGTGACCTCGTCTCCGTCGAGGAAGATTCCCGGCAGAAGATATCTCCCGGCGATGAGCATGAAAAATATTTTGAGTCCCCCGTGAACGGAAGCGATGTACGAATCGCTTTTGTGTGTTGCGCCGTTTCCCGCGTCGAGGTGAAACGTGTGCGGCCTGTCGTATGTGATTTTATATAAAGACTCCAACATATAGCCGCTCAGACCCAATTCCTCAAGGCACTCCCGTGCCGTTCGTATTCGGGATGGCGCTCCTGCGAGCCGTATGCCTCTCACGGCAGTCAATGGCATTGCTTTCATTTCGATTCCTATTCATTGATTCCTTCGATAATTGTTTTTGCCCGGTCGATCTGGAATCTGTTCAGATAGGCCTGCCAGCATTCGTTGTAACGGGACCATCGGAACCCGTGACGTTTAAGTTCCGTCCGGACTTTTTGAGAAGGTTTGCCATCGAAAAAGAGTTGCAGCCTGTTTTCGGTCGTATTTTCGATGACTCGCACCTCTCCGATTGCATACTCTTTGGGCGCTGTGTTCCGCAGGACCTTGATCCTTTCGAGTCTCGCTTTCGCATCGCGTATCCGGGCATTGTTATTTTTGAGTGTGTACTCGGCAAATCCGATATGACCGAAACAATTCGGGAGCAGGGCTTTCTTTGCATCGGATTCGGAAAATCCCAATTCGGTAAGAGCGGAAATTTTCTGCTCCGTAAGGAGTTTGACGTTACGAATCACCTTATTGGCCGCTTTCATCTTTTCCTGCCGACGTTCCAATTCTGCAATTTTCGTTTCGAGTCGTTCCTCGGCATTTTCGTCCTCGGCATAGATAGCCGTGTTGCGGGCAGCGGCTTCGGCTTTCCGACGATAGTATTCGGCCTTATGTGTCGCTTCGACGCTTTTGTCCATGAGATTCCATGAACGTTCTATCGCACGTCTGTGTTGTTTTTCCGAGTGGTGACCGACCAGAATCGGTTGTCCCGGAGGAATGCCTGCCACGGCATTCTGCGATTGCTTGAAGGCGCTTTGCGACGCGCATTCTGCCTTCCGTGCGAGTGCTTCGTATCGGCTGATTCTCGCTTGTCTTTTTTCTTCTCTTGTACTCATGGTCGTTTTGTTATAACAGATTTAAGATTGGGAATCGGTATCATATCATAATCGGATTGACACGCATCGTATCGAGATTCATGTAGAATCCGTGGCAGAAGACGATGCCCTCTCGGAACATCTTCCACAGTAAGCTGCACCCCAGATGCGCCAGTGCGGAATTGACGAACAGGTCTTGCCTGCCGAGCGCTTCGGCGAGCGAACAGCTCGGTCCGGACTCTTCTTCTTCGATCCGGGCGTATCCTTTCACGTACTCGGTCACGAACGGTAGCCGCGAGACCGTTTCGAACTTCTTCGACTCCGGCTGTTTTATGTTTCTACGGATTGTGCCCATTATAACTTGACCCGTTTTTTGTGCATTGCCGAAGTCGCACCAGTACAGTGGCGTACTGTAGTCCGTATAACCGTTTCCCGGCCGGTGCGCTTTGAGCAGCTTCGAGAGCTGCAGCCGGGAGCTTTTGCTGTCCGTACAAGTGATAAAAAGATTGGCGAACCGGTTATCCTCCGGCTCCCGGTAATGTTCCGGTACGGCCGCCCATTCATTGCCGAAAAAGCGGTTGATCCTCGTGACAAGGCACTGCGCCTTGTTCAGGCCGAGGTCCGCCTCGCTGAAAAGCTGGCGGCCGATATTGGACTCGCTGACCGTATCCGGATCATAGACCCGGACGAAAAGACCCGGATGGCCGAGTCTTCGTAAGGCCTGATCCATACGGGCAAGCGAAGTGACGACCTGCGAACCGGTTCCTCCGGCTCCGATTACGTTCACCGTTACCGGATGCCGGGGATCGAGCAAATAACTATCTGAAAAGTGTGCGCGTGTCATTGGCATAGTTGTTCGAGAGTTTGACCGTAGGGTTTCAATTCGTCTGGGTCGAACGGCCGGTCGCGGGCCGCTTTCGTGACGAGCACGAGGTTATGTTTCGTCGGATTGCCTTCTCCGCTCAGGTGGGAGAACTCCGACTGCCAAAACCGTTTTCCCCAATATGCCAGAAGCTCCGCATAGGTCGGATTCTTAGGTTTGTCGAGACGCGCCGAGCCAAGGCATACACGGTCGGACGAGGTATTGAAAAACGGTCCGAGGAACAGCTTCTCCTGAGACCGCGGTCGTTCACCCCGGAACGCATATACGCGCAGCGTATCGTTTTCCACGACATACACCACGCCCGGCATATTGTATTCGGCATTCTCAATACCCAGTCTTTCGCTGAAGTACATCATCCTCCTGCCGGGCGGATCGAACCAGACGTACTTTTCCCGGCCTTTGCGGACGTCGCAGTAAAGCAAGTGTTCCGGCACGAAGCCGAACGGCGTGCCTGAATGCGATTCGCTGTAAGCACTCAGGAGACGGTTCATAAACTCATGGGATACGGGCCGACCTTCGCCCATTTTGCCGTTTTCTAAGATCGGGCGCGTCTCCAGATAGTATTCTCGTTCCGGCTCCTCGCAGCGGTATGCGATCAATGCCGCTTCGGGACGAAGCAATTCGTGAAATTCTGCGGTCAGTCTGTTCATGGTCGTTTGAATTTATGGGTGGATAAAAATGTGACGAAACGCTTGAACCATTCTGCAAAGCGTTCCGGGTAGTCATCCTTGCGGAACGGCTCCGTCAGTTCGGGAGTGAGAAACAGCGTTGTGGCGGGAGTGACGATATAATCGCAGTTCTGAATTTCGTTGTTCAGCATCTCGGAAAGATTGTCCGCAAGCAGGTCGTCTAAGTCGTAGACGACCCGGATCATCCGGTCTGAATCGACTGTAACAGTTTCTCTTCCTCCTGTATCGTCGTACGGATCGTAGAGGTAGTGCATGATCGAGGGCGCAGCCGGTCCGATGAATTGCAATCCCTCCCCAAACAGGGCGATCAATCCTTTTTCATATTCATTCGCAGGTCGATACCGGTCGATCGCCGACCGCAAACGCTTGTAGTAGCAGCGCTCTTGTACACGTTCCAGCAGATGGATCGCATGTCCTTTGCCGTAAGATCGGAGCGTTCGGCGATACTTCTCTCGCTCCTGTTTGTCAGGTCCCGGTCCGGACGCATATTCGCCCATCCACTCCAACGCCCACTCCAGATCGCCCCATTCGTCCAGATAGCTCATCCCGTTATTTCGGGCAAAGTCGTGGATGAAGGTTATGGCGATACGCTTGAGTCGCCCCTCCAGCCTGTCGATAAACGAGACCGGAAGCCAGTGGAAAGTCCACTCCGGCCATCTGTGGTATTCGTATAGACAGAAGGTCAGCCGGTTCCTGTGGACCTCGAAATTGACCTCCTGCGGGACCAAGGCAGCCAACTCCTTGTATAGATTGACGAAACTCCCGCAGAGGGTCCGCCCCGGCGTGTGCCGGAACTCTTTTCCCAAAAGCCCCGCGTAACGGCGGACGCATTCCAGTAAATAGTGATAATTTTCCTCGGTCAGCAGATCGACGCAACCTTCGTCCGTTTCCCGTTCTATCTTCGTAGGGGTAAGGCTGTGAAACTCCGTTTTTAGAAAATCATGACCGCTCCTCCCGGCGCTACGATCCGCTGTTTGCGGTCGGTTCCTCTTTCGTAGTCGCTGTCGGTCGCCTCGTCGATAATAAGACGGCAGAGGTTGTCCCGCTGCCAGTCGTCCAATTTCCGTTCGCATGGTTGTTTCTGTTTGTCGGTATCTGTTTCCATATCCTTCTTATCCTTTGGTTCCGAGCGTCGTTTTGAACGTATAGACGCTCCGGTCATCCCTGATTTCCGGTCCCTGAACCGTAGCTGTAGTCAGTTCCGGATAAGAATGTGAGTAAAAGTTCATTACCTCATCGGGCGTCATGGAGGGATTGGGATCGGAAAGTGCGATCGTTTCCCTGTTCTTTTCGAATTCGAAGGCCCTTTCCAGACCGTGGATTGTCAGTGCCATATCGCTTTTAGTTTAACAATTAGAATAATGTCTGTGAACTCATGTTTTGACAAGGATCTTTTGCCCGGCATTCTTCGGGGAAATCGACGATATCCCCATAGGGGTCGTCATCCGTTTTTTCCTCTCCGTCGTCAGTATCGCGATCCTCTCCGCAGGGATGCGCAATGGTGAGAGGCCGGGCCGAGGACGATGTACCCGTCGTCATGGTGAACAAGCTTCCCTGGTTCATTCTGGCCCGCAGCGAACCGATCTGCTCGTCGAGTGTTTTCTTCCCTGCTTCGCTCGCGTAAAGACGGGCCTGGCGCAGATTGGTCATCGCTTCACTCAGCTTGCCGGCAGCGATCTGTTCTTCGGCTTTTTTACGGTACTTGTCGCTTTTTTGCTGACGCTCCCGAAGTTCTCTCGTCTCTTTGTCTTTACGTTCTTTTTCGGCTTTGCTGTTGGCCTGAGCTATCTCAAGCTGGCGTTCGTAATGCTTCATGTTCATAAGCAGCCTTTGAGAGCGGGTAGCGGGTTCGCTCATAGCCGGAATGAATTCTTTGTCCAGCTCCTGCGGTGTGCCCGAAGCGGTAAACGGCGCGATAAAGTGGCGGGCCTCGTCCTGAAGACCTTTCATTGTCATGTGGGCCGCTACCGTTAGCGTATCGTTGTCTGTCTTGCGAATGGTCAGGATCAAATCCGTGTCCTGTCCGATCATTCGATGGATGTTTTGAAAAAACATAACTAAATGGTTTTAAGGTTTTAATGTTCGGTGTCAATAGATAAATAGCAGGTAGACGATATATCCGGCAACGCATAGCGGTAAAAGCCTGCGGACAAGTCGCAGGATGCCCCGGACGATCCAGAACACTATGCCGAGCAGAATCAGATTGTGCAGAATCAATTTCCAGTATGGAATGGCGACCACCATCAATATGATGGGGCCGAGAATTTTAAATATTTTCTTCGCTTTCATTTCCTGATAATTGAGAAGGACAGCCTTGCGACTGTCCTTCGGTTGTTTTCTCTATTTTTGTTCGTAACGATTGTCTGCTAAACATCGGAATGCTTCGTATTTCGAACCTTTCGGTGTTATGCACAGGTTGATACGCTCGGTGATGATTGTAGGATGTATCTCAAATGAATATAACAACCCGTTGCGCCTGATACTGCCTTTATTCTTATGTTCCCATTTTAGGTCCGGATCGTTTCCGACCGTTTGCCGGAATGTTTCGATCTCAAGGCGGTTCCTTTCGTTTTCCTTTTTCAGCCTCAGATAAACGAGTGTATGGTAGTCGATCCAGGCCTCGACCTTCTTTCGGGTAAGGACTCCTATTTTCTTCGGCGGTTCCAGTCCGCAGGATATCCGATCGACCGTATAGTCTTCGATATGTTCGAGTCCGGATAAATCCGGATAGATCGTGTAACATTTTTTCGGATATGTTCGTACAGCGATATGAAACTCGATGCCGTTTCTGAATAACCCGATTACGGCTCCATCGATGCTATATGCACCCTCGTTGGTCGGATAAAGCCGGTAAAAAATTTCGGCTTCCGCAATGACTGTTCTGATTTCTTCATAGAGCGGCGCGATCTCGGAATCGTAATGACTTCTCGAACTCGGATTGCTGATTTTCATCCCGGTCAGTTCTTTTCTTCGTATCGTTTTCATTTTGATTTTCCTGTGTACGGCAGGTTTCGTTTCCCGTACATGTTTTATGTGAGACATGGCGACGAACCGAATGGATGTGTATTGAGTATCGGTTGTCGGGTATGGAAAAAGCCGCTTAGGGAGGTTCCGGCCCAAAATTTCACGTCAGGGAAATTTTGAGAGGAACCTCCGGCGGCTAACATTACCCGGCAACCGATATTCAATCAGACCGTATAACTCTTTCATGTGCCGGAATAAAAAAACGTTCTGTTTGGGATCAGAACGTTTTTATCGGTGTCGTTACATTCTTCGACTACGGGATTGCCGCAAGGGCGGACCGGACGTAGCAATCTCGTTAATGATCGGATTCTCACGATGTCGGTAATCATGGAAATCTCGTTCGAGGATTCCTTCGGCCAATCTCTTCCGCTCCGTATACAGAGCAGCTTTCTGCGCAGAGTCATCGCACAGCGCGATTCTACGATTCAGCGACCTGAATACCGGTTCGTAAGAAAATCGAGTCTTCCCCCCGTATTCCTGAAATGCTTCCATCGCGCTCGTTCCTGCCGACATGAGGGATGCATAGTCATAAGCCTTTTGTGGCATGTAAATTTCCTCGCCCGCAAAGCGCTCGACGAATAGCTGAAGACTTGCGGGGGTGGGTTCCAAAATTTGTTCGTGGGCGACGATGCCGTCCCGCTCCATATTTTCAGGTGGTTGATAACAGTCGCGGCCCGGAAGGTACCGGTGTTTGTCCCAGCGGGCAATCATATTGGCGGGGATGTCGACGATGCGCAGAACTTGTCCCTGTCGGTTCTCGGAAAACATGTCCTCCGCTATCGTTTGCAGATATTTCCGATAGGCTTTACGGCCCTCCGGACTTCGCGTGAACAACAAAGCCTCCGTATTCGTTTTCACATATTTATATACCGGGAACGAGTTTCCTATATTGTATTTGTCCGCTTGTAGCGTTTCTCGTTCCATGGCCGGGCAGACAAAACGGTGTGCCGAATCCGGCGATAGCGGCGGAATTCCTTGCTCCACACAATAAGCCGCTTCCCGCAACGGAACGATATGCGTTGGATGTATATCCAGCGGTTCGGTGACGGCGAGCAAGCGCTTGAAATAATCGGCATTGTCTTGTGAATCGATTCCCGGAACTTTTTCCGCATCCATGACATAACGGAACAACATGCTATCGGGTGTTTTCAACAAATCGCTTCCCGCATCGGCAAGGCACTCGTCGATGAACATTCTGAATCGTTCCATGCCTCCGAGGCATTGGACAACATAAGTAGTCTTCAGTTCGGGCGATACCATAACATGTACCGCACGTTTTGAGAAATCTACCATGACAGGTTTTGAGTTTTAAGATTGCAGCAATCCATAGGATTGTGATTAACATGATATTTCCAGTAATCGTAATGTTCGGTTACGTCTTCGCAGACAGATAATTGGCTGAAGCCGCTTATTCGGTTTACAAAATCGATTTTCTTTTCAAGGGGCAAATGGCGATAGCCGCTTTGCCGGAGGGTATAATCCGAAAAGTCGAGAGGTAACCAACGTTCGATTCATGTGTTGACGCGTAAAAATTCGATCAAAATCTTGTCGCATCGGATTCTTTCGAGCCGTTCCATGTCGATAAAGCGAGGAATACAGGGCGACAGCCGGAGGGTCACATCGAACCCTTCTCCGTATAATTTTTCAATGGCACGAATACGCAGTGACGGAGGTGCGGCTCGTTCGTACATTCCGGCTATTTCTGCATCAGTCGAGGTAACCGATATTTGGATGTGTGCCAAACTGCGGTCCATAATAGCGATATAACGGTCGTCGGCTACTAACGGAGATTTGGTCACGATCAGATACCCGACTTTCTGTTCGTTGAGCCTTTCAATGGCGGCATAGGTCGCTCGATGACGGATTTCCGCCGCCTGAAAGCAATCTGTCATGCCTCCCAGTCGAACTATTTGTCCCGGCATGAGTTTCCCGATGGCGTGGGCTACCTTGGCAGGATCGGCGACAGCCGGAGCGTTGGGATTTCACATGTCACGGAAATACAACAATGCTTTGGCGTAGCAATAGGCACAATCGTGAATGCACCCTCGTCCGTATACATCCAAACGGGTAGGATAATGGCATTTTCCACCTTCGTTTCCTGTCACCGTTTTGAGAAACGATTTAAATTCACTAACCATTTTTCGATCTGTTTAATCGCCTATCACGGGCAGTTGCACCTGTTGTCCGTTCCAATCCTCGATACTCACGGCTATACCGGCAGAGGTGATGTCGATGTGTATAGGCAGGGTGACCTCTCTGTCGTTTCTCAGATCGACCTCCGGAATCCACCGGGCGATGTATTCGCCCAGATCGACCTGCGCGACGGTCTCGTCCGCCGCCCGGAGGATCATCCGCACGTCGTCTTTGGACCGGAAACGGTACACACCGAACGAGGCGGCGAACCCTTGCGGCGTCGCTTCGAGCCGGGGCGAAAAAACGGTACGCTCGTCGAGCGGAGCACCCTCGCAATCCACTCCTGCGGGAATACCCGTGAACAGCACGGCAATTCGTTCGGCGGACACGCCCAGATGCTCGGCTCCGGTAATCGTCAGTTCGACCCGGAAATAGCGTCGGGACAGTTCGGCTCGCTGCACGGTCGGCTCCCCGCGCCGCACCTCGAACCTGTCGAAGCTGTGCAGCAGGCGGTCGGCATCCGGGCAAGTGTCCCTGCCGTGCTCCGCCACGATCAGATCGTCGGCTACGGATTCTCCCGGCACGAGCTCCGGGAGCACCAGCCGATTCGCATTGGCATAGGCCGCTACGGTATATAGGCCGGGCGGCACGCCTTCCAACAGGCGGATGCCTGCGGGGTCCGTTACGGTCCGCCGGTCGGCCTCCATGCGGCG
>ENA-ORTG01002875-ORTG01002875.1-human-gut-metagenome-genome-assembly--contig:-NODE-2875-length-12991-cov-2.931664_pt1 | contig 12991 bp, 8 predicted proteins | sample MGYA00241906_ERZ509176 | MGnify/ENA primary metagenome ERZ509176 (study PRJEB26280, sample SAMEA2338811) | human gut metagenome | biome: human gut; feature: human-associated habitat; material: faeces...
ATATGCAATTGTGGTTTTTCCCCGTCCCAGTTGACGAAGAAGACCGGTCGGGAGACCTCTTTATTGTTATTTCCTCCGATCCAAACGAGCCCTTCGGGGGTTGTGACCGATGCCCCGTAAGCAAGCGGTATTGGCAGTTTGCCGATCCTTTTCCATCCGGCATGAGATCGGGCGGTTATATCTAATGCATATATATTGCGGTAGTATTCTTTTGTTCCCCCTTCGGCCGCCGGTTTGCCGGGGAAGTTGCATCCGCCAGCCACGAACAACTGCCCGCCACTGACACCAGTAAACGGAGCAGATACGCCTAATGATGGGCTTTTTTCAGTGCCGGGTAGGTCGGGCAGCCGAAACCAGCTGACCGGAGCCGCTTCCGAACGGAATGTCGAAGCCGGCAGCCCCGCTTCGTTCACTAAATTGGCACGGGTGAAAGGTTGCCAGCCGTAACGGACGAATTTCGGATTCCGGATTTGGCCGCTCCATACTTTTACTGTCTTTCCATCGATGATTTGTGCCTCCGCGGGGACGAATAAACCATCGTGTTCGGCTATCTCGAAAGTACGCAGTTTGTCGCCGTCGGAACTGTGCATTCCTTTTCCGTAATCGAATGTGACATAGGCAGTGCTGCCCTTGAATATCACCGATCGGTAGAGTGGGCCGGAAGGAAGGATCTCGTGCCCGTATGTCTTGTTGAGTGCCCAGTGAGCGAGGCGTTCCCCTATCTCCCGTTTATGGCGCGGGTGGACATCCAGGGAGTCGCCATGGTCGCTGCTGACCGCCATGCCGCTGTTGGGGATCGATTGGAGCATCCGGCGCTGGCTGTCCCGGAACCAAGGCCAGCTGGGACGGTCGATGCTGGATAGTTGCACATAATAGAAAGGCAATTCTTCCGCCCAGTTCTCCCGCCAGTTTTTTGTCAAAAGATGGAACAACTTCTCATGTGCTTCCATATTGTGAGCGTTCGATTCTCCCTGATACCAGATGATACCCCGTATTGGGAACTTTTCGAGCGGCTGGATACCGGATTCGTACAAGTAACAAGGCTCGTAGGGATGCCGTTGCTGTTTGTTCGTCGATTTACGGATATTGAGGGCGGCGCGTTCCCGCGCCCAGTCCTGGATAAAATCATTCTGCTTCCAGTCGTAGAGGATGTCGGGGAATTCGAATTCCAGCGTCTTGCGGTCTATCCAGGCTTCCGCCGGTGAACCGCCTATAGCGTTCTGGATAAGTCCGACCGGGACCTGCAAGCTGTCTGACAATATCTGTCCGAAGGCAAAGGCTACGGCGGAGAAACGGTTCGTTGTTTCCTCGTTGCATTCCTTCCATTCAGTATCCCGGTAATATTGGAGCCTGTTGAGGGAGTCCAGTGTCGAAATGTCCCATTCCACCGCATTTGTCAGCCAACGTGGTTTCATATCGAAAAGACGGATTTGCGGTTTCCTTGCGGCAAATTCCAGAAAAGCCTTTCGTTGGCTGTCAACGGCACTGCTCACCTGAAATGCCATATTCGACTGTCCGGAGCAAAGCCATACTTCGCCGATCAGGATATTCGTATAATCCAGTTTCCCTGATTCGGCGGAGATACTCAACGTGTACGGGCCTCCTGCCTTCATCGGTGGCAGGATGACCGACCATTTCCCGTCCGAGGCCGTTATCGCATCGCCTTTCTGTCCGGCGATGCTGACCGTCACTTTTTCTCCGGCATTGGCTGTTCCGGCTATCCGGAGCGGTTTCTCCCGTTGGAGTACCATATTGTCCGAATAGATCACGGGCATTTGGAGACCACCGTAATTTCCGGTCAATGCCCGGTAGACCGTCCGTGCGATGATTCCGGCTCCTTCGGCTGTGGGATGCAAGGCGTCGGGCAAGAGGTCAGGGCGGTCATAAAGTTCTGTATGCAGGTCAATCAGTCCGGTGTGGGCGAGTACTGCGATATCTTCAATGTTTTGTTGTATCTGCCAGTACCAGTCGCGTGTGCCCGATTTGAAGCGCGTATGGCGGTGGGAGATCGGTGTCAGGCGGCAGATCCATATTTCACACTTCGGGTTCGCTTGCCGGAATGCATCGATCAGGGTCAGATAATCCTTCGTGAAGTCATCCCGGTAATTCGGCCAGTCGCGCGGATCGGTGTCGTTCAGCCCGAGGTGGATGACGACCCGGTCGGCGGCAAAGTCGAGGGCGGCCTTACATTCCTCCTGCTCGTTGTAAGGACGGTGTCCCTTTCGCAATAGCGTCGCCCCGCTTTTTCCGAAGTTGGCGACTTCGTATCCGTTGCCCAACATTCGTTGGAGCTGGGCGGGATAACTGTTCTTTTCGCGGTTCTCAATTCCGTGACCATACGTTACGCTGTTGCCTACACAGGCCACTTTGATCTTTTGCGCCTGGATCGTGGCACTAAATACGATGAATAAACAGAGCAGGATATTTTTCATTTGCTTATCGTTTCTTATCGGGTGAATAGACCAGGCCGTCCACAGCCTTTTCACCATCCGGTGTGACAAATACGAATGTGAACATCCACTTCGGCAAGCGGATTTCCGGCGCGGTGAACTTTCCGACCGGAAGTTTCATGAATACCTTGTTCCATCCTTTCTGCAGATGGACAGGCATGGGAGGACGCACGACACAATTCTCGTTGCCGAGCAGCACCTCGTTGGATTTGGTCCGGTGCGTTGCCGTCCATACCGGAGGCAGGATTTCCCGGTCGTTGACCCACACTCGGCTTTCCCGGTAATCCCATTTTCCCGGAAGTGGCGGCAAGTCCATTTCCGAACGGCTGTAGTTCTGAAACTCTATCCAGGCGCCTACATCCTGTGCTTTAGGTGAGTAGACCCAGGTCCAGGCATACGCCGTGTGGTTCTCTTGCGGCTCTTTGTAGATCCCTGGAACAAGCGTCCCCCAGACATGGCGGAGGTAGATGCCTGCGCCGGTCGCATCTTGTGTCCCATACATCTTGTTTTCGTATGTATAGTGGGATTTCAACTCCTTTTCGGGCGGGAATGATGCCGTCAGGTCGCCTTGGTTCGGGAACGCGTCCGTAATACGCCACTTGACGTTCGTTTGTTTGACGTAAGCGAACGGATATCCCCCGAAACAATGTTCCTTATGCCAGAGCAGGCGGTTCTCGAAATCAGCGAAAGACTTGAACGACTCGCTGTCTTCCGATGGTAAAACCGTTCCTTGCTTGTCGAAATATTCAGTTCCACCCCCTCTCCACGCACGTTCGGCCATGGCGAGCATATTCGGGTAGAAATTATTCTGTTTGACGATATCGGCTTCCGGCTGGATCATCCGGTCGTTCCAGATTGCCAGGATCGTGCCTGCAAGATCATCGCTGCCCTGCAGCTCGTTGTAGATGCGGCTGTTGTAGAGGGCGAAGAGGTCGGCAAACGTGTCGAAATGGTTCAGATAGTGGAAACGGGAGTCGATCGCCGGAATCCCTTTCTGAGCTTTTCCTTGGTAGCTCCACAGATGCGTCATGTCGATCTCTCCCGGTTTGTAGCGCCATCCCGGATTCCAGGAGATCACCTTTTTCCCTTTGGAGCGGACATAAGCGACCATTTCGGGTACGAAATTCGGATGGGTGAACTGCACCTCGTCTGTCCCGATATGCAGGTAAGGGACATCGAACGTTTCGCAAACCTCGTCGATCAGGAGTTTCAATATCTTCATCCCTTCCGGGCTTTGCATGTCATGGCGGAAAGTACGGACGAAAGCGGCACTGTGTCCCGGCATGTCGATCTCCGGGATCAGCAGGACATGATGTTGCTTGCAGAAAGCGGCCAATTCCCGTGCCTCTTCCAGCGTGTAGTATTTCCCTGGCTGGCGGGTCGTGTTGACGCTGTCGTTCAGCATCGGGAACACCTTGCTTTGTAGGCGCCATGCCTGATTTTCCGTCAGGTGCCAGTGAAAGACGTTTATCTTGTAACGTGCCAGGATCGCTATTTCCCGTTTCAATTCGTCCGTCGAGATATAGGTGCGTCCTACATCCTGCATGAAGCCGCGGATGCGAAAGGCGGGCCAGTCGGTGATCTCGCATCCGGTGATTGCAATGCCGTTGCCTTTCTTTTCCGTCAATTGGCGTAATGTCTGGATTGCCCTGTAAACGCCCGTTTCGGTGATGGCTTCGATCTCCACTCCTTTTGATGTGACACGCAGTTTATAGGCTTCGTTGCGATTGAGAGGGATATCGGGGAAATCCTCCACCCATTTGACCGATAGTGCCGGATGGCTTGACGGATTGCCCGTTATCTTATTGCCTGCCGGTTGTTCCATGCCTATGGAACAGGTTCCGGTTAACCGAGTTTGCGCCTGTAGTATTGCGGAGAGATACCGGTGTGCTTCTTGAAATACCGGCCGAAAAACGATTGGTCCGGAAACTGGAGGCGGTTGGCTATTTCCTGTATGCTTAGGTCGGTCGATTCCAACAATACCTTTATTTCGAGTATGACATGCTTGTCGATGATGTTTTTTGCCGTCTCTCCGGCAACGGCCTGCGTAATGGCCGATAGATAGCGGGGAGTGATGAACATCTTTTGGGCGTAGAAAGATACTTCACGCTGGTTGAGGCAGTGTTTGTGTATTAATTGGATGAACCGTTTGAACAATTCTTCCTGCCGGCTGATTCCTTCCGGGCGGTTCTGCTCGAAGATGCGGTGTGTTTTATCATAAATGTCCAAAAGGAAACTTTGTATGTAGTTGCGAAGGATTTGCAGTCGGAAACAGTTTTCTTTATCCTTATAGAGATCTTCCAGTGCGATGATGAGTCCGTTAATGGTGCGTGTACGCTCGACTGGTAGCGTGACGACCGGATTCTCTTTCAGAAAATGAAAAAAAGAAGGATCGAGCCGGACTGTCGCTTCTTGGAAAAACGCATTGGAAAATGTTATATAAGAGATGGAGAGATCTGGACTGGCATATAAATAATTGATGATGCTGTTGGGTAGGAATATGATCTGTGTATTAGGCGTGATGTCATATTCCAACAAGTCGATTTCGATCCGAGCTTCTCCGCTATGGCAGAAAAAGATGCAGGCATCTTCCAGTTTGAAAAGATGGTGGGGCATATCGGAACAATTGATTGTCCCGACGAAAAAGGGATCTTCGGCGGTTGTGCGTAAAACTTCCATTTTATTCTTGTTTTGGTTACAAATATACCGGTTTCTTCTTGAAATAAAGAAGATATGTTCCTGTTTTGAACAATATGGGCTAACTCTTGAACTCTGTCGCTTGACAAATCACCTCTATCTTTGCTGTGAATTAAAGATTGGGAAATGAAAAGATGAATGCAACTTTTAGGTGTTATCAGTTGCGCAGCGTTAGTGGTGTCTTGCAAGCGCCATCAATAGAAATGGAAGCAGAGTACACGGTATTGCAGGTACAACCTTCTGATAAAGTAATCGACTTATTCGGCGACAATCCATGGGCGGCAGGATATCAATATCTATCAGTCCTTTGAGGTAGGTCTGATTTATTGCCGTCCCTCAACGAAAAGGTAAAAAGAAGTATTTTTCCTATTTGCTGGAGGACGACTGTTTTAAAATGTTTGTTTTTCTGTTCATTTCACTCCTGAATGGCTGCCCGTAACTTATCGACGGCGACAGAGATCGGTTCGCTTTTCAATAATTGTATGAATTTGCTTCCTATAATAGCCCCTGATGAGTTAATAACTGCTGCATCGAAGGTTGCTTTGTTCGATATGCCGAAACCGACCAGGCGCGGATTCCGGAGTCCCATCCCGTTGATGCGGTGGAAATAAGCCTGCTTCTGCTCGTTGAAACTCTGCTGCGCTCCGGTAGTGGAGGCGCTCGACACCATATAGATGAAACCGCTTGTATGTTCATCGATCAGGCGGATGCGTTCTTCGGAGGTTTCAGGTGTGATGAGCATGATCATTTTGAGGTTATTCCGTTCGGCGAAGGCTTTATACTCTTTCATATAATCGGCAAAAGGCAGGTCCGGAATGATCATACCGTCCACACCTGTCAGTGCACATTTCCGGCAGAATGCTTCGAAGCCATATTGCATGATCGGATTCAGATAGCCCATCAGGATAATCGGGATATGCACATCCTGACGGATATCTTCTAACTGTTCGAACAGAACATGCAATGACATCCCGTTTCGTAACGCGGCAGTAGAGGCTTCCTGGATCACGGGGCCGTCTGCCATCGGGTCGGAGAAGGGAATACCGATCTCTACCATGTCTATTCCTTTGTCCTCTAACTCTTTTAATATCTTTGTCGTGTCATCCAGGTTCGGATATCCGGCGGTGAAGAAGACGGATAGGATTCCATTCTTCTTTGTGTTGAATAAATTTGTGATACGGTTCATCTTTTGATTTCAGATTTATGAATTATGATTTTGAATTTCTTTTAAAAACTCCTTTAGCTTTTCTATGTCTTTCCGCCCCGGCTCGATCTCGAATCCGCTATTCAGATCGATCCCGGCAAGGAGGGGATGTCGGAAAGAGCGTATTGCCTCGACACTTTCTGGCCGGATACCTCCGCTTAACAGAAAAGGTGTCTCTCCCTGATAAGCTTCAAGTATGGACCAATCGAATTGCTTGCCGGAACCTCCATAACTGTTGCTTTTGGTGTCGAAGAGGAAGTAATCGACACGCCCTTCATAATCGGTAGTTTGTTCAAGATCGCAAGCTGTTGCAATCTGAAATGCCTTGATCAGCGAGTAACCACGCTTTTGCAAGGCATGGCAATCGTCCGGTGTCTCATTTCCGTGCAGTTGCAGGTAATCGAGTCGGAAAAATGCCGCTGTTTCTACCAACTCTTCGAAGGAAGTGTTGACAAAAACACCTACCTTTTTTAATGGACAATTAACTATTGACAATTGACAATCGGAATACCGCTTGCCGCCATTGTCAATAGTTAATTGTCCATTGTTAGTTATTCTTCGTGGGCTTCTCGCGAAAAATATCAGTCCTATCCAGTCAACCCCTAAGGCTGCAACTTCCCGTATATTTTCGGGATCACGCATTCCGCATACTTTGATGATCATGATAATCCTTCTATGAATTGTGCGAGAGTGTCGCCTGGTACATCGGTTTTCATGAATGTCTCTCCGATCAGGAATCCATGAAAACCAGCTTCTCTGAGGTTCGATACGGTGGTTGTGGTCGAAATACCGCTTTCTGATACTAACAAAGGAGAAAGATTTCTTTCATGAGCGACCGTTTGCATTGCTTTTGCCAGACGGAAGGAGTTTTCCACATCAGTATGAAATGTTCCGAGGTTGCGGTTATTCACTCCCAACATATCGACAAATGGATTGAGGTGGTCAAGTTCTTCTTCGGAATGGATTTCCAACAGTACTTCCATGTTGAGAGTATGAGCTAACTCTGCAAACATAAGACATTGTTCTGGGGTAAGGCAGGCGGCAATCAACAGGACGGCATCGGCACCCATCACGCGTGCTTGATAGAGTTGATATTCGTCAATGATGAAGTCTTTTCTCAATAAGGGCAGGCCCACCAGGCTGCGTGCTTTGCAAAGGTCACCTAAGGATCCCCCGAAAAAGTTCGAATCGGTCAGGACAGAACAGGCGGAAGCGCCTCCCTTCTCATAGGCGGGCAAGACATCGGCTATAGCTGCATCGGGATGTAACCAGCCTTTCGAAGGACTTTTTCTCTTAAACTCGGCAATGATGCCCGATGAAGATGCTGCGAGAGCCGCCCGCATGGAACGGGCAGGATGTTCGAGTCGTTCACCGCCCATCCCCAGTAAGGTCTGCAACCGGACAGCTTGTTTTTGTCGCTCCACTTCGATACGCTTATTCGCTATAATATCTTGTAATATATCTTTCATATTCGTTGTTTCATTGTAATTTGTCATTCAAACTGATAAACGTATTGAATGTCTGCAATGCTTTACCACTATCCAATGCTTCTCGGGCTTCCTCCAGGCATTCTGAGATTCTCTTTTCCGGGCAGATGACTTGGATGGCGAAAGCGGAGTTGGCGATTACGCAATTCTTTTGTGCCGGAGTCGCCCGGTTATTCAGGACATCGTCAAAGATGCGGGCTGCTTCGGCGACTGTCTCACCGCCATCCAGTTCCGCTTCCGTTGTGCGGGAGAAACCTAACATTTCCGGTGTGTAGAGCTTCTCTTTTTCCGGCATTGCTACCTTAAATTCTGCAGTCAGCGAGATTTCGTCATACCCATCGAGGCTATGTACAACGGCAAAACGCGTTCCGCTCTCCTGGTAGGTATAGCTGTAAAGCCTGAGCAATGGCAGGTTGTACACACCTAACAACTGGTAGGTCGGCATTACCGGATTGACCAGCGGGCCGAGCATGTTGAAGAAGCTGCGCACTCCTAAACTTTTCCGTATCGGAGCCACAGCCTTCAGTGCCGGATTGAATAGCGGCGCATGCAGGTAGGCAATGTGGCAGGCTTCCATCGAGCGGCGCAACCGGTCGATATCGGTCGTAAATTTCACGCCATGCTGCTCCATTACGTTGCTGGCGCCGCTGACCGAGGTCGCCCCATAGTTTCCATGTTTCACAACGTTATATCCGGCACCGGCTACGACAAAGCAGGAGGCTGTGCTGATATTAAACGTATTCTTTCCATCGCCTCCCGTCCCCACAATATCGATCGGCTTAAACTCCGACAAATCTACCGGGACACGCATTTCGAGTAGCGCTTCGCGGAAACCTGTCAACTCTTCTACGGAGATATTGCGCATCAGGTATACCGTTATCAGGCTGGCAATCTGTGAATCGTTATACTTGCCTGCCGCAATATTCTGAAGAATCGTTCGTGCCTCGTCATGTCCTAAATACTGATGTTCGAATAACCTGTATAATACATCTTTCATCTTCCCTAATTTATTAATTCTTGATTGTTAATTGTTAATTATCAATTGCCCATTGCTATCGGCAATCCAGTTCCATATGATTGTCTTTCCTTTAGGTGTCAGTATGGATTCCGGATGGAACTGGATGCCGCGAACATCATATTCACGATGCCGGAGCGCCATAATCTGCCCTTCCTCCACATCTTCCGCCGTGATCTCCAGACAGTCGGGGAAATTCTCTTTTGAGACCACCCACGAATGGTAGCGACCGGCACGGAAACCCGATTCCAGATCGGTGAACAATGGGTCTGGAACTTTCACCTGTATATCTGAACAGACTCCGTGATGCACATCCGTCAAGTTGGTAAGCGTTGCACCGAACGCTTCCCCGATGGCTTGCTCTCCGAGGCAAACACCCAAAATACTCTTGGTCGGAGCATAGCGGCGGATTAATGGCAGCAAGATACCTGCCTCCTCTGGGATACCCGGACCTGGTGACAAAAGAATCTTGTCAAAACGTTCTACTTCGTCTAATGATATCTTGTCATTGCGATGTACTTCTACATCCACATCTAATTCCTTTAATATGTGCAACAGGTTGTAGGTAAAGGAATCATAATTATCGAATAGTAATACTTTCATAAAAACTCTATTTATTTTTATTATCAATTATCCATTGTCAATTGATTAACGTTGTTGCAAGGTCGATCGCTTTCTTCAGAGCACCTAACTTATTATTCACTTCCTGCAATTCCCGCTCATCATTGCTTTTGGCGACTATGCCGGCTCCTGCCTGATAGTACAGAACATTTCCACGACTGACGAATGTACGGATCGTGATCGCTTGGTTCAAGTCTCCATCAAAGCCGATAAACCCGATGCAACCGCCATAAGCGCCTCGGTTATGTTTTTCTATATCTGTAATCAATTGCATGGCGCGTACCTTCGGTGCTCCGCTCAATGTTCCGGCAGGAAATGTATCTATATAGGTTTTGACCGGATTACTATCGGTGTTGATCTCACCGCTGACACGCGATACCAGATGAATGACATGGCTGTAGTATTGCACTTCCTTGTAGAAATCGACCTGTACGTCATGTGCATTGCGCGAAAGGTCGTTACGAGCGAGGTCGACTAACATTACATGCTCAGCGTTCTCTTTCGGATCGGCAAGCAGGGCTTCGGTACGTTGTCTGTCCAATGCAACATCCCCTGTGCGGAAAGCCGTGCCTGCAATCGGGTCGATGCTTGCATGTCCGTCGGTTACCTTGCAGTGCGTTTCAGGTGAGGAACCGAAGATACGGAACCCTCCGAAGTCGAAATAAAACAGATAGGGGGAAGGATTGATACTCCGGAGGGCCCGGTAAACCTTGAAATCGTCTCCTTTGAACGGTTGCTCGAACCGGCGGCTCAATACGATCTGGAATACGTCTCCACGGAGGCAGTGGCGGATACCTTCCCGCACCATTGCTTTATATTCTTCCCCGCTGATAGGAGATGTCTCAGGACCGATGGTCTGGAAGTTATAAGAAGCATAGTTCCGGTTTTCGATCAATGTCTCTATCTCCTGCAAATTGGAGCTTTCGCCGGGTTGCAGCAATTCTACCAGTGTCAACTCATTTTTGAAGTGATTGAACACAAGTACATACTTATATAATATGTAAAGCATATCGGGTGCATCGTTTTCTTCATGGTGAGCTTCCATCACCGGAATGTTCTCAAAGTAACGTACAGCGTCAAAAGCTGTATATCCGAACAGTCCGCAGACTTTCTTGTCAAGGCCTTCAACCAAGAAACGCTTCAAAAATGCATTCATAGCATCCGCCACATCGAATGTTTCCGTCAATGTCGTAACCTCACTTTCTCCATCAGGAAAAATAGCGGTGCATTCTCCATTATTGATTCCGATACTTGCCAGCGGACAAAGTGTTATATAGGAAAGGCTGTTTTCATTTCCATGGAAATCGGAACTTTCCAATAAAGCCGATTCCGGATAAATATCTCGTACCTTCAAGTAGATGCTGACGGGTGTGTGAAGGTCACCGAGAACCTTCCTGCTTATTGTTTTAAATGTATAATCCATCTTTTTTTGAATTGACAATTGACAATTTGAAAATTGATTGAAAGAAAGAAACTTCCATTTATCAATTGTCCATTGTCAATTTGTAATTAATATATGTTTCCAAATCCTTATCTCCCCGGCCTGATACCGTCAGGACAACGACATCTTCTGGTTTGAATTTTATCTTGGGTAATGCTCCTAATGCGTGTGCACTTTCAAGTGCCGGAATAATTCCCTCGATGCGTGTCAGGCAAAAAGCCGCTTCTAACGCTTCGTCATCATTGACGGCAAGAATCGTAGCCCGGTGAGTTTCCGACAGGTTGGCGTGGATCGGTCCGATACCCGGATAGTCCAGTCCGGCAGAGATGGAATAAGGCTCTTCGATTTGCCCGTCCTCGTTTTGCATCACTAATGTGCGTGCTCCATGTATGATACCTTTCTTGCCTAATTGGATGGTTGCCGCGCTTTGTCCGGTCGTAATCCCCAAACCGCCCGCTTCGGTAAGAACGATTTTTACCCGTTCATCATCAATAAAATGAAAGATCGTTCCGGCAGCGTTGCTTCCGCCACCTACGCAGGCGATCAGATAATCCGGATAGTCACGTCCTTCCTGCTCCGATAACTGCTTTTTAATCTCTTCGCTGATAACGGATTGCAAACGTGTCACCATATCCGGATAAGGATGGGGGCCGACTGTCGACCCGATGATGTAATATGTGTCGGAAGGATGGCTGCACCAGTCGCGGATCGCTTCATTGGTCGCATCTTTCAGTGTCATGTTGCCAGAAGTTACGGGGATGACCGTCGCGCCCAACATCTCCATTTTCTGCACGTTTGCATGTTGGCGTTCCACATCCGTCTTGCCCATATAAACGATACATTCCATATTCATCAACGCACAGACAGTAGCGGTTGCCACGCCGTGCTGTCCGGCTCCCGTCTCGGCTATGATACGGGTTTTTCCCATCCGGCGGGCCAACAAGATCTGTCCGATCGTGTTGTTGATCTTATGAGCGCCGGTATGGTTCAGGTCTTCACGCTTCAGATATATCTTGCAGCCATACATCTCACTCAGCCTTTTAGCCTGATAGAGAGGAGAAGGGCGGCCGACATAGTCCCGAAGTAACTGGTTGAATTCTTTCTTGAAACTGTCGCTTTCCAATACTTCCAGATACTTCTTCTGCAAGTTTTCCACACATTGGTGAAGTATTTCGGGCACATATGCTCCTCCAAACTCACCATAATACCCATTTTCGTCAACTTGATACGTTTTCATCGTTCTATCTGTTATTATTTATTTTTTGTCTTTTCGAATCTTGGTAATTGCCCTAAACGAAAAAAGGCCTGTCGCAAGTGCGACAGGCCTTTTATTATATCACGATAGTATATACATGAGGACTGGTTCCTTACGACCTTATGAGTTGTAAAGAGCACCACCACCAATATGTATTTACTATAATTGTTCTCATGACTTTTGTTGTTATTACGGCAGCAAATATATGCATTCTCTGACAAACTGCAAATAATTCGGCTGTTTTTTTGTTATATAATCATAGAACTTTTGTATGGCAGTCTCAGCTGTCCCTCTCCCTGCTATTTCAAATCTCTTGTTTGAGGGGATAGGCTTCTTATGATTTATCAAAATGTCACTACTACCCCGTCAAAATAGGATTAGTAGGGCATGTTTTGGAAATCACACTGGCGGGTAATATTTTTTAACGTTTCTATCTGTCTTGTTTTGTCCCTATGAAGATAACAAAATGATACTGGAGGAGAGGTCGCGTTTCCGTATGGTTATGTAAAAAAAGAAGGTGATACTTGATCGGGTATTAGGGGAAGCTCTGTTGGCTGACAATATAGAGGAAGTGAGATAATTAACATTATTTTAATAGAAGTGAGTAGTGAGTTTTTTACCTAATCCTGTCTTTATCTCTAAAATGTAGAAGAGAAAAGCATGGAACCTTCACACGATCATATAGAAAAGACACTGGACAAGCTTGTCGCCTCCACACGTTCACCTCGTGGGCGCTATTCCGCTTCTGAAAGTTGGAAATTGTTGGAGAGGCAGCTCGTTCCTCCCCGGACAAAGAGGCTGAGACTGTTCCGTCTGGCGGG
>ENA-ORTG01002880-ORTG01002880.1-human-gut-metagenome-genome-assembly--contig:-NODE-2880-length-12978-cov-2.925714_pt1 | contig 12978 bp, 8 predicted proteins | sample MGYA00241906_ERZ509176 | MGnify/ENA primary metagenome ERZ509176 (study PRJEB26280, sample SAMEA2338811) | human gut metagenome | biome: human gut; feature: human-associated habitat; material: faeces...
AAGTATTTGAAGGAACATGTATTGCAATTCTACATCATTTACATGATAAGAAGGACACTCTAATCATTGTACCAAATGATGAAAATTATACCGAGGAAGAAAAAGAGCTGGCCATGGAGATTGCAGTTGAGGCTGAGCGTGAACGTTTGAATAATTCTGATAAAGAACCGGAAGAAAATAATGAATTCGAATTCAACCAGACCGACGATATAGTTGATGAACAGATTAATGAAGATGAAACGGAACAGGAGACCGACAATGCGGTGAATGATGAAACCGAACTCGGTGCGGAAGTCGTGGTTGAAAGCGGCAGAGAAGATATTTGGGCGACGATTCCCTCGCCGCAGATTAAGCCTGAGGACTATGGTTTAGATCTGGATAAAGCCTTGGCTCTGGTCAATGACGGCAACTTGAATGATTTAAGCAATGAAGAATTGCTGGCGGTTCACTCGCTGATTGCCGCTTCAACCGGTAATGCCGAAGCTTTGGGCAAGGTTCAGGAAGCCGGACGCAACCGTCTGGCAGCCTTTGTCACTGCTAATGACGGTTTCCGTATTCAGAATGCGCCGGCTTTGAAAGAAATGATCGGCCTTTACGGTTATGAAGGCGAAAGTTATAATGATCGGCAGCTTAGCGAAGAAGGGGCAAAAGCTCAGGAAAAACTGATTGCCGCCGTGCGCGCTTATGATGCCGAAAACGGTTTGGAAGGGCTGACGCCGGAAAATGCCGAAGAAATCAATCGCCGTCTGGAAAGCATTCAGGAAGAAATTGACAAGATAAATATTTCGCAAAAACCGCAGGAGGGCGAGCGGGACGAGTTTGCCGAAGCCCGCACGGTTTTGGAAAATCTTGATTTTCGTGATGAAAAAGGCAAACCTGTTTCTAAAGATGAAGCCGGAAAGCTTCGTGACGGTCTGATTAATGCCGCCAAACTGGAAGCAATTAAAAATCTGACCGTGAGCGGTGAAGAAATTACGCCCGAAGCAGTGCAGAAAGCTTTGGCTGAAGAACTTGAAATTGCCGTCTACAACACGGTAACTATGGACAAAACCAACGGCGCCGGAGATAAAAATTTCCCCGGCAAAGCCCGCGAAGCGGTTCAGGCTTGGGCCAGACTTGGCGAAGGCAGTAAAATAAAGGTGTCGGCGGCAACCGTCCAGGCGCAGTATGCCGTTACGCATGACCGGGCGCAGGGTTTCGCCGGACGTCTCGGCCAGCGGATCGGCAAAACCACCGGGCTGGATAAATATGCCAGCCGGATTAAAGCCTTTGACGAAAAACATAAAGACAACAAAAACTATCAGCGTGCCAAAAGCGTTTTGAAATTTATCGGTAACGGCGTCAAAGGATACGCCTTATATACGGTTGCCGGTATGACGGCGCCGGTCGGTATGGCCGCCCTGATGGGGTATAATACAATAAAAAGCATTAAAAATATCCGCAAAGCTTATAAAGCTTCCGGAGAAAAAGGTTTTTGGAAATACGTAAAGAAGAACAAGGTTCAGGTTTTGGCCCAGAGCGCCGGTATGCTGGCTTCTGCCGTAGGCCTCGGCGGTTCGCTCGGTGATGCGGTTAACACCTTCGGCATTCAGGGTGGAGATATGCTTAATCAGTTTATGCAGACTCCGGCCATGCGCTATCTGTCGCAAAACCGCGTTGTCATTGGCATGACTGCCGGTATTGCTCCCAAAGCCGGCAATGTTTTCAGCCGTCTGGCTGATGTCGCTCAGGGTAAGGCAACCTGGAAAGATGTCGGTAAAGAGTTTAAAGATTTGGTTAAAACTACCGCGGCTCTCGGTGCCGGTATGGCCTTAAACCAAAGCTTGGGGATCATGGCGCAGGAAACCGGCCTGAACGATGCAATAAATAATCTCCATGACGGCAGTACGAACGATTCTCAGACACAGGAGGGCAACGCTGTTGACCAGCCGGTTGAGAGCAAAGAAAACCTGGAGCGTTGGGATGCCCGCAACGACAAATTCTTAGGCGCAGAGCTTAAAGAAGGTATTTATGATTTGGTCGAAAACGGTGAAATCAAATTGCCCGAGGGAATCGAAAGCAAAGAGGAATTTGCCTATAAATATGCCATGCTGCGCGAGCTTGCTCCGGTGGCTCAGGCTGAGGCGATCCAAGATATTGAAACCATGCTTAAAGGCGGCGAACTGACTCCCGAACAGTTTCAAAATATTCAAACCGCAATGGGGCATATTGCCGACACCGGCGAATACAGCGGGCCGGGACGCACGGTGGTTAATGAAAACCAACATGGTGGTAATGATACCCATCAACACGGCGGTGATAACGCGCAGTCAGACCAAAGCAAAATCGATAATAATGTAATTGAAAACGCTTTATCGGGGAATGAGACCGAAACGGGCGGCCGCAATCAACAGGCTTTGCGCAGTGCCATCTATGCCGAATGCGTCATGAAAGGCATGAGTCCTGAAGAAGCCGGCCTGATTGCCGATAACAGTCTCAAAGAATTTAACGCTTTACGCGCCGAAGGCAAAGATTTTGAAGCCAAAGAACTGATGCATACGCTCTCAAAAGAATTAAGTGAATATGAACACAAACAGGAGGTCAAAGATTTTCTCCACGGTGACGAAAATGACAGTAACCGCGTTGACCGTCTGCAAGGAAAAGCCATTGCCACCAATGAGGCTTATCATCAGGCTGAACAGTTAGAAGCCAAAACCCGTGCCGCTTTGGAAGCTGCGCAGGAATCCGGTGACCGCAGCGCGATTATCCGCGCCCAGGAAGCTCATGGCGATGCGCTGAAAGATTTGGCACACCTGCGTGAAGACTTTATTAAAGATAACGTCAATCTGGCCGAAGCTACTTATAAAAATGATATTAACACGGCCGAAGGCGACATCAAACGTTTGGAACAGCTTGAAAATAAAATCAACCGTCTTGATGACCGCATTGACAATAAGGAAGGGCGTCTGCGTGATATTAACACGCCGGATGCCGACGCCGAAAAACATGAAGCCAATAAGTATGAGCGCCAGACCGACCGCAATCTGAACAAGCTTGACAGGATTGAACGGTTAGAAGCCAAACAGCAGGACGCTTTACGCGAAATGGCTGAAATCAGCGGCCTTAAAATTACCAATGAAACCACGGTTGAAGATGTTCTGCGCGCCAGTGAAGCCCATAAAGCCGATATGCGTGAGCAAATAGGAATATCCGAACGCAGTCTTGACCGTGTCAAAAACGGCGACTACAGCCAGATTCCAACCTTGAACGGTGTTGAAGACCACTATAGTCAATCGCATCTCGGCCGTGTCGTCACCAATGAAATCGTTGGGATGGAAACACGAGAATCAGCCGAAATTACGCCTCTGCAGCAGAAAGAAGTCGAGATGACTCTGAAAGAACAGAAAGTTGAGCCCATTCAGCCTCAACAAGAGGAAAAAATTGATGAAAATATGTCGATGAAAGAACGCGAGAGCATCGAAACGCCTCTGCAGCAGAAGGAAACGGAAATAATTAATCCCAATGAAACGCAAAAAGATGAGCGTCAAGAAACCAAAGTTGAGAATGAAACTCAGACAATCAATAAACAGGAAGAAGAAAACTCAGGGAAGCCTCAAGAATTGGAGAATGTGGTTGTCAATCGTATAGATGGCGTGGATTTTGGTTATGCGACCAAGGGAGATACATTAGTTATCAATGGAGGATATGATCAGCAAGCCAAAGCAGAAATAAGTAATAATATACGTATGACACAAAATACGGCAACTGGAGAAATTTCAGTTGAGGGAAGCGATAAAACCTATTCCTCAGTTACTGAGGCAGAAAGGGTCCGAGAAGTTAAAGCGGGAAGTTTGGCAAAAGAAAGCCTTGTTTATCGAGACCTTCACAATCGTATGGAAAATGGATATACGCCCAATGAAGTTGAAAGCAGTTTTCTGCATGGTCATGAGGAAAGAATGGCAAAAATCGGTATGGGGTATGATGAAGACGGTAAAATGACCATACAGGAAAGTAAGCAGGCCGATTCTTCAAATGATAAAAATACCGAAAAAGAAGAAAAACTGACCCGTCGTCAGCTGCGTGCGTTGCGGGAAGGTAATAATCCGAATCTCACTACGGAAAACAAAGCTCCGGAAACGCATAAACAAGAGTTAAATACCGGCCGTGTTACCGGTATGCGGACTAATCAGTCCGGACGTTAAAACTGAACTTATTTCCGCCCCGCTCAGGGGCGGGAATAAATCCGTAAATTTTTATGTCGATTAATAAAAATTTAAAGCTTTAGACGTAAAAAAAGCCGGTTCTGAACGCAGGCTTGCATTTATTGTAAAAAATCGACAATTGGACAAAAATAATTCTTGCCAAGGGTATGAAATTATGATATTATCCTTGCAAATATGTGATAAATTTAAGTTATATCGGGGGACAAAATGGCCAGAACACTTAAAGAAATTTTAGAAGAAGCCAAGGAATTAGGAGGCAGATATGTTTTTAATGAGCTTTCTGAAGAAGATGCCAAAGTTTTGGAAAGCCATGATGTAAAATATAATGTGTTGTATCCGGTCGGCAGCCGTAAAACTGTCGATACTGCCGTAAATCAGGATACCGCGCAGGATTTTTCGCAGCTGCGTCCCGATTTGAAAAAATCTTATGACTTCTGGAACAGCCTCAATAAAACCGAAAGCGAAAAACCCGGTGCCGCGGCTTTGAACTATCAGCTTACCAATTTGGACAATAAAGCTCTGTTGGTAGAAGCCAAACGCGAAAATAAAACCGTATTCAAAGGTGTTGATCACGGCCGCAAAGGTTTTGACGTTGTTAAAACTGCGGAGCTCCCGTCTTGCGAACAGCTGGATCGTGTGGTTAAACGCGCCAAATTTTTGAACCCCAAAACGGTAATCCGCATTAAAGACAATGTTACGGATCCGGTTCTGCGCAATAAAATGCTGATTGCCTGTGCTTTGAACAATGTCAAACCGGTCGGCAATCTGCCCGAAGACTTTAATTTTGCCGCATTGCGCGATTTTGTTAAACAAACCGAAGCAAAAGATTATGATGCTTTGGCTGAAATCCTCTACACCCCGCAGGAAAATGAGTTTAGCCTGGGCAGTGAACTCTCGGTTGCCGATACCCGCCGCGACAGAGCCGCGAATATTGTTTATCGGGAAACTCCGGTTGAACGTCGCGAAACCCGGCCTGAATACCGGACGGCTGCCGGCAGAGAAGAAAATAAAGAACGCCGTGATACGCCGGTCGTTCCGGTAGTGGTTAATCCCGGTCGCAGCAACGGCGGAAATAATAACGGTGACGGAAACGATCGCAATAATACCGTCAGCAGCAATGTTCAGACCGGTACGGGAATCAAAAAAGAAAGCTGGGGGCGTCGTGCTTGGCGCAAAGCTAAACACTGGATTGTCGGCGGTGTGGTTGTTTTAGCGACAATTTGGGGGTATAAAGCTTATGAGAAGAAGAATGCTGACAAAAACATTGCCCCGGTTGAAGTGGTTGCCAAACCCAAAATCAATTCTTTGGCCGACCTGCGTAACCACAGCACTTTGGATTATCTGCTGAATGACTGGAACAAAGACGGCCATATCAGCGTTGAAGATTTTCAGGGTGTTGACTGGAATAATGACGGCAGGATCGATTCTCGCGATGAAGAGCTGGCGCACAAAATCTATGAAATTGTCGAAAAATATCGCAAAGCCAAAAATTGTGCCGATGACAAACTGTTAGACAGTATTGAAAAAGAAATGGACGCTTTCGTTAAGAAAAACTGTGGCGAAGAGAAAAAGGTTGTTAAAAAGACAACAACTCGTAAACAGACCGGACCAAAAGTACAGATTGTTGAAAAAATTGTTGAGAAAATCGTTGAAAAAGAAGTCCCTGTAAGAGATACTGTTTACCTTATGCCGCAGTTTCTGAAAAATCTGCAGGAGAGCAAACAAGATACGTCTGCAACTGTTACCCCTGTAAAACAGCAGGAGCCTGAACTGCTGAGTGGTCATAAGGAGAGCAGACGCGATGTTAATACCAAACGTGGTTTGAATGAAAACCAGACTCGAACTGTTGAAGTTGAAGAAAAGAAGGAAGATACGTCGGTTACCAAAGGTCGGGATTTAACCAAAAATGAAAAGAATGCCTTTTTGAATAAATATATAACGACTAAAACAGCTAAGAATAAGGACTAAAGTCTGACTTCTCCATATACAAACAGCTCCGGTTTTTGCCGGGGCTGTTTTTTTAGCCGTTGACCCGGCGCAGAAACCGCGGGTTTTTGCCCAGATTGGAAACAATTTCATAGCTAATCGTGCCGGCATCGCGGGCAATGTCGTCTAAAGTGTAAAAATCATCAATCAGAACCGCGCTGTCGCCGACTTTGACCTCCGGAACATCGGTAACATCGCAAATGATGTTGTCCATTGAAATCCGTCCGATAATCCGCGCCTCGTGAAGGCCGCCGCAGTTAAAAAATACCTTGCCGACATTGGACAGCGAACGGGGAATGCCGTCGCCGTAACCGATGGACACAATCGCAATCCGCCGCGGTGAATTGGCGCGGTAAGTTGCCGAATAACCGACAAATTCGCCGATCGGCAAATCCGCGGTCTGTAAAACCGGTGCGGTGACCCGTACCACGTTTTTCATCTGATTTTCCCGGTAAGGCGCGGTATTGATGCCATACATTGCCGCTCCGAGCCGAACCATGTCCTGTTGAAAATCTTTTCCCAGAAAAACGCCGTCGGAAGCCGATAACGAGCCGGGAAGATTCGGAAAATATTGTTTTTTCAGGCGAAGAAAATTATCCAGCTGATGATGATTCATAAAATGCTCGCTGGCATCGGCGCAGGCCAGATGAGACATCACCATTGCAAACTGCGCCCGCTGCCGGCTGTTGAGCGCCGCCAGCTCTTTTTCGCGAAATCCCAGCCGGTTCAGACCGGTTTCGATATGAATAACCGGCTTAATCCCGGCAATCGGCTCTTTTTCCCAATAGGCCAGCATTTCCGGCGCGCTGATGACCGGAATCAGATTATGTTCGACAAATAAGTCCCGATTGTCTTCGCCGATTCCCTGCAGCACATAAATCGCGGCTTCGGGAATCTCGGGACGCAGCCGGGCACCCTCAACCGCATGGGCGACAAAAAAAGCCCGGCAGCCGCCTTCGAGATAAAGCTTGCGGCTGACGGCGGCGGCGCCCAGACCATAGGCGTCATCTTTGACGACGGCGGCCGCCGCGGCCTGCGGTGCCAGGTTTTTCAGCAAATTATAGTTATCAAGCACGTGGTTAAGGTTGATTTCTAAAATCGGTCTGGTTAAAATACTCATCATAGCCTCGGTTCAACAGGAAAATTTTATATGAAGTTTATCGACACCCATATCCATTTGCAAGATTATAAGTCAAAAAGTGCAACAAAAATTATTGAAGAAAGCCTGGCTGCCGGGGTTGAAAAATTTATCTGCGCTTCAACTTCGGAAAATGACTGGGACAGCGTGGCTGCTTTGTATGAACGCTTTCCCGACCGGGTAATTCCGGCTTTCGGCCTGCATCCCTGGTCGGTCTGCAAGGCTTTGCCGGGCTGGGAACAGCGGCTGGCCGCCCGTTTGGAACAGTATCCGTCTGCTCTGGTCGGTGAATGCGGGCTTGACCGTTATCGCGATAAAAATCTGCAGCCGCAAAATGAAATTTTTGCCGCCCATATCGAAATTGCCGCCGCCTGCCGCCGGCCGCTGCTGATTCATGCCGTTAAAGCCTGGGACTGGCTGGAAAATTATTGGGCAAAGCTGCCGCCGAAATTTGTGTTCCATTCCTACAACGGCCGCGGTGAAATACTGAAAAAAATAATTGCCCGCGGCGGATATGTGTCTTTTTCGGCCTCGATTCTCAAAAGCCCGCATCGTCAGGAAACCGTTGCCGCCGTTCCGGCCGAACGTTTGCTTCTGGAAACCGACGGGCCTTATCAGCCGGCCGAAGGCTTAAGCGAAAGTTCGCCGTTGTTTCTGCCGCGGCTGAATGGCGAGATAGCCGCCCTGCGCGGAGAAAATCCCGAAAATCTGAGCGCGCGGATTTATAAAAATTCTTTGGAGTTCATAAAACCATGGTAGAAAAATCCCGCCGCTTTTTGCGTACCGAGGCGCTGCTCGGCGAAGCCGGCATGCAGAAACTTCAGCGGGCCGAAGTTATGATTATCGGTCTCGGCGCGGTCGGCGGCTATTGCGTCGAAGCCCTGGCCAGAGCAGGTATCGGCCGTTTGACGCTGGTCGATTTTGATACGGTCGACGAAAGCAATATCAATCGGCAGATTCTGGCGCTGACTTCTACCGTCGGCGAAAAGAAAACCGAACTGGCGCGCCGCCGGGTGCTTGATATTAATCCCGACTGCCGCGTAACGGTAAAGGATATGTTCGTCAACGGCGAAACCCTGCCGCAGCTGTTTGAAACCACACCCGATTACGTGATTGACGCCATTGACGCGCTGAACCCCAAATGCTGCCTGATTGAGGAACTCTGCCGCCGCGGCATTCCGTTTGTTTCCTCAATGGGCGCGGCGCTGAAAAGCGATGCTTCCTGCATAAAATACGGTCGTTTGAGCGCGACCAGAAACTGCGCTTTGGCCAAGTTTATCCGCAAACGCCTGAAAAAGCGCGGGTTGGATTTGGGCAAAATTTACTGCGTTTCTTCCGACGAACAGGTAAACCTGCCCGAAACCGCGGTTTTTATGGAAGATAATCCCGGGCAGGAAAGCGGCCGTCAGCGCCATACTTTGGGGTCTCTGCCGACCATCACCGCTATCTTCGGCTTGACGATTGCCAATGCCGTGATTAAATCTATTGTCAGTAAGGAATAAAATCATGGAAAAAGCACCGAAATCTCTGCGTTTGCAGATTGCCCTGATGGGGCGCGTCAATTCCGGAAAATCCAGCTTTTTAAATCTGGTTACCGGCCAGGAAGCCGCGATTACTTCGGACATCGCCGGTACCACTACCGACGTGGTTGAAAAAAATCAGGAGCTTCTGCCGCTCGGCCCCGTCACCTGGCTGGATACGGCCGGTTTCGGCGATACGACCGAGCTCGGCGGCGAGCGTTTGGCCAAAACCCGCAAAGTCTTTGACCGTGCCGATATTATTATTTTGGTGCTGGAATGTGATAAAATCGGCGAGCCGGAAAAATTTGTGCTGGATGAAGCCGAGAAACGCCAAACGCCGGTAATTAAAATTTTCAATAAATCAGATCTCTGCATGCATTGCGGCGATGACGGAATTTGTGTTAATTCTTTGGATAAAGGCGGCCGTGACCGGGTCTTGGCCGCATTAAAAGCCGAGCTGATTAAGGTCGTGCCTGAAGATTTTATCACGCCGCCGCCCCTGCTCGGTGATTTGGTGCCGCCGCACGGCACGGTCGTAATGATGATCCCGCTCGATTTTGAAGCGCCGAAAGGCCGGCTGATTATGCCGCAGGTTCAGGCGATTCGCGATGCGCTTGATTATAATCAGACCGTGATAATGGTTAAAGAAGACGATTATCTGTCGGCGTTGGATAACCTGAAAATCCCGCCCGATTTGGTGGTGTGCGATTCTCAGGTGGTTGATAAAATGGTTGCCGAAACGCCGGCCGGTATCAAATGTACGACTTTTTCAACTCTGTTTGCCCGTCTGAAAGGCGATATTGATAAATTTGTTGAAGGGGCGGCGGCAATCAAATCCTTGCGGGACGGCGACAAAGTCTTAATTGCCGAATCCTGTACGCATCACGCGGTAGAAGACGATATCGGCCGGGTCAAAATTCCCGGCTGGCTGAGAAAAAAGACTGGCAAGGACTTGCAGATTGACCATGTTTCCGGACATGATTTTCCCGATAATCTTTGCGAATATAAGCTGGTTATCCAGTGCGGCGGCTGCATGAATACCCGCCGCGAGATTCTGAGCCGGATTAATAAATGCGAAACCGCCGGAGCAGCCGTTACCAATTACGGGATCTGTATTTCCGAACTAAAAGGTGTTTTGGGCCGCATTCTTGAACCTTTTCCGCAGGCTTTGCAGACTTATCTGACTGCGCGGACGGAATAACTCGGTTTATTTGCTTGATATGAGCGTGATTTTGGTTTAATTTCAAAACCAAATGGCAAGCCTGTTTTATTTCGGGAAAATAAACTGATGAAAATGATAAAACCCATCGTTAATATTTCTAAGGTTATTGATAACTTTGATACGGTTATCATCGGCTTTAGCGGCGTTTTATCTGACGGCGGCGGCGTAAAGGTAGATGCGGTCAATGCGCTGATAAATATGAAAAAAATCGGTAAAAACATTGTCCTGGTTTCCAATTCGCCGTTACGGGTGGCGGCGCTGGCAAAGATTTTGCATGACAACCGCGTCCCTCTGGCCGTCTTTGACAGTATGATTACCGCCGGAGAAATTTTGCATTATCGCCTTAAATACCGTATCGGCGAGCTTTCCGGCATTGGCAGCAGTTTCTATATTCTCGGGGATAAATCCGATTTGGGCGTCTTTGCCGGCTTGGATTTTAAACCGGTTGACAATCTTGCTCGCGCCGATTTTCTGTATATGGCTTCCGCCGCTTCTCCCGATGATTTAATGGATAAATATCTGCCCGATTTGCAGCATGCCGTATCGCTGAATATTCCGTTGCTCTGCGTCGGCAACGATACTTCCACTTATAAAGACGGCAAGGTCTGTCTGGCGCCCGGCGCCGTTGCCGAACAATATGCGGTTTTGGGCGGGCGGATTTTGACGCTCGGCAAACCCGATGCCAAAATACTTGCCTATGCTCTGGACGGTATTGAAAATGTGGATTTAAGCCGCACCTTAATGATCGGCGACAATGTTCCGACCGACATCAAAGGCGCGAATCTCTTGGGAATCAGCGCGGCTTTGGTGTCCAAAGGCGTCCATGTCAATTATGTCGGCGAGGGCTATATTCCCGATGTGGCCAAAACCCGGGAGCTGTCAACCAATTTTGATGCCTATCCCGATTTTGTCATTTCCAATTTGCGGTGGTAGCAATGACAAAAAGGCAGCGCTTTATTATCCGATGGCTGGTCTTGACGTTGCTGGCGGTTTTTGTTTTGACGCCGTTGCCGGGGCTGCGCTCCGAAAAACAAGACTACCGGGAGCAGCTGCTGCGCGGCGATTTTGTCAGCCGCGGCGAAATGCTGCAATTTTTGGAAACCTGGTCGGATTTTACGGCCAAGAATATTTTTCAGTCGCCCGATATCCAGGCTTCGCTGAGTATGGAAAAACCTTCCGAAAGCTTTCCGCCCAAAGTTGCCCGTTGGCTGCGCAACAGGGGCTGGCATGCCGACCGTTTTTTTTATGTCGAGCAGCGTTTGAAAAGTATTGTCAAATCGGCGCAATTGCAGCAGCAGGTGCTGGAGAACCGCAAGCTTCTCGCGTCAACCAAACCGAATTTCAGTAATTCGGCTTATAATGCGCTGCAAAATCTGATTAACGAACAGGATGCCCAGTTGAACTTATATCATGTCACTCAGGGCGAAATCGATATGGTAATGCCGCAGCTGCAGCTGATTAGCGATATTCTTGAAGGACGGGCCGTCTATCGCCCCGCTTCTTTTTTCTGAGCCTGAAATTTTCTTTCCTTCTGTTGCCGCTCCGGGATTTAGAGCGGTGAAACATTAAAAAATATTTAGTTACTTTACTCGGGGCTGATAGCCGAATAGAGTGAAAACAGAAAGTTAACGGATTGAGGAAGAAAATGATTTTCTGCGATATGGACGGTGTTATCGTCAATTTTGATGACAGTATTAAAAAACTATGCGGCGCTTATCCGCAAGAGCTGCCGCGGCCGGTAATGTGGCAAAAAGTAATCGAAACGCCGGACTACTGGCTGAATCTGCCGCAGCTTCCCCATGCCGGAGAGCTGATTGCCTATCTGCGCCCCAGAGGTTTTAAGATTCTGACCGGTTTGCCGGTATACGGCTATGACAAAGCCGCGCGGGAAAAACCGCTGTGGATTAAAAAGCATTTCGGGGCAGATATTGAGGTCATCTGTTGTCTGACCAAAGACAAAAGCAGTTACTGCCGCCCCGGAGATATTCTGATTGACGATCGCGAAGCTACGATAACCGAATGGCGCAAAGCCGGCGGTATCGGCATCTTTCACACTTCCTGGCCGAAAACGCTGGCCGAACTTCAAAAATACGGATATTGACATGGAAATAACCAATTTGCAGCTCCAACGAGAAATTGATTTCTTAAAAGCTTCGGCCGATGAAATTGCCGCGCTGTCCTGCCGGCGTTATCCCGAATATACCGAAAGCGAAGTCGCCGCGATTATTGAACGCGAAAAAGATAAAGTCGAGGCCGGTTATAAGGCTTTTGTAAAAGATTTTCATCGTAAAAATCAATATAATCATGACACTGCGCGGCGCGATTACGTGCTGTTGTTCAGCTTTCCCGGCGCCGGAAAAACCCGTCTCAGCGAATATGTCTGCGAGCAAATGCAGATTCTCGACCCAAAAAACAGTTTTAATATTTTAGATAAAGACGATTACCGTTTTTTGTTCCCGCGTCTGCATCATTATCTGAAAAATCATATTGATGAGAACGGCAAATTTGAATATCCGGCAACCAATTGTATCCGTGAGTTTTTGGAGGCGACGCTGCAAAGCGGCAGTAAATCGATTCTGGCATCGGGGTCGCTCGGAGCCGCGGTTGATTTTCCGGGGAATGCCGAAAAGGCCATTGCCAAAGGTTACCACCCGCATGTTATTTATCTCAGCGTAAATAAAGATATTGCCAACTTAAGCAATATCTATCGCAGCGCCGGTATTTTCAACCGGATTATCGATAACGGCGAAAATCTGTGTCCGCGCCTGATTCCGGCGGCTTATTACGACAGGTTTGATACGCAGAAATATGAGGTTTTGCAAAATCTTTCCGCTTATCAAAAACAACAAAACGGCAAAATGGATATTTCGGTAACCAACCGCAATTTTGATTTGCTGTATAACTCGCGCC
>ENA-ORTG01002882-ORTG01002882.1-human-gut-metagenome-genome-assembly--contig:-NODE-2882-length-12971-cov-2.726850_pt1 | contig 12971 bp, 14 predicted proteins | sample MGYA00241906_ERZ509176 | MGnify/ENA primary metagenome ERZ509176 (study PRJEB26280, sample SAMEA2338811) | human gut metagenome | biome: human gut; feature: human-associated habitat; material: faeces...
CGTCGGCCTGATCGCCGATACGCTCCATGTCGGAGATCATCTTCAGTGCAGCGGAGATGGCTCGCAGGTCACCGGCTACCGGATGCTCATGAAGAAGAAGTTTCATACAGAGATTTTCGATCTCTCTTTCCTGAGAATCGATCTCTTTTTCTGTCTCAAAGATCTTGCCAATGAGAGTCATCCCGCCTTCACCCTGAATAGCTTTGGCAGAAAGTGAAATTGCTTTTTCGCAGAGACTTCCCATGGTGATCAGTTCCACGTGAAGCTCTTCCAGCTGTCTTACAAAACGTTCTGACATAATATCAACCAAACCTTCCTGTAATATAATCCTCTGTCCGCTTGTCACTTGGATTTGCGAACAGTTTCTCTGTATTGTCAAACTCCACAACTTCTCCGAGCAGGAAAAATGCTGTATTATCTGAGATACGTGCAGCCTGCTGCATATTATGTGTTACCATGATGATTGTATATTTATCTTTCAGATCAACTGCCAGATCCTCAATCTTTGAGGTGGAAATCGGATCGAGGGCAGATGTCGGCTCATCCATCAAAAGCACATCCGGTTCTACTGCAAGTGCACGCGCAATGCACAGACGCTGCTGCTGTCCACCTGACATACCGAGCGCGCTTTTCTTCAGACGGTCTTTGACTTCATCCCAGATAGCAGCCTGCTTTAAGGAACGTTCCACAATTTCATCTAATTCCGCCTTTTTATGGATTCCGTGTGTACGCGGTCCATATGCAATATTGTCGTAGATGCTCATCGGAAACGGATTTGGTTTCTGAAACACCATGCCGACGCGCTTGCGCAATGTATTGACATCCATTCCTTTGTATATATTTTCGCCATCGAGTGTTACCTCACCTGTGATCTTACAGCCCTCGACCAGATCATTCATTCGATTCAGGCTTTTTAAGAGTGTGGATTTTCCACAGCCGGATGGACCGATGAATGCAGTGATCTTGGTCGATGGAATGTCCAAGTTGATATCTTTTAACGCATGGAAATCACTGTAATATAAATCCATGTCCTTTATTTTAAAATTACCCATTTTTTCCTCCAAATTCCAGTACTTATTTTGCCTGCAGTTTTTTGGCAAGCTTTCCGGATGCTGCATTGATTATGACAACCATTACAAGCAGCACAACTGCGGTTGCATATGCCTGTTTTGTGTAGAGTCCTTCCGAAAGCAGCTTATACATATGAACAGCCAGTGTACATCCGGAATCAAATAAGCTCTTTGGTATCTCGGCAGTTGTACCGGATGTAAAGATTAAAGCTGCCGTCTCGCCGACGATACGTCCGATTGCCAGGATAACTCCGGATAAAATACCGGGTACCGCAGATGGAAGTACAACCTTAAATATCGTCCGCAGTCTGCCGGCTCCAAGTCCGAAGCTTCCTTCCCGGTAAGAATCCGGTACGCTTAAGAGCGCTTCTTCTGTCGTACGCATAATGGTTGGAAGTACCATAATGGAAAGTGTAAGCGCACCACCGAAGAATGAAAGTCCCCAGCCAAATGCGATCACAAACATCAGATATCCGAACAGACCATAGACAATGGAAGGGATACCGGATAATGTCTCGGTTGTGATTCTGACAATACTCACAAGTTTATTTCCGCGCTTGGCATATTCTACCAAATAAATAGCAGAACAGATACCGATTGGTACTGCGATGAGCAGGGAAAGCGCTGTCATAAGAAATGTATTGATAATTGCAGGAAGCATCGATACATTTTCGGTTGTATATTTCCAGGCAAAAAGCTCCGGAGAAAGATTCATGATACCGTTTGCCAGAATATAGATGACAAGTGCGCCAAGCACACCAACCGTAATGACTGCAGATACCGTGACTGCCATCAGTAAAAACATGGAAAGCGGCCGTTTTTTGTATGCAGCGAGCTTATCCTTCCAGGTGACGACATTGATCGGCCTGATTGCTTCCATATCTGCCTTTGCTGCTACAGCTTGTTCACTCATGCCTATTTCGCCCCTTTCTTTTTCACAACTGAGAACAACAGATTAATAATCAGGATGAATACGAACAGAACCACACCGGTTGCGATCAATGCTTCTCTGTGCAAATCTGTTGCATATCCAAGTTCCAGTACAATATTCGATGTAAGTGTCCGCACACCGGCCAACAGGCTGTCCGGCATAACTGCATGGTTTCCGGCAATCATGATGACTGCCATTGTCTCACCGATCGCACGCCCGATTCCAAGAATAATGGCTGCAAGGATTCCGGATTTTGCTGCAGGGAGTACTGCCTTGAAGACACTTCTCTCATGCGTATCACCGAGTGCCAATGCTCCTTCGTAATAGCTTTCCGGAACCGCGCGGATTGCTGATTCCGATACACTGATGATGGTTGGCAGAATCATGATTCCAAGCAGGATGCAGGCGGTCAGAATGTTTTTACCGCTTCCGCCGAATGTATTCCGGATCATCGGCGTGATCACAACCAGACCGAAGAATCCATATACAATAGATGGAATACCTGCAAGCAGATCCACAGCCGGTTTCATAATCTTATGAAGCTTCGGTGGACAGAACTTTGCCATGAATACGGCACATAAAAGTCCGATTGGAACACCGATGATGATTGCACCTGCTGTCACATAGATACTGCCGATGATCCGAATTTATTTGCACCCGGCATCCAGGTTTTACCAAATATAAAATTCACAAATCCAATCTGCCGGATGGCTGGTACGCCATTGGCAAACATGAACAGACATATCATGGCGACTGCCAGTATGGACATACAGGCAGCCACCAGGAATACGATATGCATTGTTCTTTCCTTTACTTTCGTCATAGTATGCCTCGTATTTTCTTTCTGATAAGTTTTTATCAAGCTATTACTTTACTTCTGACCACTTTGTGATAGAACCTGTGTAGATGCTCTTTACCTGATCACTTGTAAGACCATCGACATCGTTGTTCTTATTTACAACAACTGCGATACCATCAATTGCGATCACTGTTGGTGTAAGACCTGCACTAAGCTCGCTGTCCTTCAGCTCTCTGGATGCCATACCGATATCGCAGACACCTTCTGCCGCACTTGTCATACCTGTTGTAGAATCACTCTGCTGTACTTCAATCTGTACATCCGGATTGACTGCAACATATGCTTCCTTGAGCTTCTCCATAACCGGTGTTACGGAAGATGAACCTGCAATATTAATCTTACCCTTTACGCCTGCAGCCTTGAATGCACCTGCATTGCCCTGGCTGATATATCCTGCATCTTCAACAACCTTCTGTCCATCCTCGCTCAAGATGAAGTTGATGAAATCCTGTGTTACTTCGTTTGGTGTACCCTTTGTTGCAATGTTGAACGGACGGGATACCTTGTAGCTTCCGTTTGAGATATTATCAGCGGTTGCTTCTGCACCATCAATCTTCAATGCCTTTACAGAATCATCCAGGGAACCAAGGGATATGTATCCGATCGCTGCCTCATCATCTGCTACACTCGTCATCATAACGGATGTTGAGTTTGTGATATCTGCAGTAGAGATTGTATTATCAATCTTATTACCATCTGCATCCTTCTCCTCGATACCGAACAGTTCGATAAATGCGCCTCTTGTACCGGATCCATCCTCACGGGAAATTACGGTGATATCATCACTTGCTGCTTTACCACATCCTGTCATTGCTCCCATAAGCATGGCTGATGCTAAAACTCCAATGATTGCTTTCTTTAACTTTCTCATTTTCTTTGTCTCCTTTTTGCTCTTAAAGATTTTCTTTTTTATTTAACTTACAAATGAGAATATACAGAATGTAAGTAAAGTGCGTTATCATGGTTTTGTAAAATGTACGTAAAAAAAGAGCCGGATGTTTTACCATCTGGCTCTCCCATATAAGATCGTTGCTTAAATTAACAATTCCTTGTAGTACTCTGCGTAATCGCGGCGATTCTCTTTTGTGAAGGCGATTGCAGAACGAGGATGCTGGTTTAAAAGCCCGGTCATCAGGTACTGGAGATCGTACCCCCAGACGATGCCGTCATCCTTTAATTTCATCATGTGGTCTTCAATGAATTTGAATACCGGGTATACGTTGTATTTTGGATTCTTCAGGAATCCAAGTAATAGCTCCATTGCACAGTTGCCGGCTCCTCTTCCCATGGACAGGTAGGTTCCGTCTAACCAGTCTACACCATCACCGCACGCTTCAATCGTGTTTGCAAATGCGAGCTGCTGGTTGTTGTGTGCATGGATACCGATCTTCTTATTGTATTTTGCTGCGAAATTCAGGTACAGATCTGCGATACGGGCAATCTGCTCCGGATACAGAGAACCAAAGCTGTCCACAATGTAGATAACATCAACCGGTGTCTTGCCAAGCATATCAAGTGCAACCTTGATGTCTTCCTCCTGTGAATTCGAGATTGCCATAATATTACAGCTTGTCTCGTATCCCTTCTTTGCCGCATCCTCTACCATGTCGATTGCTTCCGGCATCTGATGGATGTATGCTGCCACACGGACTAAATCAACCGGTGAATTTACCTTCTCATCGAAATCGTTCTTGTCATGACGCCCGATATCTGCCATGATTGCAAGCTTTAAGTCTGTGTCGTTTTCTCCAACGATCTCACGGATATGGTCATCACTACAGAATTTCCATTTACCGAACTTCGATTCATCAAATACCTTTTTTGATGCACGATATCCCATCTCCATATAGTCAACACCTGCGTCGATATTTGCCTGATACAATGCTTTTACAAAGTCATCTGTGAAATAGAAGTCATTCACCAGTCCACCGTCACGTAAGGTCGCATCAACAACTTTGATACTCTCCCGAAATCCAAGTAAATTTGATAATTCTTTCATGTCTTTGTTCCTCATCTTTCTTTCTCTGCTGCGTTACTGCTTTAATGCATTAAAGAGAATATGGATACTATAGCAGAGATTCTGTATATAGTCAACCCGCTTTTGAAATATTATTCCACAAAATAGAAAAAGCGCCTGCGTATGGCGTTAACAGGCGCTTTTTATGACAGCAATATTTATTCACTGTCAGTCGAGAGGAAGTCTCGAATCTATACAAAATACTGATGGCGCAGTATTGTATAGCGTATATAATTGTTATAACACTATGTATATAGGAAATCTATGCATGTATCTCGTTGTTTTTGTAAGCTTGTGCATATTGTGCTTCCTGTGCATTGATATGACTTTCCCCATGTTTTGGCAGGTAGATGCCGTTGATCTGCTCTCTTGCCTTCTGGTCATCCTCGTAGAACAATTCAAAATCGTCGAGAATCCGGGCTTTGATTGCAGGATCATATACAGGAGCCGCTACCTCTACACGGTGAACGGTATTCCGTGTCATAAAATCGGCTGAAGCAATATACACCTTCGGGTCATCTTTGCCGAATATATAGATTCTGGAATGTTCCAGAAATCTTCCGACAATGCTGATGATCCGGATATTATCCGTCTCTCCTGCTACACCTGCTTTCAGACAGCAGATTCCACGCACGATCATGCGGATTTTCACGCCGGCTTTACCGGCCTCAATAAGCTTGTCGATGATCTTCTTATCCGTCAGGGAATTGATTTTCACACCGACATAACCTTCTTTTCCTTCCTTCGCCTTTGCAATTTCTTCATCGATCATTGCAAGGACTTTATTCTGCAGGCAGTTCGGAGCTACAAGCAGATGTTGTGTCTCATCGACTGTAGTTCCCATTGACAGATGGTTGAACACATTGGCAGCTTCATTTCCAATATCTACTGAAGATGTGATCAGAGAATAGTCAGTATAGATACGGGATGTCTTCTCGTTGTAATTACCGGTACCGATCTGTGTGATATATTCGATTTTATTATTTCGCTTTCCTGTAATCAGGCAAAGCTTGGAATGTACCTTCATATGATTCAAACCATAGATTACGCGGCATCCGGCATCCTCAAGCTGTCGCGACCAGCGAATGTTATTCTCCTCATCAAAACGTGCCCGGAGTTCGACTAATACAACAACCTCTTTGCCCTGCTCTGCAGCTTCAACCAGTGCTTCAACAATCTTCGAATCGCTGGCAAGACGATATAAGGTCATCTTGATTGATACGACCTCCGGATCATTTGCAGCCTCATTTAAGAGCTGGATAAAAGGCTTCATGCTCTCATATGGATAAGACAGGAATAAATCATGCTCTCTGGCCTGCTCCATCACAGGGCGTGTCCGGTCTATCATAGCCGGCTGCTGTGGCACGCGGCGTTCGTAAAATAAATATTTTTCATTTCGAAGCAGATCTTCCACCTTGAATAAGAAGGACAGGTCAAGTGGTGAGATGGAATGAAATACCTGCTTTTTTGTGAGCCCTAAAAATCCACACATCTTCTCGATGATGGAGTCATTCATCATTCTTGTATATTCCATTCGGAGTGGGCACAAACGGCTTCTTGTACGAAGCACCTTCTCCACACCCTTGCGGTAATCTTTTTCATCATCGTCTAATGCATCATCCACGTCAATTTCCGCACTCCGCAGGATACGGATCAGGGATTTGCTGATTACCTTATACCCCGGGAATACTTCACCAGCAAAATGCAGAATCAATTCTTCCGCAAGCATAAAACGTCTTCCGTCGGAAGAAACCGGGATCATGCGCTTAATGACCGGATTGTTACATGGAATAATGCCAATCTTCGTATTGTTCGATTTTGTGCGTAGCTCTACCACAGCGTAGATTTCCTTGTTACGTAAGAATGGGAACGGCTGACGTTTGCCAACAACCTGTGGCGAGATAAAGGGCTGGATCTCATTCTCAAAGTAAATCTTCATGGAATCCTGCTCATCCTCATTCAGATCCTTATACAAAAGCTCCTTGACACCATATTCTTCCATCTCATACATCAGGCGCAGATAGATTTCATCCTTCTTCTCGCGAAGCTTCTTCTCCTTGACGATAATACGGTCAAGCTGCTCCTGACAGGTCATATTCGTCTTATTTTCGCGTACTTTACTGTCTTTTCCTGCGTCTAACGAACCGACACGCACCATTAGGAACTCATCGAGATTGCTTTGGAAGATTGACACGAACGACAGACGCTCACAGAGCGGATTGTTCTCGTCCACTGCTTCCTCCAATACTCTTTTATTGAACTTTAACCAGGAAAGTTCCCGGTTATCATAGATTGTTTCCTGTAACATATTATTTTCCTCCGTATTTTGAATTATCGTTTCTGTTTCTTTATTACGTTTTTTTAATATCTTACGAAACAGTTTTTTTATTTTATTGAATATTATTCCAAGATGTGATGTTTCCATTGAAGATACCTTTCAATTCATCTTTTGTTACCTGATTGATTGGATTATCCTTTTGGACAATTACTGCGATTCCATCGGTTGCAATCACGGTTGACTCAACAAGGTCTCTCTCATAATCTTTCAAGCTGCGCGATACCATCGCTATATCGCATTTTCCTTCCATGGCATCATTCAGACCCTTCGTAGAATCTGTCGCATAAACACGGATGGCTGCATTCTTATTTACTGCCATATATGCATCTGCCAGTTCCGTAAGCAGATCTGCCATAGAGGAAGACCCCCGGATACTGAGAGTCCCCTGTGCATCCGGATCCGCAAGAAACGATGTTTCTTTTGCAACCGGCACATATGTTTCACCGACAATCTTCTGGCCTGCTCCACAGATATATTTTACAAAATCATCCCGCAATGCATTCGGGCTTTCTACCCATACAAGTGTAAAATCTCTGGTCAACGGATACGCATGATCTGCGATACTTTCTCTGGTACAGACAATTCTATCTACAGCAAGTGCTTTGGAATCTCCCTGCATCTGTCCGTAGGATACATATCCGATTCCGTTTTTTGATTCATTAATAGTGCTCGCCATGGCGCTTCCGCTTGTCAAAACCGTACACTGTTTTATGTCCTTGTATTTATCCACGTTGTCTTCAGACATGGAAATCCCGAGATATTCTTCAAACTGGTTTCTGGTACCGGAACCATCCTCACGAACCTGTACCGAAATCACACCAAGGGAAGAAGCGTCTCCATTTGTTCCTGTAAATGCATAGTCCTGCGTTTCTTTTTTTTCACAGCTGCACAAGGATGCAGCCAATGTACCCACGCACAAAAAACTTACGATGGATATGTGAAATCTATGTTTTGCTCTAAGCTTCATGCTATGCTTCCTCCAATTCCAAGAAACGGACATTATCCATCACCTCTTCAACGATGCCGCTGCAGCTGTCACCGATACGTTCCAGATTATGTAACACATTTGAAAACGGATATGTAAATTCCGGCTTACAATTATTTTTCCGCAGACGTTTTAGATGGTTCTTGTTGAATTTCTTCTCCATATTACGCAGTTCCTTGCGATAATCGAAGACCTTCCTTGCAGTCTTTGTATCCCCATTTTCCAGTGAGACAATCGATGTCCGATACATGATTTCTACGTTATCAATTACTTTTCCAAGTTCCTCAACTGCATCCTTTGAGAATTTATACTTTCCTTCGAGTTTGGCACGTATAACCGGTGAAGCATCCTCACACCGCTTGCTGACACGTGCAATATCATTTAGGACATACAACAGTCCCGCAGTCGTAGATGATTGCTCTTCAGTCAGAGAACCATTCGAGAACATTCCAGAGATATAGCTGACAGTATTCTCATCAATCTCTGTTACAAGCTTCGCATTTTTTTCTAGCTCGGCAAGCGCTTTGCTATCATTATTCATCACCGTTGCCTTCATATTTCCAATCATTTCTGATACAAGGCGTCCTGCACGGCGGATCTCCTGGGATACAAGATACATAGCTGCAATCGGCTGACTGATCACATTTTTGTCAAGAAAGCTTTTCTCTTTATAATCTTCGATAGACACTTCCTTGTCATCTCTGACAATAAACATAACAATCTTCACCATAACCGGAAGAAGCGGCAGCCAGATCAGAGTATTGATGATATTAAAGCTCATATGTGCATTTGCAATCTGACGTGATATCACATCCAGTTCATTTCCCTTTGGTGAGATCATCTCAACAAACTTTGCAAATGGCTTGATGATCCAGATAAAGATAAAGGAACCGGTAATATTAAACACGCTATGTGCAATCGCACAGCGTTTTGCATCCTTGGACTGACCGATACTTGCCAATATTGCGGTAATGGTTGTACCGATATTATCGCCGAGCAGAATCGGAATTGCGCCAACTAATCCGATCACACTCGCACCATCCGGACCTGCTTGTGATGCGAAGCTCTGCAATACCGCAATCGTTGCGGAGCTGCTCTGTACGACAAGCGTCATAACCAAACCGACACCAACGCCAAGTACCGGAATATGGCTGACTTTCTCCATCATATTGATAAATACCGGGCTTGTTGCAAGCGGCTTCATGACATCGCCCATCATCTCGATACCAACAAACAACAAACCGAAAGCGAAGATTGTCTGTCCGACAAACTTCACCTTTTCTTTCTTCGCAATAAACGCGATCAGGAAACCGATAAATACGATCGGCATAATATAATCACTGATCTTAAATGCCATCAGCTGTGCTGTCATCGTTGTTCCGATGTTCGCACCGAAGATAACAGAGATACCCTGCTTTAAGGACATCAATCCGGCGCTGACAAAACCGATTACCAATACGGTTGTCGCACTGGAACTCTGCAGAACTGCCGTTACAAGTGCGCCCGCCAACATTCCGCACACGGCATTTCGTGTAAGAACACCTAATACCTTCTTCATTTTGTCTCCGGCTACCTTCTGGAGCGATTCACTCATCATATTCATTCCGAATATAAAAAGTGCCAGCCCTCCCAGCAAACCGAACACAGTCGCCATACTTTCGTTCATGTTAATTCTTCCTTCCTCTTTTGGGCATTTTTAACCGATTTGAAAGCTGTTTTGCAAGCGTTTCCCGTAAGCAAAATTGCTCTCATAGCTTGAATAATATCGAAATCTGGAGTTTGCTTCTATCAACAGAAGGTAAAGAATTGTTAAATCTATGTAAAGCGATATTTCTGCTAAAAGAAAAAGCGCCAAACTGGCGCTTAAATTTCTTTGATCTTATCCCGTAACCGCATCATATTCGTATCCATATCGGCAATCACATCGGAATATCGTTTCAACTCCTGCACGATTTCCCCGGTATCAACCAGATCTTTCTTATAGAGTAGCTGGTAGTCGAGTACCGACCAGGAATCCATGGCAACCGTGCGAAGCTGTAGTTCCACCTTCATCCATTCTGTCTTTTTCGACAGATAAATCGGGACAGACAGAATCATATGAACCCCCTGATAACCGGAAGATTTCGGCGTTTTGATATAATCCTTGATCTTGAGGATCTTGATATCATGCTGGATCTTCAGACAATCCACCAACGCATAGATATCATCCCGGAATATACAGGTCACCCGGACGCCAACGATATCATTCAATTTCTTTTTCGCGTTATCTAAGTTGATTGTATACCCTTTGCGGCGCAACTTCAAAAAGATACTCTCTGCGCTTTTGATACGGTGTGTTAACCGCACAACAACCTCGCGCTGCAGATTCTCCTGCAATTCCAGATTGATCATTGTCAGCTTCGATTCTAAGATCTGGATCGCCCACATACACCGAAGCTGATATTCCTTATCCGATAAGGAATTTGCAAAATCCGTAATAATCTTACGGTCATTTTTTGTAATATGTAATTGTAACTGTTTTTCCTGTTCCATAATATTTATATATGCCTCATTCATTCTTTTTATTCTATCAATGTTTGGTTAAAGATTGTTAAATCTATGCAAAATGCACTTGCATAAAGTGTTTTAAGCCCCTATACTATCTATATGTGAATATTCATCATACACCATGTATTTCCAATACTGTTCAAAAAGATGATTATCAAAAGAAAGGATTTTCTAATATGAAGGGCTATAAATATACTGTTAATAAACGGCGTGCAAACCGGCTTGCCTATCGGTTTCTTGGATTTATGTTTCTACTTGTCGCCACCTTGCAGGCATTTACAATGATCCATGGCTACGCCAAACACCTGGTGTTAACAGCGTTGTTTGTTACATTTGTTGGTGCCTACGGAATCTATCTCGTAGTGATGTCCTTTCGGAAGCAGGCATTTTCAGCAACCTATATCTTTGATGACACCGGCTTTACGATCGAACATAAATATGGAACTACCCATTACGACTTCGATCAGATCAAGCATGTGACGATGGTTATTCCGGACGAAAACATGATTTTTTATATTCTGAATGTTTTCACAGAGAAGGAACGCTATACAATTTCATTTATGATGCAGAAGGAATTATGTGAGAATATCTATGAATTTATGCATGCACGTTTACCAAAGAAAGACACGGAAGATTAGTTCCGTGCCTTTTCTTTTTACCACCTGACGGCGGTGCCCTGCTCATATTGAGCGATGGAGCTGAGGGGAATCGAACCCCTGTCCGAAAGCTCTTCCATTACAGCTTCTCCCATTACAGTTTGTATATTGGATTTCCCATACAAAAACGCCTACAAACAGGCTTTCCTATATGGTAGCTTCATGAATTTTCCGAAACCGCAAAGCTTAAGCCCCGGAGTGTCCCACTAAGTCGATGCCAGGATTCTAAGTTGTGGGGAACCTAGAGCTGACAGCTGCCATAATTAGGCAGCGTACGCGTAATTTTCGTCTGCGTTTATATTTATTTTCCAAGTTTTAGCGTGGTCCTGGTCCACGAATGGCTACCGTAATTTCTAAACCCCCGTCGAAACCAGTACAACCCCTGGTTTGATTGACGAAAATCTATATATCCCACTTTAAAAGTGTATATACCAAGCTATTATTCTGCATCTGTTGCAGATGCATCTTCTGGAGTAGCATCGCTATTGCTTGCTGTTGGGAATACATATCCCGTATAATTAGCTGCCCAATACTGTTGTGCCCAATAATCGTAAACCGATGCATTGATTGTCTTATTTGCCTGGCGTGTCTCATAGTTTTTCTGATATGCATGTCTGCCCAGAGGGAAACCGACCAGAGCACCTAAAATAGCGGCACATACTAAAATCTCCACTACCTGTTTTGCTTTTTGTTTCTTCTGAATCTTCTTTCGATTCTTCTTCTCTTCCTTATAGCGATCTACTTTTGCCTGACTCATACGTTCTCCTACCTTAACTTCTCATATTTATCCCAGATTACGAATCTTGAAGTCTCGTTCAACTTCTCGTTTCATATCCTTTTTCGCGATATCATCCCGCTTATCGTACAGCTTCTTACCACGTGCCAATCCAATCTCGACTTTGACAAGACTGTCCTTAAAATATACTTTTAACGGCACCAAGGTATATCCCTTCATTTTCTGCTGTCCAATCAATTTGTTGATCTCATAGCGATGTAGCAACAGCTTTCTTGTCCGAAGTGGATCTTTATTGAAGATATTTCCCTTCTCATACGGAGATATATTCATGCGATAGACATATACCTCATCGCCATCCAATCCGACAAACGCCTCTTTGATACTGCATTTTCCCATACGGAGAGATTTCACTTCCGTTCCAACTAAAGCAATGCCAGCCTCGTATGTGTCCTCTATGAAGTAATCGTGATATGCTTTTTTGTTATTGGCTATCAGTTTCGTCCCTCGTTGCTTCGCCACTTTTTTCAACTCCTTCTATATTACCATCAATCAGTGAAAAATCAATGGTTTTCTTAATTTTATCACATTTTAACACTTTGATGCGCACTTTGTCACCCAATTGATATTTCTTTTTCGTTTTTTCTCCGACCATCGCATATTCCTGCTCGTTGAAATAATAGAAATCATCATACATATAGGCAACAGAGACTGCACCTTCTACTGTATTATCCAATTCCACAAAGATGTAGTTTGAGGTAACGCCAGAGATTACTCCATCGAATTCTTCCCCGATGTGCTCCGACATATACTCAATCTCTGTTAACTTGATGAC
>ENA-ORTG01002883-ORTG01002883.1-human-gut-metagenome-genome-assembly--contig:-NODE-2883-length-12970-cov-4.954704_pt1 | contig 12970 bp, 20 predicted proteins | sample MGYA00241906_ERZ509176 | MGnify/ENA primary metagenome ERZ509176 (study PRJEB26280, sample SAMEA2338811) | human gut metagenome | biome: human gut; feature: human-associated habitat; material: faeces...
GCCGCCGGAGCGGTGCTTAAGCCGCAAGGCGGGAATTGTGCGGTGTTGCCATAAATTTGTCTTATCATTTCGGGTGCTTTTGTTTCGCTATCCCGCAACCTTACTGCGCGTGGTTGATGGGTTCCATGATGGCGTGTACCACAAAGCGCTGGTTGTTGGAAGCATAGGCGGAGCGGCAGGTGGAAAGCGTCAGGATATGGCTGCCGCTGGGAACATCCACGCCGGTATCATACAGCGAAAGTTCTTTCAGATACCGCAAAAAGGCATCGTAATCTTCGCCCTCACTGTAATCCAGCGCATAGCACGGGTCGTCCGATTTGGCATCGTGTACCGAGAAGATGCGGCACAGGTAGTCGCCATCCGGCGTGTACAGGGTAAACGTTGGGTTTGCGCTGTAAAAATCCTGCTTGCGGTAAGCATCCAGCTTGCCGAACATGGCGCCGTTATGGATGTTGTGGCCATGGATCACATGGCACAGACCGTCCGCCCAGCTGGTGGAATCCCACGAAGGGCGGATCAGACAGCCATCGTTGCTGCTTGCACCGGAAAAGCTGCGGCGCAGGTAATAGTTGGAATCTTCGTTCTGCACCACCGGCAGCGAAAGTTCCAGCCCCGGCACACTGAGCCATGCGGTAACGTCCGGGTTCTGCTCTTTCAACGCGGTAAAGTCCAGGCGGGAAGCCGGGGCGTTATCGCCGCCGGTGCTGGTATCCATCCAGACAAGCTGGGTGCGCAGGGTCTGGTATTCTTCATCACTTTTCTGGTAGCTTGTCCACTGCCAGAAGAACAACAGCAGGAACACCACCGCGGCAGCCAGCAGCGCCGGTACAATAAACTTGGAAAGCTGCGCTGCCGTTACGCCATCCGTACTGCGCCGACGGCGCGGCTTGGGGTCTTTCTCCGGCGGCTCACGGTACATGGTGTACTGCTTTCCGCTGGATTTGTGGTGGGTACTGCTGCCTGTGGAGCGGCGGGGCTGCCCGCTATAAGAGGGATTTTGTCTGCTCATGCTTACCCCCTGTCGGAATGCGAGGCATCATCGCCGTTTTCTTTCTTTTTGCGCACCACGGTCACACCAACAGCCGCGCCAATACATACAACTGCCAGCGCCAGGAAGATCCACATCACCGGGCTGTCACCGGTGGGCAGGCCGTACTGACCGTTTGCAAAAGCCGGAACATTCGGCGGGGCCGTGGGGCTAATCTTGGGGGTATCACCATCGCCATTGGGTATTGCGTTACCCGGCGTATTCGGGTCATCGCCGGGTTTACCCGGGGTCGGACCACCATCCGGGTTGGGCGTTTTGTCCGGGTTCTCCGAAGGATTGCTCGGTGTCGGCGTTGCGCTCGGCTGGTCCACCATCTTGACCAGGTGGTAGCCACAGTTGGGGATAGTGCCGTCACCGTTAAAGTAGAACTCTACATCCGCAGCCTGAGCATAGCCCTCCGGGGCGCTTTCCTCGTGCATGATGTAAGTATGGCCTGCCACCAGCACCTCGCCGGTGTTGCCGGTCATCACCAGCTTTTCCGGTTCTGTACCGGAAACCCAGCTGTGAACCAGCTTGCCGGTGTTCTTATCCGTCAGCGTCATGGAAGCCCCTGCCAGAGAGTTGCCGTTGGGGTCCACCTTGGAAAGCTTGACTTCCAGTGGCTGGTCAATAACAGTCAATGTCTGGCCATCCAGCTTGCCGGATTTGGAAGTTACGGCAACGGTAAAATCCGAATTGATGGTAAAGGTAATATCGCTGGTCATGGCATAGCCTGCCGGAGCGTAAGTTTCGCGCAGCAGGTAGTTGCCGGGCGAAAGCTGCATCTCGTGCGGAGTGCTTTCGGTCTTCCAGCTGTCGATCTCGCTCTGGGTGCCATCGGAGCCTACGCTGTAAACCACCAGTTTTGCGCCGGGCAGTTCATCGCTGCCGGTGGCGGACTTTTTGCTCACGATCAGCTTTTGCCGCTTGGCATTGGTAAAGGTAAAGGTTTTGCCGTCATCGCTGGTGGTCATGGTGGAAACATAGCCATCCAGGCCGGTCATATCCTCGCTGATGTTGCAGTTGGTCATGCCCTGGCGGATATCAAAGTAAGCGGTGCCATCCCCCGTGATGGTACGGGTGGCGCTGCGCTGCTGGCCATCCTGGGTATAGGTCAGCACAATTCTGGCCGGGCCGTGGTTGCTGTCATCGGTAATCCACTTTTTCTTGACCGTGATGCGGCCATAGCTGCTGATGTTGCCGGAGTAACTGTTTTCCACATGTTCCTTGACCATAACGTACACGATCCAGCTGGTACGAGAACCAAAAAAACAGTTGGGTACCGGGATGGTAATGCTGTCCATCGTGCGGGAAAGGGTTGTGGTAATGGTAAAGTAGCCGTTCTCAGCATAGGTATCATTGCCGATGCCGTGCGGGAAGTAAACATACAGATAGCGGTTGTTTTCGCCGCCCTGATAGAAGCTGACGTTGCCATCCGTATACTCGATATTATAGTTGCCGGGGCAGGCATCCAGCAGCCAGCCGATATCCATACGCAGGTAGCTGTTGCCCTTGGTGGTGTTTTCTTTCATCAGGCTGGAGTCATCCAGGATTGCCTGGCTGCCTGCTGCCACCGTTGTGCCATCCAGCATGGTTGTATCATGGGTATAGGTCACATAGGTCGAATTGGACTCATCCACCAGTGTGGCATCGTTCGGGTCATAAGCGCGGCCCTGCAAACCGAACAGCACATTGAAGGAGATGGTATCGCCAACCTGCATGGTCAGCGGGGTTCCCTGCTGGCGCATCTGGTCCAGCTGGTTCAGGGTATAGTCCACACCATTGACCGTAACGGTAACACGCTTGACGTAATTCATCAAGTCCACACATCCATTAGCCGATGCATCATAATTGGGATAATAGTAATCATCCTGTGCCGCATGGGCACCTGTTGCAAAGGCAAGCACCAACAAAATCAGCAACAGGCAGTACCGCACGCCGTTCCGTAAGTATTCCATCTTCTGGTTCAACGTTTTCAACCTCAATCACCTGACATCCTTGTTTTTTACAGACGCTGCAATGTATTTTATCATTTTATAGCGTCTGCTCGTTTTATCTTACCCCTTTAACTATGTAGTTTATTTTATCATATCCTTGTGCGGCTTTCAACCTGCAAAGCTTCCAAATTTACACTTTTTTGTCACAGATTCCTTGGGTGCATCTGCTATTTGTTTTCCCGCGGCAGGCAACAAATGTCCGGCATTTTTGCTGTGTTCACGCCGGATTGCGTCAGCTTTTGTGAAGTATCCTCACATGCAGCAAATAGCAAAGGCCGGCGGCTCCGTTTTTTGGGCAGCCACCGGCGTATTCAAAATCTACGATGCAGAAAACGGCCTAATTTTGAGCAGCGAGGTTGTTTCCACCAACGGGCAGGGCCATGGTGCGCTGGTAGGCTTCCTGGTTCAGCATCAGCTCAATGTGGTTTTATGCGGTGGAATTGGTGCCGGTGCCCCGGCCGCCCTTGCGCAGGCTGGCATCCAGCTGTTTGGCGGTATTTCCGGCAGTGCGGATGCCGCTGCCGCAGATTATCTGGCTGGTCGGCTTGTTTTTGACCCCAACGCCCACTGCAATCATCATGCCCACGAAGCAGAGCACGCCTGCGGCTCCCATTCCTGCCACGAGGACAAAGGCGGCTGTGCCGGGAGCTGCCACTGACCAAAAGAGTTAAAAAGTGCCGCGTCCCGAGAGAAAAACCGAGATGCAGCACTTATTTGTATCTTCATTTTTGATTGTTGAAGAAAACCAAAAATCCGAACCCTCTCCCCTGTCGAGAAAAGGTTCGGATTTTTATTATTCAGTGCGGATAACAGGACTTGAACGTCTATACGTTGAATTTTCTGCAAAACCCGCATGTAAAAATACAGAATCCGCGCTTTATTTCCGCAAGTTCTGACCGGAAATAAAGCGCGGATTTTTTACTGAATTAAAAATAGTGCGGTCAAAAGTGCGGTCAAATACCGCACCCGGAAACACTTCCCCGCGCACTGGATACCGCTCAAGGCACAGTATAGCACCAACGGGGCGGGGTAAGCAACGCTAATACCGCATAAGCCCGCCCGGTTGTCTTTCTCAAAATGCAGTTTTATAATAAAAGCATCGACTAGCCGACAAAAAACTTGTCACATTTTTGTGTGCCAGCGGGTTTATAATTGAACTAATGAAAAGGGAAAATCAAAATTCTGTCCCGTTTTCACATTTTCAGCATGCTAAAATATCAAGTAGGAACTGAATTTCTAGCAAAAAGGAGCGAAAGAAAAATGACAAACTTTGTTTTATTGCGGCAACAGATGATTGCCAACGATATGCAGCAGAAAGACCTTGCCGAGGCGGCAGGCCTTAGCCGGAGCGCCTTGTCTGCCCGGATGCACCGCCGGGCAGACTTTACAACTGGTGAGATGCTGCGAATCGGCAAGGTGCTGGGGCTCCAACCGGATGATTATTACCGGGTGTTCCTGGCTGAATCTGCCGCCGGGCTGGAGGGCAAAAAAGCATGACCGCACCACAATTTGACTATAGCAACATTCCCCCGGAGCTACAAGCCCGGCGGCAGTGGGTTTTGTGGGGAGTGGACCCGGACAACCCAAAAGCCCCGCGTCAAGTAGTAAGCCCCACACAGGGGGCCAAGGCAAACAATCCCATGACCTGGGGAAGCTTTGAGCCTGCGCGCTGTATAGTGGATATGATCGGTGACGCGCGCGGCATTGGCTACGAGATTACCCCGGCGGATGGTCTTGTGGCGGTCGATTTTGACCATTGCCTTGATGCAGACGGGAACCTGCTGCCGCCGTTCGATGAATGGATAAAGGCGCTTCCCGGCTATTGGGAGCTATCACAAAGCGGTACAGGGTTGCATGGCTTTGTGCGCGGCACGCTGCCCGCCGGGTGTGGTAACAAGCGCCATATCGACCCACAGAACAAAGCTGATGAACGAGAAGTTGAACTATATGTTCAAGAACGGTACATAGCCCTGACGGGGGCGCTTTGGGGGCCACAGACGACGCTTGCTGATGCACCTAGCGCCCAACCGGGTATTGACGCAATTCTGGAGCAAATGCACATGCGGCCAGAGGACGCCGCCGCGGGGGCTGCGCTGCCCGATGTTCCCGACCGTCCAGAGGAAGAGATTACCGCGATAATTAAAGCTGCCCTAGCAAAAAGCCCGGACTTTTACACGCTTTGGAATTGGACAGAGCGCCCCGGAAAGCTGGGAAACGAAAGCAAGGATGACATTGCGTTTGTGTGTTCCGCGTGGAAAGCCACAGAATACGAGCTATCCGCCGGGGATTTAATGCACGGTTTGGACGCATCACCATGGGCACAAACAAAAACCAACAGCCCCGAAAAAGACCATTGGGACAAATGGTTTGCTTGTGGGGCCCGCAAAGATGGCGCGTATCGCAGGAACACCGCGTTAAGAGCGTATCAAAGGGCAAAGCAGGACGAAGCCGCTAAAATAGAGGGTTTTACCTCTCTGGCCGCAAACCTCCCGGCGGGCGGGGTTTTCACTGCTGCCGAGCTGGACAAAATGGATTTGCCACCGGTGCAGTGGGCTGTGCCTGGGCTACTGCCTGCTGGCCTGTCGTTCCTTGTGGCGGCCCCCAAGATGGGCAAAAGCTGGATGGCGCTTGACCTGTGTCTTGCTGTAGCCGCTGGCGGCGAATGGCTGGGCCGCAAGGTGAACCAAGGCCCCACACTATACCTTGATTTGGAGGATTCCGCAAACCGCGCACAGGCGCGTATGCGCACGTTGCTGGACGGCTTTACCGCCGCACCAGAGACTTGCACTTTTCGGCTACTGGCCCCGATACTGGGCCCTGACCTGTTCAAGATTCTTGACGAATGGATAGCGGCCAACCCCGGCGCGAAAGTGGTTTGCATTGACACGTTCCAAAAAATCAAACCGGCCACCGGAAAAAATGAAACCTCATACAGCGCGGACTACCGGATTTGTGCCCCCCTGCAAAGCTGGGCCCAACAACACAATATTTGCGTGCTGCTTGTACATCACACCAAAAAGGGCACTGGGTCAGCGGACATTTTCGAGGGCATCAACGGTTCGCAAGGGCTTATGGGATCCGCCGACGCTGTGTTAATGCTGACCAAGGGGGACGGGCGATTTGCCGAGGAAGCCACACTTTCAGTAACAGGCCGTGACGTTGACATGGAGCAATACGCCGCGCGGTTCAATAAAGCCTCTTGCCGCTGGGAACTGCTGGGCACAGTCGAGGAACAGGCCCTCCAGAGCTTTGAAAGCAATCCGGCGGTGCTGACCATCAAGGAGCTGACCGCCGGGGGCGAATGGAAAGGGACCGTGCAAGAACTGGCCGAGGAAGTGCTAGAAAGATACCCTGACACAGATTTACCAGAAACGGCGCAAGGGCTGCGCAGCTATTTTTCCAAGGTATGGCCCAATCTGAAATACGCAGGAATTGAACACAAAGCCAACCGAGGTGCAAAGCAACGCACCCACATACTACGCAAGACACGCTAACTATAGGGGGTATCGTCACTATCGTCACTATCGTCATTGCGGCCACACAAAAACAGGGCTTTGCCCCTTACCAGTGACGATGCAATGACGATGCAATGACGATACCCACAATCTAAAAAAGCCCATAACTATAATGTTTGTGACGATAGTGACGATAGTGACGATACCCATAGGGTACACCTATTTTGTGGGCACTTTGTGGATGACGATGCAGTGACGATGCAGTGACGATACAACCTGATTTTAGGAGGATTTAAGAACTATGACCTATGCAACATACCGCCTTTTCCTGCCTGTGGGCATCTGGTACACCCGCCGTTCAGACATCGAGCTTCAACGCGAGCTGTGGCTCTCTGGCAGTGCTTCCCCGCCCTCCACCGTGGCGGAGCTGGCCGCAATGATCTATGCCGGGCAGATCATCCCCGCGCCCCGCTTTGGGTACTGCGTGCAGTATGGCGGCAGTGGCAAGTATTTTGACAGCCGCGAGGACGTATTGGAGTACCTCTGCAAGCGTTGGAGGAAGGACTTTATTTTGCGCCACCTTGATGAAGCTGTCGACTACGCCGCCACACAGCGCCCGGCCAGACTGCTGGAAGCCCGGCGGCTGGCTATGCTGTGGAAAAATGAAGAAGATTCTGGAGGTGGAAAGCATGCTGACCGCTAACCAGCGCAAAGCCCTGGCGGCCCTGTTGGCGAGTAAGAGCCGTGTAGATGCTGCCCGTGTGTGTGGCCTGTCCACCAAGACGCTGCAAGGCTATGAGAAACTACCAGAGTTCGCCGAGGCGCTGGAAAAAGGCCGCCGGGAGGCGCTGGCCGATGCCGCCCACCGCATTGCCGCCGGGTATTCTGAAACTGTGGACACCTTGCAGGATATTATGCAGAACCCCGCCACGCCGGATGCTTCCCGCGTTGCTGCTGCCCGCGTCCTGCTTGAATATGGCATTAAGTACGCCGAGATGACCGACATTAACAGGCGGCTGGATAAACTGGAGGAATTACTTTAATGCTTTACTATATGCTCTATTCGGAGGGCCTGGACGCCATTGCCCGGCATTACATCCGGCAACAGGCCGATGACCCCACCGCGCACGACCGTTGGCGGGCAGAGTTTGACCGGCTGTGTGATGGCTACAGCGGCCATTTGCAGGACTGGGCCGCCCCGCCCCCAAGCCCGCCGAAGATGAAATGTACCCCGACCGGCTGCCCGCTGTCCGCCTTGCTGCGGATGATCTGACGCTGGACGAGTTTACGGGGCTCTGTAAATGGCATGCAGGCCATGCCGGGCTGTACCCGGCCATGCAAGCCGCCGCTGCTGTGGAGGGCCGCGAGGGCTGGGACAAGGTGTTTGCACAGTATTGCCCCACAGTGGAACAGCGGCAGGGGGGCTTTTGCCAAGTTTGCCAAGTTGGTGCAAGCAGTGCTGGATGCTGACCCCACCACCCTGCCCCGGCGGGATATTGGGCTTGCGCCCCGTGGCTGGCTGGACTGTCAAGCCCTTGTGCTGCCGTATTCCACCAGCTGGGAGAAAGCCCACCGGGAAGCCGTTGCCGTCATGGGATACACCGACCGCGTGCAGCTGTGAGGGAGGGCCCACAATGAAAAATGCACTAGCCCGGCTGGAAGCGCTGGAGCGTGGCACCCCCGGCGACAAGCTGTTGATCGTCACCGAGGTAGTAACCCCCACCGGCAAGCTGTACAAGCTGCCCGGCGGGGAGCTGCTGCCGCTGCCAGAGGTGTACAGCTACATGCGCTTGCATGGTCAAGGGGTCCTGCTAATTGATGATCTGCCAGAAATGCCAAAGAAGGGAGGGAAGAAAAATGGCTAATTCGCAAATGCTGTTGAACCAGCTGCACCACCACACAGACCAGGACGTTACTGTGTCCGTTGTGGAGAGTTTGAAAGACAATACCCTGCGCCTGGTGAGCCGTTCCCGTAACGGCTATATCATTAGCTGGCAGGTGGAAGAACCGAATGGGCGTATATTTCATTTCAAAGAGCGGAATGACGCAGAACGCTATATTCGCAACCATTACAACATCGCCCCACGCACTAGCCGTTGGGACGGAGATTTTTAGGAGGAAAAACCATGAACTACATCAATGAGGCCCGCAAAATTATCACTGACTGTTATGCAGCCTTGAAGCCGTCTGAACAGCTGCGCCGTGAAGCAGCGGAAGAACAGCGCCAAGGCCACATCACGGAGGGCTACGCCCGCGAGCTGACCAAAGGCGCGGACGCCGAAGCCTTGCAGCTGCGCCAGGCGGCAGGGCTGAAACTGGCAGGGCTGGCCCAACAGTATACCGACGCCGCCAAAGCGGCAGACATGCCGGACGGGCAGGCCCTCCAGTCTGGAGACTATGCCCTGCTGTCTGCTAACTTTCCTATGAGCGCGGAAGAGTATCAAAAGCTATGTGAGCGTAACAAGAACAACCCCACGCTGCTGCGTGCGGCTATCGACTACGGCAACCGTAACGGCGGCATTGCCCCCTATGCCAAGAGATATTATAAATCTGCCGCTGACCGCATCAAGCTGTTTGATGAATTTATCAAGCGCTGCAATGCTGTGCTTGAAGCAGATCCCACCAACCCGGCCCGCGGGGATGCTTACTGGAACATGATCGCCCGCGATGCAGAACCGTGGGCCACTCTGTGAGGGTTGCCAGATGAAAGTTGATAAGCTGCTGGAGCAAGTCGAGGATATCCGCCGGGAGCCTTTGCAAATCTGCTGCCGCACCCCGGCGGGTAAAGTGATCGTTACCAGTGTGGAAGAAGCAGCCCGGCAACACTGCCATTATTTCCACATCGTGGCCGATGATCTGGACGAGCTGCTTTCCAAAGCTCTGAAATAACCGGACAGCATAGCACCGCAATGGCGATGCACGCCATGGAACATACAACCGCAAAGCATAACAATGCCCCACAGCGGCCACCGAAAGCCACCGCTGTGGGGCATTTGCATATTGTGTGGATAGTTTACCGTCTGCGCCTTGCGTTGTTTCTAGGCCCGTTTCCGGGGCGCTGGCAGAATTCCGCTTTTTAGCATGTGCTATGCGTGCCAAATAATTGTTTTAATCTGTGCCAGAGTGACCACAAAGAAATCACTGTCCCCCGTAGTGGAGTCTGGGCACTCTACATAAAAAGCTGCGCCTGAATCGAAAACTTCCAGGATTACGACCTCACGCCCATCATTCAAGCGAACGACGTCAAGTTCTTTAGGTTTCACAAACACACCCTCCATTCACGCAAAGGCCGCTGCGCGCCCTTGTGGCGCGTCCGCCGCCTTACTCCAACATGTGCTCTACATCTGGCGGTAAAGCGTCTACGGGGCTCTGTGGGGCGCTGGCATCGCGGTCCATACGCTGACGTACAGCGGTAAGGATATAGCCTTGCGTGGATTCCCCCGCCGCTGCTGCTGCCGTGCTTACTGCAACCGCCTCTGTGGGGTCAAACCGTATAGTGACAGTCTTTTTTGTAGCTAAATATCTGCTTGCGGCTTTTCGCTGGGCATCACTCGACATGGTGCAACCTCCATTAAAGTACTATTTTGTATTTTATATGATATCACATAATAGCAATATATGCAAGCATATATTTGTGCAATTCGCATATTGCTATGATAGCATATATATGCTATCATATAACCGCAGGAACAAAACAGGGAGGTACAAAGCAATGCTTGAATATGAAGTCACCTATGAAACGCAGAACGGCAACCACACCACAATAAACGTCATTACCAGCAGCTTGATAAAGGCCGCACGGTTTGCAGAAAGTTTTCTGTCTGACCATGTGGCCGGGTATCGCTGCCTGGTAGAAGTCAAAGAACACATTTACGATTGAGCCGAAACCCTCCACGGTCTGGAGGGTCCGCCGGGGACTGTCCGCCCCGGTGCTGATGATGGCAGGACAAAACAGGAGGTAACACGCCAATGATACAAAATGCGCCGTGGGTGACACTGTCGGAGGCCCTGACCGCCGGGCAGATGTTCCCCCTGGATAGTAAGACCTATGATTTTATCCGCGACCCGATGGATACCTACCAGGCGCGGCCCATTGACCGCAAAAGCTTTTCTGCACTGGTGAATATGATGCTTTCCGCCTATCTGGCCGGAGAGATCAGCGGGAAGCGCAAGGACCGTGCCCGCCGCAAAGGAGATGCTGCACAATGAACCTGACCGAGCGAGAGAAAGAGTTTCTTAATCTACTGCACACGCTGACCAAGGAACAGAAAGATGAATATATTCGCTACCTGCAAAGGCTTGTAAAGGAGGATCCCCGACAATGACCACCAGAACCAACACAGCCAAGTGGACCGGCACCCGTTGGCGGATTGACGTCCAGAAAGACGGCACCCGCAAGAGCTTTTACAGCTCCACACCGGGCCGCACTGGGCAGCGTGAAGCAAATGCCAAGGCTGACAAGTGGCTGCAAACCGGTGTAACTGACACCACCATGCGCGTGCGCCAGGCCTATGGCCTGTGGTATGCAGCACAGCAAGAGACGACCAGCGAGGGCAACTGCCGCAACATCGCCACGCGCTGGCGGTGCTGGATAGAACCGAACATAGGCAACAAGAAGTTGTCTGCCCTGACAGAACAGGACTTGCAGAACATTGTCAATAAGGCCTATGCGGCAGGACTGTCTAAAAAGACACTATCCTGCCTGTGCTCTGACCTGCGTGCCCTGTGCAAGTTCTGCCGGGCTGCCAAGCTGACCACATTCAACCCGGAGGGCCTGCGCGTGCCTGCCGGTGCCCGGCTCAAAGGCAAAAAGGTTTTGCAGCCTGCCGACCTGCTGACCTTGTTCAATGTGGACACCACACTGTACAAAGATCAGACCGTGACCGACGACTACATAAACGCCTATCGCTTCCAGGTGCTCACAGGCCTGCGCCCCGGTGAGCTTATGGGCCTGCAATGGCCTGACATACAGGGCAACACCATCCACGTGCAGCGGGCCGTCAACGTGCGCGGAGAGATCACCAAGGGCAAGAACCAGAACGCCGTCCGGTCCTTTGTCCTGTCTGCCATGGCCCGGCGGGTGCTGGAAGATCAGCGGGAGATCACCGGGCACCAGGACAGCGTGTTTTGCATTACCAACGAACAGCACTATTATAAGCGCTGGAAAGCCTACTGCACCGCCAACGGCTTGACCAAAGTGACCCCCTACGAGCTGCGCCACACCTTTGTGTCTGTGGTTAAGACACTGCCCGCCGGGGAGGTCAAAGGCCTTGTGGGCCACAGTCTTGACATGGACACATTTGGAGTGTACGGCCACATTCTGACCGGCGAGGCAGAGGCCACAGCGGAGGCCGTCGAAGGGACTTTTTTGAAAATTCTGAACAACGCCTAACAAGTGCGGTCAAATATGCGGTCAGGGCAACAAAAAAGACGTTGAAACAAGCGTTTCAACGTCAATTCTGTAAATGCGGATAACAGGACTTGAACCTGCACGTCGTAGACACTGGACCCTAAAACCAGCGCGTCTGCCAATTCCGCCATATCCGCTCAAAATACCTTTGTATTTTAGCAGGTATCACGCTTTTTGTCAATGCAGGCAGACGGGTCTTATTAGGCTTCGTATCAGGTCAGGCTTTGCAGGTATGCCTGCGGGCCGGACTGGTACAGGTCGCCGCCATGGGCATCCAGCAGAACGGTAAGGGGCATATCCACCACTTCCAGGCGGCGGACAGCCTCGCACCCAAGGTCCGGCCAGGCGATGATCTCGCAGCTTTTTACGCTGCCAGCCATCAGGGCACCTGCCCCGCCAATGGCTGCCAGGTACACAGCACCGTTGCGCACAACGGCGGCCTTTACGGCTTCATCCCGCTTGCCCTTGCCGATCATACAGGCAAGGCCCAGGTCCAGCAGGCGCGGGGTAAACTTATCCATGCGGCCGGATGTCGTGGGACCCGCCGCACCAATGGCACAGCCGGGGCGCTCCGGTGTGGGGCCGACATAATAGATGGCCGCGCCTTTGATATCGAACGGCAGCGGTTCCCCACGGTCCAGCGCTTCGTTCATACGGGCGTGGGCGGCATCGCGGGCGGTATATACGGTGCCGGTCAGCAGCACGGTATCCCCCGCGTGCAGCGGGGCAAGCTCCTGCCGTGTAAGCGGCGTTGTTAAGCGTACCTGCATATAAAAATCACCCTTCCTGCTGCACACGCGCGCGGCGGTGCTGCTCCCTGACTTCCTCATGGTGGCGGTTTACAATTTCCATTTCAGTTTGCAAAATCTGCCCCGGTGCCGGGTCCGGCTGCAGCTTGGGCGGCTGGTCGTCATCCAAGGAGATATCGATTTTACTGCCCGGTTTATGCTGAGCCGGTTCCCCCAGTGGGATATCAATTTGCGGTTTGTTTGCCAATTTGATCTCTTCCTTAAAAATTTGTGTCTTGGGCAACACCGCACAATTCCCGCCTAACGGCTTAAGCACCGCTCCGGCGGCTGCG
>ENA-ORTG01002884-ORTG01002884.1-human-gut-metagenome-genome-assembly--contig:-NODE-2884-length-12963-cov-3.307096_pt1 | contig 12963 bp, 10 predicted proteins | sample MGYA00241906_ERZ509176 | MGnify/ENA primary metagenome ERZ509176 (study PRJEB26280, sample SAMEA2338811) | human gut metagenome | biome: human gut; feature: human-associated habitat; material: faeces...
TTTGTTTACAGCGCCGCAGCTGCAGGTCCAGCCTGTCTGGGTGGGTGCCTGTGTCTGGGGCTGTTGCTGTGCCGCCATTTGAAAGAGCTGCCCTGCATTCATGCCGCCGGACTGATTTGCCAGATTCATCCCTGCAAAAGCCATCACGGGGCCTGCATTGGGGTTTGCCGCTGCCGCCTGCATAGCTTCTGCCTGTGCATTGACCAGATGCGCCGCCGCCATGGAGGGATTACGGAGCGTTGCATTTCTTTGCAGCTCCTTAATCATGGCTTCATCCTCATCGGATGCCTTCACGCTGCTTACACCGATAGAGGTAATCTCAATGCCATATCTGCCGCCCCATTTTTCCGCAAGCACCTCATTCAGCGCCTGCGAAAGCTCCATGGTATGTGCAGGCAGGGCACTGTAACGGATACCCATGGCGGAAAGCTTGCCGAAGGCAGGCTGCAGGGCGGTCAGCATTTCGCTTTTCAGCTGAGATTCCATGCTGTCTCTGGTATATGTATCCGTAATATTGCCGCAGATGTTCTTATAGAAAAGAATAGGGTCGATGATATGATACGCATATTCGCCATGACAGCGAATTGCAATATCAATATCCAGACCGATATTCGTATCAACCACACGGAACGGCACAGGATTTGAGGTGCCGTATTTATTCCCAAGGATTTCCTTTGTATTGAAATAGTAGATTCTCTGATCGCCCGCAGGGTCGCCGCCGAAGCCGACACGCTTGCCGAACTGGCGAAAGCTTTCCTTGATGCTTTCCTTCAAATCTCCATAGAACAGGCTGGGTTCTGTTGCGGAATCGTAAAGAAATTCGCCTGCTTCGGCGCAGACCTCAACCACCTTGCCCTGCTCTACAATCATCATGCACTGCCCCTCATTGATGACAATGATAGAGCCATTGGAGATGATATTTTCGCTCTTTTTTGTATTGAAGCCCCGTTTGGACTGCCGCTGCTCGCCTTTTTTTGCCAGCACATCCACATCCATGGCATCGCAGTAGAAATATTCTCTCCAGCTATCTGCCAGAACGCCCTGTGCCGCACCGACACCAACCTTTAAAATGCCCATTGTGCATCCTCCTTATCTTTTCGCTACGCGGTAGGTGTAATCATTGCCCTTGCCATCGAAGGTGAAGCTGTCCTTCAGGCCTTCGGTTGCAACAACCTCACCCTCCTCTGTTACGAAGATTACCTCAAAATCATCCTGTGTTTTCCAATAGGCAAGCGCATCCTCCAGACCCATGACATACAGCGCCGTGGAAAGAGCATCCGCCTTTGTACCGTCCTTGCAGATAATCGTGACGGAGGTTAAGCCGCTTTCCGCAGGCTTGCCCGTTGCAGGGTCGATGATATGATGATATTTCTTGCCGTTTTCTTCAAAGTATCTCTGATAGCCGCCGGACGTAACCGCGCAGGCATCACTGATTTCGACCACGCCGACATAATCATTCTCATCAGCAGGATTCTGCACGGCAATTCTCCAAGGACTGCCGTCCGGCTTTGTACCAATGGCACAAACATTGCCGCCCAGAGAAAGCCATGCGGATTTCACGCCCTTTTTCTTTAACAATTCTGCCAGCTTATCGGAGGCATAGCCCTTCGCAATGCCGCCTAAGTCTACCGCCATTCCTTCCTTTTCCAGATAAACCGTAGAGGCATCCTCATCAATGGTGACATTGCTTACCTTTGTCAGCGGCAGAAGCTCATCCAGTGTTTCCTGCGTGGGAATGGTATACTCATTTTCCGTAAAGCCCCACGCCTTCACAATGGGGTAAATCGCCATATCAAAGGCATTGTTCGTTGCCTTGCCCAGCTGCTTGCCGGCCTTCAGCATGGCAAGCGTATCTGCCGAAACGGTAACCGCCTTATCCCCTGCGTTATCGTTAATCTGTTCAATATCACTGTCTTCATCTGTGACGGAAAACAGCTTTTCCAGACGCTTAACCTCCTGCTCCGCATCAATCAGAAGGTCTTCCCCATCAGGGGCAACTATATGGAAGGTCATAACAGTATCCATGGCGAAGGTTGTGGATTCGTAGCTGTCCTCCTGCGTGCCTTCCTCGCCCATCTTCTGTGCATTCTGTCGCTGTTCGGCACAGCCGCTGAACAGAAAGCATCCCGTCAATCCGATTGCTATTATTTTTTTCCAATTCATCCTTTTAGCTCCTTTAATTTTCAAAATTCCTTATACTGATTTTACCTTGCGGTCTCGGCTTTGTCAAACCCTAGTGGTTTACTTGCAAATAAAAATCAACTGCCTTATTTCCACGGCAAAATTATTTCACAAATTGCGATATTTTGGATTCTAATCTTCTTTTCTGCGTGTATTGTATTGTTTTTTGTACAATATCATGCTATACTTTACTATTATTTTTATTGTACAAAAGAAAAAGAAAGGATGAATCCGATGCAGACAAATTTATATCAGCTTTACAACCGAAAATTAAACGGACTGACGGTATTCCGTGCTCTGTTAGAGGATGTCCTCATACAGCGCTTGCAGAAGCTTCTGCGCGCCTGCGAAGAAAGCGATGCGGAAACGCTCACCTGCACCTATGGTGCGTTTACCTCTGCTTTATTTGAGAAAAATGTGAATTTTTCCGAAGCTCTTCTGGAACTGGTGCTTGCCGATGAAAATCGTTTTCTGCTTTCCGCAGCGAGAAAAGAGGTCTGTCCGCCCGCTATCTGCGATGCCGCAAAGCGAGAATTGGATTTCTTTACGGAGCTGGCAGGGCTTTCCGCAAAGGCAATAAAGACGATTCTGCCTGAGGAAATTGCCGCCTTCCTGCCTGATTGGGAAACAACCGCTTTGGATTTTTATACCGCTTACACAAAGCACATTGCCGATGCGCCGAAAAAAGGCTATGGTATTTTTGCGAAATATCACGCATTTTCCTTCGGGGATAACGGCTTGCAGCCTGTGCAGCACCCCGATCCGCAGTCGCTCTCTCAGCTGAGCGGCTATGAACGGGAGGTTGGTATCGTCATGCGGAATACCGAGGCACTTCTGGCAGGCATACCTGCAAGCAATCTTCTGCTTTACGGCGATGCCGGCACAGGCAAAAGCTCCACGATTAAGGCTGTGGCAAATGCGTTGCAGGAGGAAGGTCTGCGGTTGATTGAGGTCAAGAAAAATCAGCTGTTCCGCCTGCCCTCTCTGCTGGAGCAGCTTGCGGAAAATCCGTTGAAATTCATTATTTTTATTGATGATTTAAGCTTTGCAGGCAATGATGAGCATTTTGCCGCACTGAAAGCAACACTGGAGGGCAGTGTCACCGCCTGTGCGAAAAATACGGTGATTTATGCCACAAGCAACCGCCGCCATCTGGTGAAGGAAACCATGGAAGAACGCAGCGGTGATGATATCCATCTGAATGATACCTTGCAGGAGCTGATGAGCCTTTCCGCTCGCTTCGGCATGACGATTACCTTCCAGAAGCCGGATAAGGACGGCTACCTTGCCATTGTGAAGCATCTGGCGAAGGAATATAATCTAAAAATGCCGGAGGAGGAGCTTTGTACCAAGGCAGAAGGCTTTGCCATTCGCCAGAACGGCAGAAGCCCCCGAACTGCAAAGCATTTTGTGGAAACGCAGCTTGCAAAATTGTAAAAAGGCAGCAAAAAAGGAAGTCCTTCGACTTCCTTTTTTCTTTTTATTTATTTCATTACCGCGCCGGTATTTGCGGAGGAAACCAGCTTTGCATATCTGGAAAGCCAGCCTGTTGTTACCTTCGGTGCAGGGGCAACATAAGCCGCTCTTCTTGCCGCGAATTCTTCCTCGCTTACCTGTGCGTTTACCTTATGGTTCGGGATATCGATTTCGATGATATCGCCTTCCTGCAGCAGACCAAAGGTGCCTCCTGCCGCCGCTTCGGGGCTGACATGACCGATGGATGCGCCACGGCTTGCGCCGCTGAAACGCCCGTCTGTAATCAATGCAACGCATTTATCCAGCTTCATCCCTGCCAAAGCACTCGTCGGATTCAGCATTTCACGCATACCGGGACCGCCCTTGGGACCTTCGTATCTGATGACAACAACATCTCCGGGATGGATGCCGCCTGCGTAGATGGTTGCGATGGCATCCTCTTCGCTGTCAAACACACGCGCTGGGCCTGTATGGCACAGCATTTCGGGGTCAACTGCGCTTCTCTTTACCACACAGCCATCCTCTGCGATATTCCCCCACAGAACCGCAATGCCGCCTGTTTCGCTATAGGGGTGATCAATGGGGCGAATCAAATCGTAGTCCTTAACGTATGCACCCTTGATATTTTCGCCCAGCGTTTTGCCTGTTGCTGTCATAGCATCCAAATCCAGCAGACCATTTTTCGCAAGCTCTGCCTGTACCGCAGGGATACCGCCTGCTCTGTTCAGGTCGGAGATATGGGTGGAGCCGGCAGGTGCCAAATGGCACAGGTTGGGTACCTTTGCGGAAATTTCATTGAAGATATCCATATTCAAATCTACACCTGCTTCGTTTGCAATCGCCAGCAGATGCAGTACGCTGTTGGAGGAGCAGCCCAATGCCATATCACAGGCAACTGCATTATAAATGCTTCTGGTGTTGATGATATCTCTTGCCTTGATATCCCTTTCCACCAATTCCATGATTGCCATGCCTGCGTGCTTTGCCAGCTGCATACGTCCACTGGAAACATTGGGCAGTGTGCCATTGCCGGGCAGAGCGATACCAACCGCTTCACACAGACAGTTCATGCTGTTTGCGGTATACATTCCTGCACAGGAGCCACAGCCGGGACAGGTATTGGTTTCATATTCAAACAGCTTTGCATCATCAATTATATTTGCTTTTCTTGCGCCGACTGCCTCGAACATCTTGGACAGGCTGACCTCCTCATTATCCACCAGACCGGGCATCATTGCACCGCCGGAGCAAACCACAGCAGGGATATTCATACGCACTGCCGCCATTACCATACCGGGAACAATTTTATCGCAGTTGGGTACGAGAACCAGACCATCCAGCGCATGCGCCATTGTCATTGTTTCCACGCTGTCCGCAATCAGCTCACGGCTTGCAAGGCTATATTTCATGCCGGCATGCCCCATTGCGATACCATCGCAAACGCCGATGGCAGGAATCATGATGGGTGTGCCGCCCGCCATGCGTACGCCCGCCTTGACGGCTTCTGTAATCTTATCCAAATTGAAATGTCCGGGAACAATTTCGCTGTGTGCGGAAACTACGCCAATCAAAGGTCTGTCCAATTCTTCCTTCGTATATCCCATTGCATAAAACAGGCTTCTTGCAGGTGCTCTCTCTACGCCCTGTGTTACCTGCGCACTTCTCAGTTGTCTCATAAAAGCTCCTCCTTTTTTCCTCCTCTTGCAAGAAAGGCGAGCCTCTATGCTTAGAGACTCGCCGTATCTGTCAAATCTTATTTTTTCAGCCAGCTCATCATTTCTCTCAGTTCCTTGCCTACATGGCACAGCTGATGATCTGCCGCTTTTTTGCGGGATGTCAGGAATTTTGCTTTGCCGCCTGCGTTCATTTCCTGAACGAATGTGCTTGCAAATGTACCATCCTGAATTTCAGCCAGTACCTGCTTCATGCCTTCTCTGGATTCTTTTGTGATGATACGTTTACCTGTTACATAGTCGCCGTATTCTGCTGTATTGGAGATGGAATATCTCATCTTATCGAAGCCGCCTTCGTAGATCAGGTCTACAATCAGCTTCATTTCATGGATACATTCAAAGTATGCCATTTCGGGTTCATAGCCTGCTGCTACCAGTGTTTCAAAGCCTGCTGTCATCAGCTCACAAACACCGCCGCACAGAACTGCCTGTTCCCCAAACAGGTCTGTTTCTGTTTCTTCCTTGAAGGTTGTTTCCAGAATGCCTGCTCTGCCTGCACCGATTGCTGCTGCATAAGCCAGTGCAAATTCTTTTGCCTTGCCGGATTTATCCTGTTCTACTGCAATCAGGCAGGGAACGCCGCTGCCCTGTGTATACAGGCTTCTTACAATATGACCGGGGCCCTTAGGTGCTACCATGGATACATCCAGATAATCTGCGGGCTGAATCTGGCTGTAATGGATGTTGAAGCCATGCGCGAACATCAGTGTGTCGCCTTCCTTCATGTGCTTTGCAATCTGGTTTTTGTAGATAGCGGGAGCCAATTCATCGGGAACCAGCATCATAACTACGTTACCTGCTTCCGCTGCTTCTTCAATACCCAAAACCTTCAGACCTGCTGCTTCTGCCTTTGCAACATGTGCAGAGCCGGGTCTCAGACCTACAACAACATCTACGCCGCTTTCCTTCAGGTTCATAGCATGAGCATGACCCTGGCTGCCGAAGCCGATGATAGCGACTGTTTTGCCGTCCAGCATACCTAAGTTACAATCCTGATCATAATACTTGTTAATCATTTGAATCTCTCCTTTTTTGTCTTATCTTTGGTGTGTATATGTTTAATCCGTATGGATTAAATGTCCTATTAAATTAAATATTAAATGCCTGTCAAGTGCTTTTCTTCGCTGGAATCTCTTGCCATGCCGGTTACGCCTGTACGGGAAACCTCAATGATATCATACTCCTCCAGCATACCCATAAAGCCGTCAATCTTTTTGGGAGAGCCTGTCAGCTCGATAATCATGCTTTCCTTATTCAGACCAACTACCTTGCCGCGGTAAATTTCCGTCATTTCATGCAGGGCAGAGCGTTCCTCCTGTGTTGCTTTAATCTTGACCAGAAGCAACTCTCTGTAAAGGCTGTTGGTATCGGGCAGAACATATGCTTCATTGACATTTTCCAGCTTTTTCATCTGTGCGATAATCTGATACAGCACATTTTCATCATCCCCATTGACCACCAGCGTAATCTTTGTGATGCCGGAAACATTCGTTTCGGATGCGGTAATGGTGCTGATATTAAAGCTTCTGCGGCCAACCAGACTGGAAATGCGTGCAAGTACATTCGGCTGGTTTTCTACCATCAGGCAAATCACAGTTTTATTGACTGCTTTTTTCTCCATAATTGCTTTCATTCCCCTGCACCTCCTTATTCCAGAATCATATCATCTACGGTGCCGCCGTTGGGAATCATAGGCAATACCTTGATTTCTCTGTCGATATCACAGCAAATCCAGACAGGGCCTTTTTCCTGCAAGGCCTGCTTGAATGCTTCCTTGAAGCCTTCCTCTGTATCCACATGGAAGCCCTTGCCGCCAAAGCCCTCGATGACCTTTACGAAATCTGTCTTTCTTTCGGGTGTTGTGGATGAATAGCGTCTGCCATAGAAGGCTGTCTGCCACTGATACACCATCCCCAGAACCTGATTATTCAGGATGACAGTGATGATTGGCATTTCCTCGCTGACTGCTGTGCAAGCCTCATTCAAATTCATGTGGAAGGAGGCATCTCCTGTAAAATGAACCACTCTCTTTTTCGGAAAAGCCGCCTGTGCGCCGATGGCTGCGCCATAGCCATAGCCCATCGTTCCCAGACCGCCACTGGAAAGAAAATGTCTTGTTTCCTTATGCTTGATGTACTGTGCCGCCCACATCTGATGCTGACCGACATCGGTAACAAAGATTGTGTCCTTATCCACCATATCGCAGACATCCCGAATCAATCTGCCGGGATGCAGTCCTTCGCCGCGATAGGCAACCTTTTCCTGCTCCTTCTGCCATTCTGCGATTTTTCCGCGCCATGCAGGATGCTCTCTCTTTTCGAGCAGGGGCAGCAGTCTTTCCATAAAATCCTTGACATCGCCTACGATATACTGATCTACGGGTACGTTTTTATTGACCTCACAGGGGTCGATATCTACCTGAATTTTTACTGCTTCAGGGGAAAATTTTTCAATATTCAAAGCAACACGATCGCTGAATCTGGTTCCCAGTGCGAGCACCAGATCTGCATGGAAAAGCGCCTCATTCGCTGTGACACTGCCATGCATCCCAATCATGCCGAGGGCTCTTTCATCATCATAAGGCACCAGACCTGCCGCCATCATGGTATGTGCCGCAGGAATATCCGATGTTTCCATCAGTGCATGCAGCTCCTTTTCCACCTGACGCGCCGCAGCGCCGCCGCCGCAATAAATAACGGGACATTCTGCCTTGTTGATTGCATCCGCAACCTCCTGCAGCTCCTCATCTGTTGCCTTGGGCATTTCCTTTAGGGGAAGGGGTCTTTCCGGCACATAATCCACCAGTGCCGCCGTTACATCTTTTGTTACATCCACAAGCACAGGCCCCTTGCGGCCGCTCTGGGCAATGCGAAATGCCTGTCTCAGGGCATTTGCCAAATCCTCAATACGGTTTACAAAAAAATTATGCTTCGTAATTGGCATCGTAATGCCGGTAATATATACTTCCTGAAACGCATCTCTGCCAATCAGGTTATTTGTCACATTGCTGGTAATGGCAACCATGGGAACGCTGTCCATATAAGCTGTTGCAATCCCGGTTACCAGATTTGTTGCACCGGGGCCGCTTGTTGCGAAAACAACGCCCGTTTTGCCTGTGGCTCTGGCATAGCCGTCCGCCGCATGAGACGCGCCCTGTTCATGGGCTGTTAAGATGTGCTTGATACGATCCTGATATTCATACAGCGCATCATATACATTCAGTGCTGCGCCGCCGGGATACCCGAAAACCGTATCCACGCCGTGTTCCAACAGAACCTCCAGAATCAGTTGGGCACCTGTTTTTTTCATACGTGGTCCCTCCTCATTTGAAACTCATTAAACTCTTTTTATCTTTTGTATGTTGTAAATAAGAATGATGTATCATTCATTATACCCCTTATCTGTATCCTGTCAATTCAGAAAAAGCGAAGGCAAACCATAATCCATCTGTACAAAAATTGATACAAAAAATGCCATTATGTATACATGTATGTAAATTCATACAAAAAATCGTCACAAAAAACAGCTATATTTTTCCATTTTTCATCATTTCACCCACACTGAAATACATTTGTACGCACAGGCAGAAAATTGTGTAAATTCTTGTATAAAAACCTTGTACGACTTGAAATTTCTTTTGCGCAGAGTGTTTGCTTTGCATACAGTTTACTGCATCCGAAATTATGCTGCTTTATTCCCATAATGCGTCCATCTTTTTTGCTATCTGAGATTTTCTTTTTTCCGTTGCTGCTGCATCCTTTTTCCAGATGCCGTCCGTATCCGGAAAAACAGCATCTCCCTCCCGAATGTCTGCGGCAAGCGCCTGCCTCGGAACTTCCCTTGTCTGATTTTCTTCCAGAAGAACCGCATAGTCCCCCTCAAATCGATCTACGATAATAAGCATTTTCTTTCGCTCCTTTTTCTCTCCCTCTATGGCTTGTTCCGGCTTATTTATGGCTTGCAGGTGCCGCAGGGCGTATAGCCAAGGGAAATGGCTCCCTCTCTGTCCTCAAGATAAATACGGTTTTCCTCATCCGGCAAGGAGGCACAGCTTTCCAGATGAAATTTCTTCGATTTCTTGTTCGCGATATAAACAACCTCCTCCGCAGGGGTGTTGTTTTTTGCCGCATCTGCATAAACCTCTGCGCCGCTGACGCTGTTGCAGTTGAAGGCAATATTTTTCCCGTCTGTGGTGCAGACAATATCCCCCTGCAAATCGGTACAGTAAATCTCAGCACCAATGCTTTGCAGCCGCTGCAGGGCTTCTTCCTCCGGATGATGATAGCTGTTGCCTACGCCGACGCTGATGACGGCATATTTCGGCTTTACCGCCTGTAAAAATGCCTGACTGCTTGAGGTGCTGCTGCCATGATGCCCAACCTTCAGCACATCCGCCTGCAAATCATAGCCTGCCTGCAAAATATCCTTTTCCGCCGTTTCCTCTGCATCCCCCGTGAAAAGGAAGGCAGTCTCGCCTGCGTTTACCTTCAATACAATGGAATTGTTGTTGAAATCCTTATATTCCCTCTGGGGGCCGAGCACCTCAATTTCCAGACCGTTGAAATCAATCGTATCCCCGGGGCTGGGCGATTTGATTTTCAGCCCCTTATTCGCAACGGCATCCAGTACATCCTCGAAGGTTTTACTGGTGTGCATGATTTTCGGCATATAGACCGCGTCCACATCAAAATGATTGATGATGGCATCCAGTGAGCCGATGTGATCCTCATGCGGGTGCGTCCCCACAACAGCATCCAGCTTTTCTACCCCCTGCTCCTCTAAATAGGAAAGAATCCTGTCGGCATCGCCGTTATTCCCCCCATCAATCACCATATAATGCCCATTTGTGCTTAATAGGGCGCAGTCCGCCTGCCCGACATTCAAAAAATCAACCCGCAGGAGAACATCCTCCGCCTGAATGGCATCCACCGCCATGCCATGCTGTGTTGCCTCCGAAACCGAACAGCCTGTCAGCGCAAAGAGCATACTAAGCAGCAATAAAATTCCCTTAAATCCTTTTCGTTTCATCTTCTTCTCTCCCTTCTTTTCCCCCATTTTACCATCTCCAAAGGCGAACACAACATTAAAATTTTTTCTGCACAAAAAATGACCTCCAAAAGCCAGATTCCTTCATCTGCCCTTTCGAGGTCATTTTCATTTTTTTAAAGTTTATTTTTTTACGGAATTTCTTATTTTTTTGCCTGATTCATGCGCTCCAAGGCATCATTCGCCGCGTTCTGCTCCGCTTCCTTCTTGCTTTTGCCGCTGCCCTTGCCCAGCACTGCGCCGTCATGCGTTACCTCTGCCACAAAAACCTTATTATGGTCCGGACCATGCTCATCCACAATGGCATATTTCAAAGGCACCTTACTGGTTTTTTGAATGACCTCCTGCAAATGTGTTTTGCAGTCCAAGCTACGGAAGTTGCTTTTGGTGCTTTCAATGCGTTCCTCCATGAAGCCCATGATATATTTCGTCACGGCTTCCATGCCGCCATCCAGATAAATGGCTCCAAGAAGAGCTTCTGTTGCATCTGAAACGATAGAATCCCTATTACGTCCACCCGTCATATTCTCGCCTTTGCCAAGGAGAAGATACTGTGGAAGTCCAAACTGCCGCGCGCAGTACGCAAGGCTAGGTTCACAGACCAGGCTTGCACGTTTTTTGGTCAGTTCCCCCTCCGGAACCTGTGTGAATTTTGCATAAAGGAAATCACTGCTGATCAGTTCAAGAACTGCATCGCCAAGGAACTCCAGACGTTCATTACAGCCCAGTTTTCCCAACTTTTTTTCATTTGCATATGAACTGTGTGTCAATGCCTGTTTCAGAAGTTTTTTATTTTGAAATGTATATCCTATGATCTGTTCCAATTGTTCCATTTTATCTGCCTTCTTTTCTGTTATTCCTTATCTGGGGCCGGAAATTGCGCCGGCTGGATTTTTTCCGCAATTTTTTCGTTGATCCTCTGTTGTTTGAACTGTACGCACTGGAAAATTGCATGCTTAATTTCGATAGCTTTGGCACTTCCATGCGTTTTGACAACAAGGCCTTTTAATCCAAGGAGCGGAGCTCCACCATATTCTGTCGCATCAAAACTTTTGAGTGTCTGTTTCAGCGCCGGTTTGACAAGAAGTGCTCCTATCTTACTTTTTAAAGTACTCATCATTCCATCTTTGATTTTGTGAATCAGTTCAGAACTGACTCCCTCATAAAGTTTGAGAATAACATTTCCGACAAAAGCTTCGCATACGATAACATCCGCATAACCTGCCGGAATATCTCGTGCCTCAATGCTTCCGATAAAATTGATCCCTTCTGCTTCTTTGAGAAGAGGAAAAGTTTCCTTAACCAGAGCATTTCCCTTTTCTTCCTCTGCACCGTTATTTACAATCGCAACACGCGGATTTTTGATGCCGACTACATGTTCCATATAAATAGATCCCATTTTTGCAAACTGTACCAGATGAGATGGTCTGGCGTCAACATTTGCGCCACAGTCAATCAGAAGAGAAACTCCTTTAGCTGTGGGAATCAACGGAGCCAGAGGCGGACGTTCCACACCTTTGCTTCTGCCAACAAGAACCTGACCGCCGACAAGGACCGCACCCGTGCTTCCGGAAGAAACAAATGCATCGGCCTTCTGTTCTTTTACCATTTTAAGTCCTACAACGATTGAAGAATCTTTTTTCTTTCGAATTGCAAAAACAGGAGGTTCTGCAGTCTCAATTACTTCTGTTGCATTTACCACCTCAATCCTGTCCGTCGGATAACCCTGGTATTTCTTAAGTTCTGAATGGATCACTTCTTCCTGTCCCGTAAGGATCACCTGAATATCATCTCGCTCCTTCACAGCGTCTACTGAAGCTCTGACCGGTTCCACAGGTGCAAAATCTCCGCCCATGGCATCTACAACAACTTTTACTAATTCTGCCATACTGTTCCTCCTGTATATTCTTTATCTATTTAAAAATGTACTGTAATGATTGTAAAAAATCTCAAACTTTATCATACTAAAGAATCAGCAGAAAATCAACCCTGTTCCTTGTTGATTCTGCTGATTCGATATTTCAGGTATTAAAATTTTATTTCTGTGCTTCGATCTGTTCTGCAAGATCATTCAGATAAACCCAGCGGTCCATCTTTTCTTCAAGCTGTGCCTCTGCTTCTTCTTTTTGCTGTGTAAGTTCATTTAATTTACCGGAATTCGTTGCATTGGCCATGATGTCAGCATCCAGTTTCTCAATTTTGCTCTCCAGCACTGCGATATCATCATCAATCGTTTCAAATTCACGCTGCTCTTTGTAACTGAATTTCAGTTTTGAAGGACGATTTTGTTTCCATGTTTTTATGGATTCTTTCTCTTCAGCAGAATCAGCAGAAACATTTTTTGAAGCAGAAGATTTTACGGACAGTATTTCCTCTGAAAGGCCTTTACGTTTTTTCGCTTCAAGGTAATCTGTGTAGCCGCCTTCATACTGTGTAAGATTTCCCTCACGGTCAAACTCAAAAATACGGTCTGCAAGATTATCAAGGAAATAACGGTCATGCGATACGGCGATCACCATACCTGCAA
>ENA-ORTG01002891-ORTG01002891.1-human-gut-metagenome-genome-assembly--contig:-NODE-2891-length-12932-cov-14.749631_pt1 | contig 12932 bp, 7 predicted proteins | sample MGYA00241906_ERZ509176 | MGnify/ENA primary metagenome ERZ509176 (study PRJEB26280, sample SAMEA2338811) | human gut metagenome | biome: human gut; feature: human-associated habitat; material: faeces...
TTCGGCAAGGCCATGGAGGACAACGAACTGACCGAGGCGGAACGGAACGCGCTGATGGAAGAGTACATGCAGTATATGGATGAAGCCCTTGCCCTGCGTGACAACCTGGCGGCGGCCACGGGCTACGACAAGACCGAAGCCGGCGGCACCAGTCAAAGCGCGAAAGCGGGCGGCTACACGGCCATGACGTATGACCAGGGCACGAAGCTGGAGGGGATGTTTACCGGCGGTTTGCAACATTGGTCGAGCATGGACGACCGGCTGGAGAGCGTGTCGGAGAAGATAGACACGGCCGAGGGCCACCTGGCCCGGATAGCCGAGAACACCGGTGTGAGCGCCGGCCACCTGGGCGAGATAAAGGATGAGATAAAGAAAATGATACGTGACGGACTAAAAGTGAAATGACATGGCAGATATATTGGGCGGGCTGGTGCTGGTGAACGGCACGGACATCTGGACGGAATACGGCGTGTTCCTGGTGGAGGACCGGCGCGGTGGCATGGATAACCTCTCGGCGATCCTGACCCCGAGCAAGACGAAGAAGGAGACGGCCGTGGACATACGGGAGGAGGACGGGGAGAAATACAGCGCGGTCCTTACCCCGAGGAACGAGGCGCGTGACGTGACGCTGCACTTTGCCCTGTATAACAAGACAAAGGAGGGATGGCTGCGGAAATACTTCGCGTTCATCAATTTTCTGAAGAAAGGGAAGGACGGGTGGCTCGACATCGCGTTTCCCCAGCTTGATCTGACCCTGCACGTGAAATACACGGACAGTCCGAAGTTCACCCCACTGACCTATTTGTGGAAGGAAGGGGTCCACGCCGGGAAATTCAAGGTGAAGTTCCGCGAGCCGGTACCGATTATATAACCATTCAAAGACGATTCGAATATGCTTCTAACGATATACGATAAAGCCGGGGCCAAGCGTGCGGATGTGGCTGCAAGTGACAGTTCGACGCAGAGCAAGGAGGTGCAGGGCGACAACGTGCTGGCGCTCTCCTTCACGCATTATGCCCATATCCCCCTTGATGTAGGCGACTTCACGGACTACATGGGCGAGCGGTACTGGCTGACGGAGCGGTACACCCCGAAAGAGAAAAGCGGGAGTGAGTGGGAGTATAACCTGAAGCTGTACGGTATCGAGAGCCTGATCAGGCGTTTTCTTGTGCTGGAAACAACGGACGGCGACACCAATCCCCTGTTTACATTGACGGCCACGCCGCGGGACCATGTGGCGATGGTAGTGAAGGCCATCAACGACGGCATGGGTAACATTACCGACTGGAAAGTCGGGCAGGTGGACGGTACCGATCTTATCGTGATCGACTATGAAGGTATGTACTGCGACCAGGCTTTGAAGGAGATCGCCGGCAAGGTTGGAGGCAAGGCCGAATGGTGGGTCGAGGGGCAGACGGTGAACGTGTGCCGTTGCGAACACGGCGAGGAGATCACGTTGGGATACGGCAAGGGGCTGACCTCCCTGGAGCGGGATACGAGTAATACGGCGAAGTTTTACACGCGCCTTTTTCCGATCGGGAGCAGCCGGAACATCGATGCCGAGAAGTACGGCAGCCCCCGTCTGATGCTCCCCGGAAAAAAGAAGTACGTGGAGGTGGGCGTGGACGAGTACGGTATCTATGACCACTACGAGCAGGCCGCCTTCAGCGGTATCTATCCCCGGCGGGTGGGAACGGTAAGCAGTGTCCGCAGTGAGGAGGTGACGAATGAGGAGGGTAAGACCTTTACCGTCTATTACTTCAAGGATGGCGGGATGGATTTCGATCCTAACGATTATGAACTGGCCGGTGAGACGAAACGCGTCTCCTTCCAGAGCGGTGACCTTTCCGGGCTGGGAGAGGGGGACGATCATTATTTCGAGGTAAACTTCGATAGCGCCACCCGTGAGTTTGAGATCATCACGATCTGGCCTTACGGCGACGACACGCAGCTTCCGGGCGGCAAGCTCGTCCCGAAGGCCGGGGACACCTATGTCCTTTGGAACATCCGGATGCCGGATAAGTATTACCGGCTGGCAGAGGAGGAGTTCCAGAAAGCCGTCGATGACTATAACAAGGACCACTGGCTGGATATCGCCGCTTACAAAGCTCCGACCGACCATGTGTGGATCGAGCAGCAGGAGGCCGAGCTGTTTGTCGGCCGGCGCGTAAAATTGGAGAGCTCGGAGTATTTCCCGAAAGACGGTTACCGCAGGAGCCGCATTACGAAGATCACGCGTAAGGTGAACCTTCCCGGGGAGATGGACCTGGAGATCAGCGACGCCCTGCAGGTATCGAAATTCGACAGGGTAAACGACAGCATAGGGGAATTGAAAAGCTATACGAAAGCCAAGGCCGAAAGTTCCGGGCTCCCGGACATCATCCGGAGCTTCGACAACACTCTGCCCACGGACAACAACCTTTTCTCTGCGAAAAGAAGCCAAAGGGAGTTCCTGAGCAAACGCCATCGGGATACCGCGGCCGAGGTGATCGGTTTTTTGAAAGGGGCTTATTTTGGGGATTACAAAGCCGGGGAATCCGGAGGCAATGTTGACGGTGACGGGAACGCCGAGTTTCTGACGGCGGTCATCCGGGAACTGCTCCGGAGCACCCGTTTCGTGGACGGTATGTTCGGCGAGGGCTGGCAGATATGGATAGATAAAATAACGGGGCTGAGTAATCTCACGATAGACAAGGCGACCATCCGGCAGACGTTGGTGGCTCTGGAGCTGCTCATAGAAACGGTACGCAGCGTAAGGGGGCAGCTGGTTGTCTCCGCCGCCAACGGTAAGATCAAGACCGTGGCCAAGGAGGGCAACAATTACCGCATCTCCTTTGAGCAAGAGAACACGTTCGTGGCGCACGACCTGATGCGCTGTGCCGTTTTTACGGGGGCGGAGATTCGGGGTTACTGGGTGGAAGTGTCGGAAGGCGATGCGGAAGGGATAACGGTACCCCAGAGGGAGTTTGGTGGGACGGAACCGAAGGCGGGCGATGAGTGTGTACTTATGGGTAACACGGAAAACCCGCTCCGGCAGAACCTGATCAGCATAGCAGCTACCGAGGACGGGCAGCCACGTGTTGACATACTGGATGGCGTGATGGCGAAAAACTTCAACGGCTGTTTGCGCTGCCGGGTGGGTAATCTTGACGGTATCAAGGACAGTGCTTTCCCGGCGAATAGCCAACCACACGGGAACGGTCTCTATGGCGACAACGTATATTTGAAAGGTACGTTCGTCCTCATGACCGGCGAGGATATCCTGACGAAATTTGAAATTACGGAGGGTAAGATACAATCAGCCGTGGAGGGTCTGCGTGACGAGGTGAGGGAGGAGCAGAGCTTTTTCGACAACACCACGTTTACCGAGGGGATGAGTAAATGGATAAGCGGGTACAAGGCCGCGTTCCTGACTTTCGGCGGCAAGTGGATTCTTGCCGGTAACAAACTGTTAGCATCGAGCGAGAACGGCAACGTGGAGGTCGTAAAGACCGGCAAGGTTCCTTACGTCAGGATAACGAACAGCTATATCATGCAGAAGAACGGGGATTTCCGCACGATTCCCGATTTCAAGGAGTTGAACGGGGACGGGCTTCGCATTCCGGGCTATGTCTACCTGTCCTTCCATTACAAGGTGATCGAGGCCGGACACCTGCGTATCGAGTTTGTCAATTCCAACAAGAACGGATACGAGAATTTCAACATGTTCGCTTACGACGGTGATTTGCCGGTCGGTGGGGAGAAGGTATTCAACCATTCCGGGCTGTGGAACGGGACCGGTGACTTCAAGCTGTCGTTCACGGGTGTTATCCAAGTGTCCTTGTTGGTGTTCTCGACAGACCGGACGGATGCCCTGGCGTACAAGTATGCCACGTTCTTCGACCAGTCGGAGAAGATGATCCGAATCGCGGCGGCGAATTTCGATAAGGACGGCAATGTGCTGGAGGCATCCTCCATTATCACGACGGCCAAATATAACAGGCTGATTTCTGTCCATTTCGATGAGAACGGGGAATTGCGGAATAAATCCGGGTTGGTGACTACCGCCAATTTTTCCAAGCTGTTCGCTGAGGGCGTTACAAGCAACGGGCTTGTAAAGAAGGCGGAACTGAATGTCTATGTCAAGCGTGACGAGTTCGGCAATCTTGTTTCCGGTGTTACCATTAAAGCCGACCAAATCAAACTGGAGGGGCTTGTTACGGCTAACGGCTATTTCAAGGTCCTCACGGACGGGAGTATCGAGACCCGGAACGCGAACATCAGCGGTACCGTCAAGGCGAGCGGCGGTAAGATCGGCGGCTTTACCATCGATTCCGGCCGTCTGTATTGGAAGAGCCGCGATTATTTCGGAAACGATTCCCGGAGTTTGAAACTGGGAGTCTCGAGTTCCTCGACGGAGGGGATCGTGGACGTGGCCTTCAATGGCGCTACCAGTGGTCGGTTTGGCGTAAAATCAGTCGGGGCGACATCCGGTGGGGCCGCTATATACGCATCGATAGGCTCCTTAACCTATCCGGCCAGCGGTATGACCTATGCCGGGTTCTTTGTGGGTCCGGTAGATGTAAGGGATACCGGTAACGGATTGACAAGTGATGTTTGCGCGTCGAAAGGGTTCCGGTACATCAAGAGTCGCAATTCCGACGGTACATACGTGTATAACGAGGGTGTGAACTGGGGGGATGGTGCCGCCCAGAATCCCGACCTTGATAAAATAAGACTTATCGTGAGGGGCGGCATCATTGTCGGCTATACAGGGGAATAAACATTTAAAACCAAAGAGATATGAAAGTTGACTTAAACAGGAGATTCAGGGGCTTTGACGGGAACGAGCTTGGCGGCGACAACATCGCCACCGCCGTGGCGGAGGCCCTGTTCAATTACGGAAAAGACAAACCGGTAGGCCGTGATGAGAAGTTCAAGGCTTACGTCCTGTGCCAGCGTATCATCCAGGGCGGTGGAATCCTGGAGATCACCACCGAGGAGGGTACGCTTATCAAGGAGGTATGCGGCGAGAGCCTGACGGCCGGCGGTTACGGCCAGGTTTATGAACTGATAGAGGGAGGGGTTTGATATGGCACTGACAGAATCGGATATCGCCCAGGTTTTGGAGGCGGTCAAGGCGGAATCGAAGAGTGTCGAATCCCTTGAGACGGTCGGCTCGCTGAGCGGGGTCAAATCCCTGCCGGGACAGAAAGGTGACAAACTGGTGAACGTCCCGATCACCTTATTGAGCAAGCCAGCCGATGACGCGGCGGCCCGGGCGATCAAGGCCGCTGAAAGGGTGGAGGGATTGGCTCCCGAAATGGAAGCGGCCACCCAGGAGACAAAAAAGGCCATTCAAACGGCGGGTGAATCGGCGGCAAAGGCGGAGGCGGCCGCGAAGAAGGCCGAGGATGCGATAGCCCAAGGCTACAAACATAAGGAGATGAGTGAGGAGGAGTTTGAAAGTCTCCCGGAAAAGGACGGCAAGACCATTTACCTGATTTACGAGGAGGAATAGGTATGATAAGTGTTGGAAACAAAGAGGTGACGGCCATCCGTGTAGGCGAACGGGTGGTGGCGACGGTCTATATAGGGGCCAGGCTGGTTTGGCAAGCCATCCGGAGCTGTTTCGGCGCGGGCTTTTGGCGCGGTGACAAACCCTGGAGCCGAACGGATGGCTGGAAACGGATGAAATAACTTTTAAAGAATAACGATATGGCGAAAAAAGTGTATGACGAGGACGGTCTGGATATGCAGAAGACCGATTGGTCCGGTGACGAATCCACGGGTAATCTTCCGGTGAGCGGCCGGTTGGTGGAGAACTATATCAAAAGTATTGATGACAAGGCCACCCCTACGGAGGAGCTGGCCGCCGGTGAGACGAAAGCCCCCACGAGCGGCGCGGTGTTCGCCTCGCTGGTGGGTACCGTGACGAATATCGACGTGACGGACAGCGAGGACGGCACTCAGTACGTGATGACAGTCACGCAGAAGGATGGCGAAGGGGGAGAAAGCGACAGGGAGGTGCGCTTTTCCAAGTATAGCGACGATGACAAGGTGGTGGTGAATATAGACCTGACCGATGCTTCGGGTTCCTCCTTGCCCGCTTCCCAGTATTTGTCGTTGGGTACCGGTTTCGTGGTGAGATATGCCGTTGGCGTGGGCACGGCCGGTGGCGGCGAGGTGAGTGGCTACAGCGACCTGAAGGCCAAGGTGGTCGTAAAACGTGGCTCCACGGTCCTTTCGGAATTCCAGGATGCGGAGTTTGTCGGCGTTACGGCCGGTCAGAGCTATACTTTTGACGCGTCGCCTTACCTGAAGGATGCCACGACCTACACCGTGCAGGTGGAGGCGCAGGCCGGTTATGATGGCGGTACGCTGATGAAAACCGCTACCGCCAGAGTGACGATGGTGGCTATGGAACTAAGTACCACTTATTCGGTTGGGAACGGACTGGCTGACGGGGGATACCGGAACGACGTGAACATCCCATTTACAGCTAAGGGAACGAGTGGCGAGAAGAACATCTACTACCGTATCAACGGCGGGCAGCCCTATACGCTTGGCCTGTCAGCCGGTTCCGGTGTCCAGCAGAAGAACGTCACCGTTGCGCTGAGTGAAATGCGGGAGGGCATGAACGTGGTGGAAGCCTATGCGCTGCACGAGAACTCCGGCGTGGTGAGCGAGATACACTACCTGACCCTGCTGAAAGCCGGGGAAGGTGTGACGGCCTATGCCGGCATGATGTTCAACCACCGGGCGGCAGGGTTCCAGCGTGACTGGAAGCACCCCGTACTGGAGGCAGAGCAGTTCACGGCGTGGAACTTCACGTATGCCGGCTATGACAGGGATGCGTACACGGCCCGTGTGAAAGTGACCAGCCGGGGCAGTGTGGTGAAGGAAGACCTGCTGCAGCGCGGTGAGACCGGCAGCTACGGGCGTACGAACGTGAACGTGGAACCGCTGGATTACCGTGTGTCGTGCGGTGATGCCGTGCTTGAGGTGCAGGTGAACACCACATCGCACCCCGACATTGAAGCCACGCTGGCACCGGATGCCGTGTGCACGTTCGATGCCTTCGGGCGAAGCAACACGGAAAACAACCCGGAAAGCTGGGTGAGCGGGGACAAACGGATGGAATTCCGTGATGTGCTGTGGAGTGTGAACGAATACGGCGCAGGAAGCGGCTGGCACAAGGACCGCCTGCTGCTGGCCGGCGGTGCGGGCATGACCCTGACCGCCGACGGAGGGTACCGCCCGTTCAATGAGGCGGACAAGCCCGAGGGTTTTGCCATCCGCGACGTGGGCATGACGTTGGAGATAGAATACAGCACGGCCAACGTGACTGACACCGACGCGGAGCTGATCACCTGTCTGGGCACCCTGCAAAACGGCAACCGTTACGGGCTGGTGGTGACCCCGGAGGAGGCGAAGTTCCTTACCGGCGTGGTGACGGAGGCGATGGATGCCGGTCAGGTCCTGCGCTATGAGGACTCGGTGGGTACGAAGTTTGAACCCGGTAAGAATATCCGTATCACTTACGTGTTCTACCCGGACGTGGAGACCAACGAGCAGCGGACGCTGATCGGCTTCTATGTGAACGGGGAGGAGTCGGCCGCCTCGAAGTGGCTGGACAAGGTGAACTTCGACATCCGGAGCCAGCTGGAGTTTAAATCGGAGGGGGCTGATCTGAACGTGAAGAGCGTGCGCATCTATAACAAGGCGCTGACCTCGGACGAGGTGCTTAACAACTACATCGTGGACCGCAATCATCTGGAGGATGCCGACGGGGAACCGGGCGTGCGCTCGCTGGATGAGGACAACCGCGTGCTGAACGAGGGGGACACGGTGAGCATGGAGAAGCTGATGGGACTGATGAAGAAGCGGCGGAACTCGATCCTGGTACTGATAGGCACGGGCAGCGTGGGCAGTGAGGTGCCAAGCGAGAGCGACACGCTGAACGTGATGGATGCGCTGGCCCAGCTGAACAACAAGAAGGCCAACAAGCTGTGCCGGGAAGTTAGATTCTACAACGGTGAGAACCGGGCGCTGGACTGGATAGCCCGTGACATTTATCTGCGTATCCAGGGTACCAGTTCGGTGAACTATGCCCGCAAGAACCTGCGCTTCTACTTCCAGAAGACAGCCAGCGGTTACACGGCACGGATGAGCTACGGCGAGATAGACGGTAACGGGCAGCAGAGCAACCCGACAGCTACGGAGGGTAAGAAGAACCTGTTCCGACTGCGGGACAACTCGGTGGGGGCAAAACTCGCCTGTGCGAAGTGTGACTTTTCGGACTCCTCCATGACCACCAACACCGGTGGCGCGAAGTTCATCCATGACGGCATGAAGGAAATGGGTATCCTGACCCCTGCCCAGCAGTATGCCGCCGACCATGCGGATACGTGCAAGGAAGACATACGCTCGGCCATTGACGGCTTGCCCTGTGACCTGTTTGTGGCAAAGAGTGTGGATGAGGATCTGACCTACTACGGCCAGTACAACATGAACAACGAGAAGAGCGACAGCTACCCGATATTCGGCCAGGACAAGACCATCGGCGAAGAACAGTGGGGGACCGGTGATACGCTGAACTACCTGCAGGCGAACGGCGACCGGCCGAAGGAATACCTGCCCATCTGCATCGAGACGTTGAACAACTCGAACGACCTGTGCCTGTTCCGCTGGCTGCCGTCCACGGAGCCCGACCATACGGACTTCATGGATTTCAACTTTGACGGCGGTTTCGAGTTCAACCATCCGAAAGACGTGTTCTGGAACGATGGCGGAGGTGATGCCGAAGAAGAACCGAACATCAAGGAACACCTGGGCACCGGTGACAAGTACGACAAGATGTACAAGGCGCTTGACCGCATGATGAGTTTCCTCTATAAATGCGTGAGGGAAACGCCTGCCGGCAAGAATCTGGCCTATAACAAGGAGACGCACACCTTTGACGGGGTGGACTATGAGGATGACGGCAACAAGTTCCCGACGGCCAAATGGGTGAGCCCGACCTTCAAGGCGGAAGCCGGGAAGTATTTCAACCTTCCCAACCTGGCCGCCTACTACCTGTATGTACAGTTCAACCTGGGTGTGGACCAGCTGGCGAAAAATATGCTGGTGCGGACATGGGACGGCGTGATGTGGTGGATAACCTATTACGACGGTGACTGCCAGCTGGGTTCGGACAACAAGTCGTTCCTGACCGGGAAGTATGACGACAACCGGCAGACGAAGCGCGACGGTGCCTACGTGATGCAGGGGCACAACAGCTGGCTGTGGAACCTGATACTGGGCAATATGGGCAATCTGCTGGAAGAAGTGATGACCAGGGGTGTGAACGGCGGTACCAGCTTCATGAGTGCCTTCAGCATCCAGAAGGCCGTTGACCATTTCGACACCGAGCAGATGAAGAAGTGGTGCAGCCGGCTGTACAACAAATCAGGCATCTTCAAGTATGTGTATCCGTTCCTGAACGAGATGCCGGTGGGGGCTGACGGTGCCAAACAGACGTATCCGCAGATCTACGGTCTGAAGGGTTCGTTGAAAGCTCACCGTAACTATTTCATCCAGCGCAGGTATGACCTGAAGCAGGTGGAGTACGGTTATGTCTCTACGCTGGGCGCCCAGTTCTACCAGAGTACGGCATCGCTGGACAAGGCATACAAACTGAAGCCGATGCAGTACCGGCTGACCATCCCGTACCGTGTGCAGCTTTCCACCAGCAACGGCGTTCAGGCCGACAGCGGCGTGGTGGATGCGGACGTGCTCCACTCCCTGCAGCTGGCCCGTGCCTTCGGTGAGAACGACCCGCTGAAGATTATCGGCGCGGCCAAAATCAAGGAGCTGGTGTGGCATGAGGACGCGTTCGCCATCGGATTCAATTTCGGCTTGCTTACCTCATTGGTTAAACTTGACATGAGCGTGGAGAAAGCCAGCGGTTATCGTAACGGTTCATTCATGGCCTCGACGAACGGCATGCTTCTTCTGGAAGAGCTTAATATGCGCAACAACCTGCTGGCACGGAATGGCGATAACGGCAACGTGACGACCTTGGACTTGAGCTGGCAGGGACGGTTGAAGAAGCTGGACGTGAGAGGCACGGGGCTTACCCGCGTGAAACTTGCCACCGGTGCGCCTGTTGTGCAGTTATGCTTGCCGGAAACGATAGAGGAACTGTTTCTGGAATATCTTCCCAGGTTGGCAGAGAGCGGATTGGTACTGGATGGCATCGGTAACGTGCGAGGCTACCGGTTCATGGGTTGTCCGGGCATTGACGGGTTTGCCATGCTGGAACGTCTTCATCAGGCCAAGTTGAACGGTAGCGGTAAACTGGAGCGTTTTGTCCTTGACATCGATATGGAGGATGACGGCAGGCTGCTCGGAAAATACTACGATTATGGTACCTATACCTCCACCGGAGCGATAGACAACCGTCATTCCGGATTGCGTGGCAGGCTCTGCCTGACAAAGTACATGGATGACGAACAGGCCGACCGGTATCGTGAGCGGTATCCGGAACTGGAGATCGTACAACCGGCCTACAGCATCATCGAGTCGGACGAAAGCGCTCCGGACGATGCCAACATTTCCAACCCGGACAACGAGACCGGTTATAAGTATGGCAATACTTACGTCATGAATGCCCACGTGGCGGCGATCCTCAAGAAGCGCCACCGTGTGCTTGCCAAGGTGACGAAAAAGCCCACGAGCCGTAAAGTGGAGATGGCGGGCCAGACGGTTGACGTGAACAATCCGGACGGCGAGATGACCTATTGTCCGTTGGATGATACCAGCAGTAATAAATACTACGATGGCAGCGCAGCCAAACTTGACAGCAGCGAGGGCGACTGGATGATGTACGAACCGTTCTTTTGGTCGAAAGGTGTCAATGACTACCTGAACGAGAAATATTACAGCTGTTACAGTTCCAACGGCCCTGACGATATGCCTCCTGTTCCGGATGTGACGGTGCTGACGTTGGACGACATCAAAGACACGCAGGGCGGTTTCCTTACAGAGCGCAAACTTTTGAGTGGCAAACCCACGTTGAAGGATTCTTATAGCACGGACAAGACCTATTCAGTCTGCAAGGTGGATGTACAAGGCTATAAGCGTGTACGTTTTCCGAGTGTTCCCGGTACGGGTTTGGTCGGCAGTCTATTTGTTGACGGCTCCGGAAACGTGGTCAAAACCATCGTGGTCCCTACGATCGGTCTGAAGTTCGAGGCCGGCATGTACTTGATATCGGATGTTCCGGAGGACGCCACGGCCTTGCACTTCTCGATCCTGAACACGGCCGAGTTTGACAAGGTGGTTCTTTCCAACTCCGACAAGATCGAGGATATGGAGCCCGATTGGGTGGCCAACGAGGAACATCTTTGTGCGGTAGTAGGCAGTAGCGTGGTAGGTAGCAAGTTGCGTTCATGCATAACGGGTAATTCCACGACGGCCAGCATGAACTGGATCGACTTTCATTATTACTCGGTTCAGCGCGGTATGCAACAGATAGACGCGTTGATGCACTCCCGTATAGCGAACTTGTTTTACGCAAGATATGGCCGTCGTGACAGCCAGGAACAGTGCGGAGGCGGTCAGCATACGAACAATCGTATCACGGGCGGTACAGCCGGTTATGGTATGCAGGATACGATCGGTTATGACGAAGCGTATAAAATAAACGACAAGATCACGAATTCCATCGTGGACGGTTCTATCCACCAGTACGCTTGGTATCGTGGGCAGGACGAGTATGGTTCTCCGACCGTGACTCAGGTAAACAATATCAGTTGTCTGGGCTATGAGGACATCTACGGCCATAAGTATGAGATGATGGACGGTGTTGATTTACCCAACGATAGTGGCAACCAAGGTAAATGGCGTATTTGGATGCCGGACGGCACGGTGCGTTGGGTGAAGGGTAAAACGACCAGTGACCAGTGGATAACAGGTGTTGCCCATGGTAAATACATGGATATCGTACCGGTAGGAACAGCTAACGGCTCGTCCAGTACATATTATTGCGATAAATACTGGATAAGTACCGCAGCCAGCCGTGTGGTCTATCGCGGGTGCAGCCATGCGTATGCGAATGGCGGCGTGTCGAATGCGAATGCGTTTTACGATGCATCGTACTCGTACACGAATGTCCGCTCCCCGAGCACTGCACCCGCAGCCAGGCGGAAATCCTGGCTCAGGTCGATTACCCGCACCGAAGCCGGAACAGGAGTCGCTTCCAGGAACTTACGGGCATCGCCGTGACCGACGCAGAGGAAAATCACATCGACGCCCGAAAAATCGAGCTCTCCGGTGAAACGCATATCCGTATCGCCCAACAGGTCGGCGTGCACGTCACTGAGCAGATTGCCCGCATTGGAGTTGCTGTGCACGAACACCAGTTCCACCCCGTCGTGATTGACGAGAATAAGGATAGCTTCGCCACCCGTATATCCCGCACCTCCTATGATGCCTACTTTAACTCTCTTCATGCGTATACTTTAAAGTATAGGGATGATTTACCTATTTCATTCCTTTGTTGACCTTGTACCAAATTTTGTTCTGGTTGCCGAAGATCTTACCGAAACCTTTGACGTCATCGCTGGTCCAGTCGCTCATCGTTTCGCCGTAAGCACCGAACGCATTGCTCATCAGGTCGTGCTCGCTCTTAATGCCGACCACCACGAAACGGTAAGGATGCAGGGCGACGGACACGGCGCCGCTCACCGTGCGCTGGCTGCTCTCGAGCATGGCCTCCATGTCTCGCATCACCGGATCGTAGTACTGCCCCTCGTGCAGGTAATTGCCATAGAAAGCGGCGATCTGGTCTTTCCAGAAGAGCTGCCATTTGGTCAGCGTATGTTTCTCGAGCATGTGATGCGCTTTGATGATAATCATCGGGGCGGCAGCCTCGAAACCTACACGGCCTTTGATACCGATGATGGTAT
>ENA-ORTG01002894-ORTG01002894.1-human-gut-metagenome-genome-assembly--contig:-NODE-2894-length-12924-cov-3.698345_pt1 | contig 12924 bp, 16 predicted proteins | sample MGYA00241906_ERZ509176 | MGnify/ENA primary metagenome ERZ509176 (study PRJEB26280, sample SAMEA2338811) | human gut metagenome | biome: human gut; feature: human-associated habitat; material: faeces...
ACGGGGAAGAATTTTCTTTGCGCTGGTCTGAATATTTTTGCCGAACAGGACAAAGCCGCCCGCCGGACGGAGCGCAAGCTGCGCCGCCATATCCCCGCTCAGCGCTGACACGCCGTACTGCGATGCGTCATGAACCTGCTCCGGCGTCAGGTCGGTGTCCAGCGATTCGGGGCGGATAATGAACAGCTGGCCGACCTTCTGTTCAAGAGTCATGCCGGCAAGCAGCGCGTGCACGGTGTCAGGCTCCGTATCTCCGCCGGAGACCTCCGGCGTGTCGCTCGGCTCTATTATTATCTCGGCGCTGCTAGGGTTCGGCTCGACCGTGGGTGCGGGCGCAGGATCAGCCGCGCCGCAGCCCATGAGGAGCATCAGCGAGAGCGCGGTAATGAATGCAGAGAGTTTTTTCAAGGCCATGCCTCCAGAATGCTAGAATGGATAGCATGTATGATAAGCCAATATCCCCCCGCTGTCAAGCCCCCATACCGCGCGGGCGGCGCAGCATGGCGTACTGCTTTATATCCGTATCGGGAATTGCTGAGACATAACGGTTTTTATTTCTGGATGTTCAAGGCTCCGATGGAGCAGGTTCTCGCAGAGAAATACGGGAAGCAGTACGCCGCAGAGATCATGAAAAAGAGCCATAAAGTCTATAAGGAGCTGGTCGCGCAAGCGGACGATATCGGGGACGACAACCCCATGGCGTATAACGAGCTGTTCGCGCTGGCCTTTGTTGCTCCGTATGTGGCAAGCGAGAAAAAGATCCCGCCGGAGACCGTGCAGGAGATGATGCGCCGCGCGCTGTATCATATCAAGTGGTACTTCAGCCGGACGGATTTGAACACGGCTAAGGGCAAGGCGGAGAACAATAAGAGCATCGTCAGATACGCAAAGTGGTATACGCCGGAAAAGGAGAAGCAGTACCCAGCCTCGTTCAAGGTAGACTTTGTCGGAAAGCCATATGAGGGCGCGTGCTACTACCGCATCACCCACTGCCCCATCTGCGCGTATGCGGATAAGTTGGGTGTGCGGGAGCTGATGCCGCTGTTCTGCGAGCTTGACGAGGTCATGATAACGCTCCAGCACGGCGTGCTGCACCGGCAGCACACCCTCGCCAACGGCGGCGACTATTGCGACTACTTCATAACCGGTGATAAAGAATAAACCTGAGCCGATAATCCAGAGATGTTCTTGTGGGTTATCGGCTCAGGCTTTATTATATTCTGCCAAAGCTTGTTGTTATTTTGCCCATAATATGTTATTATATTGTTGAAATATAACAAACTTGGAGGTTGAAGTCTTGGAGTATCTTGCCCATATTGCCGATGACGGCAGAGTACAGACCGTTTCGGAACATCTGCACGGCACTGGAGAACTCGCCGCCGGGTTTGCCGCGCCGTTTGGCGCATCCGACGAAGCGCGCGCCGCCGGACTGCTGCATGACATCGGCAAATACAGCGCCGCATTCCAGCAGCGGATCCGCGGAAGCGCCGTGTCCGTTGACCACTCCACCGCCGGAGCGCAGGAAGCACATAACCGCAGGGACTTGCCTGCGGCACTTGCCATCGCCGGACACCACGGCGGTATACCCGACTGCGGCAACCTTAATGACGCAGCCGACGATACGACCCTCCAAGGCCGTTTAAAACGTAAGCTGCCGACATATGACGAATGGCAGCGTGAAATCGCTCCTCCATCTGCCAAGCCTCCCGCATGGGCATTGTCGGACAGCACCACTGCCGCGTTTTATACGCGTATGCTGTACTCCTGTCTGGTAGACGCCGATTTTCAGGACACGCAGAATTTCATGGACGGCCAAGCCGCGCCGCGCGGCGGCGGCGAATCAATATCCGCACTTCTCGAAAAAGTGAGAGCGAAAGCCAAGGGCTATCTGGCAAATCCCGAAAGCCCGATTGCATTCCAGCGCAATGCAGCGCTTCGCGCCTGCATGGAGCGCGGCGCGCAGTGGGAGCAGGGTATGTATACGCTTACCGTGCCCACCGGCGGCGGCAAAACCTTCGCTTCTCTGGCATTCGCGCTGGAGCACGCAGCGGCGCACGGCATGTCACGCGTGATATACGTCATTCCATACACTTCGATAATTGACCAGACTGCCGGCGTGTTCGCCGAGCTTCTCGGCGAAGAAAACGTTCTCGCCCACTACTCTACCGCCGAATATCTCCTCGCAGAGTCGGAAGATCTGACCCCCGCGCAGTATCGCAAGCTGCTTGCCAGCGAAAACTGGGATGCTCCCATTGTTGTCACGACTGCCGTGCAGTTTTTTGAATCGCTCTACTCAAACCGCAGCAGCCGCTGCCGCAAGCTGCACAATATTGCAAACAGCGTGATTATTTTTGACGAGGCGCAGACTCTGCCGAAGGATTACCTCCTGCCGTGCCTTTCGGCCATTGCCCAGCTCGTGGAGCACTACCATGTCACATCCGTGCTCTGCACGGCCACTCAACCGACGCTTGCGCCGCTTTTTGAGCGCCTCGCGCCCGAACTGACACAGCGCGAAATATGTCCCGATGTTGCCGGAATGTACAGCGCGCTGCGCCGCACCGAGATACGCGATCTCGGCAGCATCTCCACTGACGAGCTTTGCTCTCGGCTGCAGGCACACGAGCAGGTGCTGTGCGTTGTGAACCGGCGCAAGACGGCGCAGGAGCTGTACGCCGCTCTGCCGTACAGCGGCAGCTACTGCCTCACCACGCTGCTGTGCGCGGCTGACCGCAAACGCCAGATAGACGAGATACGTGCCCGGCTTCACGACGGGAGGCCGTGCCGCGTAGTCTCAACGTCGCTTATAGAAGCGGGCGTCGATGTGGACTTCCCCGTCGCCTACCGCGAACAATGCGGGCTTGATTCGCTGCTACAAACCGCCGGACGCTGCAACCGCGAGGGACGCAATGAGCCCGCGGACAGTCTCGTGTACCGTTTTCGGCTTGACGGGCAGGCCGCGCCGCAAATGCTGGCGCAGAATATCAGCGCCATGAACTACGCTGCAAGGCGGCATACAGACTTGTCCTCGCCTGAGGCAATAAAAGCTTATTTCAATGAGCTTTTCAACCTCCGCAGCCCTGACCTGCTCGACAAAAAGCACATACTTTCCATGATAGAAAACGGCGTCAGCGGCTGTATGCTGCCGTTTGCTCAGGTTGCGGAGCTGTTCAGGCTCATCGAGACGCCCACAAGAACCGTATATCTGCCGCTCGGCGCTGGCGCTGAGCTGTGCCGACAGCTGCGCGACGGGAAGATGAGCCGCGGGCTCCTGCGCCGTCTCGGCGTATATTCCGTTGAATGCTACGACGCGCAGTTCAACGCGCTTGACCGATCCGGCGCACTGGAGCTTCTTCCTGACGGCTCGGCAATACTTATCGACATGACGAAGTATGATCCGAAAACCGGTCTCGCGCTCGATGCAGAAACCGGATTAGGCTTGTTTATATAAACTGCAAAGGAGGTAGTTTTGTGGTGCAAAAGCATATAACAGTAAGCGCCCTGACCTGCAGCGGAAGGAGGTGGTGCGTATGTCTATGCTGATAGAGGTCTGGGGCGATTACGCCTGCTTTTCCCGCCCGGAGATGAAGTCCGAGCGAGTGAGCTATGACGTGATGACCCCGTCCGCCGCGCGCGGTCTGGTCGAAGCGATCTATTGGCATCCCGGTCTGAAATTTACTGTGGACCGCATCTACGTGCTCTCCCCGATCAGGTTCACCAACATACGCCGCAACGAGGTCAAGGCCACGCTTCTCGCTTCCGCGGCGCTGAGTGCGGCAAAGGGCGGCACACCGCCGGTACTGTATACCACGCAGGAGATACAGCAGCGCGCCGCGATGGTGCTTCAGGACGTGCACTATGTTATCGACTGTCATTTTGACATGACGGACAAAGCCGCACCATGCGACAATCCGGGAAAGTTTCAGGATATCCTGCGCCGCAGGCTCGCCAAAGGGCAGTGCTATCACACGCCGTACTTCGGCTGCCGGGAATTCCCCGCCAGCTTCCGCGAATGGCCGGGCGGAACCATTCCCGCCATCGAGCTGACACAGGATCTCGGCTGGATGCTGTACGACATGGACTACTCCAATCCGAAAGACATAAAGGCGCAGTTCTTCCGCGCGCGGCTTGACCGCGGCGTACTCGACTGCCGGAACGCGGAGGTGCACACATGATATTACAGGCTCTGACCGCGTACTATGAGGCGATGCTGAAAAAGGACATCGTCGCCCCGCCGGGCTGGGACGGTGCTTTTAAGGTCAGCTTCTGGCTTGAACTGAACGACAGCGGCGAGCTTATCGACGTCATCGACCAGAGGCACGACGAACCACGCGGCAAGAAAACCGTGCTCGTCCCTCTCCCGATGAGCGTCCCCGCTCATGTCAAACGCTCCTCCGGCGTCGCGGCAAACTTTCTCTGCGATAACTCGTCCTATATTCTCGGCGCAGATGAGAAAGGCAAGCCTGAGCGCGCTGTGCAGTGCTTTGAAGCATGCGCCGCGCTGCACCATAAGCTGCTGGACGGCGTCGATTCTCCGGCGGCGCGGGCTGTGCTCGCATTCTTTGACACATGGCAGCCGGAACTCGCCGCCGCGCATCCGCTGCTTGCCGAACGTTGGAAAGATATCACCGACAACGCAAATCTCGTATTCTGCTACGATTATGCCGACGGCCGCCGTACCGTAGCCGAGGATCCGGCGATTAAGGACGCATGGCAGCGGCATTATCACAATACAGACCCGGACGCCGTGATGGCGCAGTGCCTTGTCACCGGGCAGACAGCCCCCATCGCCGCAACACACCCCGCCATAAAGGGAGTGCCCGGCGCACAGAGTTCCGGAGCCGCGCTCGTATCGTTCAATGCCCCGGCCTTCTGCTCCTATGGTCACGAGCAGGGCGGAAACGCTCCCGTAAGCGAATACGCCGCGTTTGCCTATACCACCGCGCTCAACACACTTCTCGCCGACCGTGACCGCTGCAAAATCATAGGCGACACCGCCGTAGTCTGTTGGGCGGAAAATGCCGATAATGCCGCGGCAGACCTTGGAATGGATGCGATATTCGGTATTCCGGAAGACCGCGGCGTGCAGGAATCAGACGTAACGGCGGCGCTTAAAGCCCCTGCCGCGGGGAAAAGCTGCGATTGGCTGGATGAGCTTATCCTCCCCGATCAGCATGTATACTTTCTCGGTCTCGCGCCGAATGCCGCCCGGCTCTCCGTGCGCTTTTTCCTCCGAGACAGCATACGCCGCTTTGCCGAACACATAAATCAGCACCGCGAAGCGCTTGAGATCGTCCGTCCGGCAAATGACCCGTGGGAGGATCTTCCTGTCTGGAAGCTCGTGCGCGAGACAGTCAATATGAAAGAGCGCAACCCCTCCCCCGCTCCGCAATTGGCCGGTGACCTCATGCGAGCGATCCTCACCGGCTCCCGCTACCCCGCCACGCTGCTCAACGGCGTGACGCTCCGCATCCGCGCCGAGCGGGAAATCACCCGCGGCCGCGCCGCGATAATCAAAGCCTATTACACAAGAAACCGTTCAAAATATTGCCCTGAGGAGGTACTTACCGTGACACTCAACGACGAAAGCGAATATCTGCCCTATGTTCTCGGACGGCTCTTTGCCGTGCTGGAGGCTGTGCAGGACGCCGCGAACCCCGGCATCAACACTACTATCAAGGATCGCTACTTCAACTCCGCTTGCGCTACGCCCGCCGTCATTTTCCCGACCTTGATCAAGCTCGCTCAGAAGCATCTGCAAAAGCTTGATACGGGTAAGAGCATCCACTATAACCGGCAGCTTACGGCACTTATGGGCATGATTCACGAGGGCTTTCCCGCCCGCATGACCCTGCCGGAACAGGGGGCATTCCAGCTCGGCTACTATCATCAGACGCAGAAACGCTATGAAAAGAAAAATAAGGGGGAAAACTAAAATGTCTGAAGCTATAAAAAACCGCTATGATTTTGTGATCCTGTTCGATGTTGAAAACGGCAATCCCAACGGCGATCCCGACGCGGGCAATATGCCCCGCGTTGACCCCGAGACCGGTTACGGCCTCGTGACCGACGTATGCCTCAAGCGCAAAATACGCAACTATGTTGAAACGCTGAAAGAGGACGAGGACGGCTACCGCATATATATCAAGGACGGCGTCCCCCTCAACAGCAGCGACAAGGCCGCAATAACCGCCCTCGGCATCTCTGAGGATCTCAAAGCCGCGAAAAAGGACGATAAAGAAATAGACCGCAAACTGCGCGACTATATGTGCGCAAATTATTATGATATCCGTACTTTCGGCGCGGTAATGACGACGTTTGTAAAAGGCGCGCTCAGCTGTGGTCAGGTAAGAGGCCCTGTACAGATTGGCTTCGCCCGCTCCATAGACCCTATAGTCCCGCAGGAAGTCACCATAACCCGCGTTGCTATCACCACCGAGGCCGACGCAGAAAAGAAGGGCACCGAAATGGGACGCAAGCACATTGTGCCTTATTCGCCGGTTTGTTTTGATTTTATGTATGAGAAGTTTTTCAGCTCGTTTATAAAGTTCTTACATGACGGTGAAACAATTAGTAAGTTGTCTTGTAAGAACATTAGTCCGGCCTTTACACTGTCTTTACCCTTGGCGCAAGCAACTGCATTTATGCCCTCGTTTCTGAAAAACTGAATTGAGCGTGGTTCCGCACTATCAACAAAGAGCTTTGTTTTCGTCAGCTCCATTTGTTTCAGTGCGGCGGCTATCTCGCTCAACTGACAGCCGCTTTTGTAGAACTCATTCGTTATGTAGATAATGTGATTTTGCCTGTCATAGAAAGAATCAATTATTGCTGTCTTATCAACGAAGCCCAAGTCCATACCGGCGCGGCGTTCCAAGCCACTAGCCGCAAGCTCAAGCGCGTCAATAGGTTCCTCGCGCCAGTTCTTTATGACAAGTCCTTCGCTATCAACGCCCCATACACCATCACAAAAGACGCGCGCTTTCGCGGGGTTGCGGGTATATAGTTCCTCAAGCTCCTTTATGTAAGAGTCATTCAAAAACGGATTGTCTTTATATGTCGAGTGAGTATAAATAAAAGACGCGGGCGGGTTTATCTCACAGAAATCGTAAAGCCAATGATTTTGGGAAATAGGATTCCACGCCATCAATATCTGCTGATTAGGCGTGGAACCTCTCAAACGCAAATTCAACTGTTCGACTATGTTCTTAGGAACTTCAAACGCCTCTTCTATGAAAATAGCGCCTATATTGTTCAGTGAAAGAAGTTTTGTTTCCTCATCAAGCCCCATAAATATTATTTCGCTTTCATTGGGGAATTTGATGTTGAAATCCGTTTCACGTATCTTTACATAAGGCGTTAGTTTCCACTTTGCGAGAATGTCTTTGAACAGTGAAAAGCAAGTGTTTCTAATTGTCGTGCCATAGCGGCGACACACTAAAATTTTTATTTTTTCGCGGCAAGCTCTTATTATGAGCTTTTGAGTAATGAAATAGGATTTTGCGGAACCGGCGCTTCCCATATAACATTCCCAGCGGTGGGAATAGTCCGTTAGAAGCGGAAAGAACTTAGGCACAAATTGAGTCTTGGAAATATTGAGTTCAATCTGTGGCATCTTCTCCTTCGTCTCCTATGTTTATCGTGATAGTGGAACTCACGTCAGCCTCCACCTTTTGCGTCGGGTTATAGCCAACATTTTTCAATACGAACTCAATCATTTTTTGATTGCCGTCCTTACATAGATTGATAGCACCTTGGCGCGCGGCATCCTCCGCAGCTTGCCATCTAATGTCATTCAATCTTTTCAGCTCACTTTTGAACTCTTGGAACCCTTTGCCGTTGCGCCAGTCGCGCAAAGTGGAGACATCACAACCAACTTGGCGGGCTATCTCCCCGTAGGTTAGCCCCTGCCCGCAAGTCAGGAGTTCAAGCGCCTTTTGTTGTTTCGGGCTTAGTGCCATTTGTTTTTACCCCCTTTGCGGCTTTTCGGTTTTTTATATTTTCCTTTATGCCGCCTACAAAGTCGATTGCATAAAGTATCAAATTTTCAGTAGCATAGATAATTATACAAATCCCTATCATATTCCAAAATTGCTCACTAAACATTCGTGTTCTACCTCCGTTTATTTCACATCGTCATATAAGACGGTTGTTTTTTTATTTCTTCAAGCGGGACAAGATAACCAAGGCTATCATTCCCGCACGTTTTGCGCGGCCATTCTTTCGCATCTACCACCGCGCGCAAGTCGGCCAGAGAAAAGCAATGGAAAAACTTTTGTTGAAAGTCAAAATAAGCTATGTAATCAGCCTCGCAGAACTTATACCAGCCATTTTGTTTAGGGGAATTTCGGTTCCACGTTTCAATGAACAGGTTGCCTGTCTGACTTATGCGGCTGTCGCTCTTTACTTCATACGCGCGGCGGTTGCCTGTTTCGGGATTTATGACAAGGAAATCTATGTCTTTGCTGAAATAGGCGGGATTGCCTGTCAAGTCCTCCACCTGATATTTTGAGCCGCGTAATTTGTGCGCGAACGCTTGTTCGCCAGCCTTTCCAATGTTCAATACATTCATCCTCCGTAATTATTAGTTTGGGCTTTCACCCTTCACCAATAAGTGGAGAAATCTAACCTACTCTACAAAAAAGGCAAGCAAAAATTCAAAATTCGCGGCGGTTGCCGCACGGGTAAGTAAAGCGGTAAGTAAAGCTTTATGTAATGACTTACTTAGCGGCGCGGCGCGGCGGCTCTCTTAGAAGCCTAACGCATCGCCCATACTTACAGGGCTTGAAACACTCTTGAAATACTCCCAATCACTTTTCCCTCCAAACTCAGGAATATCAAATTCCTCAAAAACATCCTTTTCCTTTACATTATCATTCATCCCACTCACTCCAACTTTTTTACACTTTTTTACACCTTCCGTCTGAACAGGGGCTACATTTTCCTTTTCCATTTTACTTTCTCCCGAAACGAATTCTTTTTCAGCGTTAGCTGAAAAAGAACTATTTATTATTTTTTTATTATCTTTTTCTATTCTTTTTATATTATACACAACATCATATTGTGCCTCAGACACAATTTCAGATTGTGCCGAATATTCTGATGTTGTGCCTTCAAATTCTGATATTGTGTCTTTATTTTCAACATTTTCGACACAATCTGATGTTGTGCCTTCCGCATAGATAAAAGAAATGAGCACAAACAATTTTCCATCTTCTTGTTTGAGCCACCCTCTGTCAATCAGCGCTTTGCGCGCTTTATTATAGGTTTGCTGAACCATACCGGTTCTTTCACAAATCCACTTTTCACTAACTCCAAATGTGCCGTTTCCTTGTGTTCCTAACAACACGCACATTAGTTTTATTTGGTTCCCGCACTTGCCGTCGAGCTTATTGAAAACTATGTCCATCAAGTCCTGCGGCAACTGATAGAAATTACCCTGATGTTTTTTTCCTGTATGATAAAGTTTCGGTGCTTGTCTCAAATTAGCCATAATATTTGTCCTTCTGTCCGTAATGTATTTTTACGGAGAGGTGCGGGCGGACAGAACCCTTAGGAAAGCCAATTACCTCTTTCTTCGCCTCTCCGTTTTATAAGTAGCGGCATCTAACCTACAATACAAAAATTTGTGTCCCGCGCACGAACTATTTACTTACTGTGCGCGCAACATATATTCTCCGATAGCGTTTTCTAATTCCTCGCTATCCTCAAAGAACCAATTCATATACCATTCTTTGCGGGCGTCCGGTTCGGTTCTTATAGGCTTGAACCCACGTGCGAACAGGTAAGCCGCCAAACGCCGTGTGTAAATTCTCTTTTCCATTAGCTAACCTCGCGCTTGTGCTTTTTCATCTTTTCGGGATCGCGGCAGAATTTTGCGAATTCATCGAAAAAACCATCTACCACCCAAAACCAATAAACTTTACATCCCGCAAGCGTCGGGTTCGGCGTTATCTTATAAATTGAAAAGCCCTTTTCATAGAGGGCTTTAGCAACTTGCCGACTATAAATTTTATAGAATCTCTTATCTTTTTCTTCTTTTGCCATCTCTGTAATACCTCCGAATATTGCGGCTTTCCCGCTTGTGATAATAAGTAGCATTTTGCCTTTAGAAATACATAAAATTGCGGTTTTCGCGCTATTTTTCTTTCTTTTCACTTATAATTATACCAAAAATCTTGATACATTTCAAATTTTAGAAGCAATACTGAAAACTTGACAAAAAAATACGCGCCGTATAGTATTGAACCACACGGCGCGCGGAAGCTATTCTATTGGAGAGTTAGATAATTTGGGGATAGCGAACCTCGCGGTTCTGTCTTTCCTCGTCTGGAAGTAGAGCTGTGCGACTCAAACTACAATAAAAAATACCAGAATTTAGTTTTTTATTGCAATTTAGAAACTATTTGTATTTTTTTATTGCTTTTCTAAACAAGTAGTTTTCATTTTTTTATATTTATAAACTTATAGGATTTTTCTAAAGTTATCTGAAAACAAATAGTTATAAATATATTTTTTCGCTTTTATTGTAGAATTTTCAGTTCCTAATAACTTTTTTCAATGAATTTTTTACCATATTTCCGAATAATTACCTTTTTATAGTTCATAATAGCAGCGTTCGCGCACTATTATGTATTGAAATTAGTTTCTTTTTGTGCGTTTTGACAAATTATAATTCAAGTATTATAATAAAACCATCGCAATACCAACATAATTCACAGAAAAGGAGAAAAAACAATGAAAGTATCTCTCGACTTGGAAACTAATGAACTAACTGTCCCCAAAAATTTCTTCGACAACATTCAAAAGCAGAATGAACTCATTGAAAAGCACGGCGGGACGCCTGTTCCCCCTACCGAAGTAATAAGAAATGCTTTTGAAACAGCGCTATCCAACACCGACAAATACCTTCATACACGAAAATAATGGCAAGAGCAAAGGGAACTAAGGTGTCAGCGCAAGAGCAGGAAGAAATGTGGCGTCTGTTCCAACAGTGCGGAAGCGTGTGCGCGGTTGCTAAAAAAATGCGTCGCGATAGGCAGACAGTAAGCCGCCACGTTCTCGCATATGAAGCCTCTATTCGTACTGCTTCAGTTCTGACTAATGTGAAAAAGCAATAAAAAAAGAGCCATAGCAATTATTATGCTATGGCTCGTATTATTTGTCAAAGACGTGTAGATGGAACTAATAAATTAGTCGGTGTAAAATCGCACTGCGCCCTTTTCTTAGTGCTCTCTGAAATATCTGTATAGCGCTGCGTCATTCGTAAATCGCTATGTCCCATCAACTTTTGAAGAACAAGGACGTTCCCGCCGTTTTCAAGAAAATATGTAGCGAAACTATGCCGCAGCTGATATGGCGTAATTTTGATTTTCGCGGCGTCGCATAGTTTTCTGAACTGCCGCGAAAGTTCGTTTGTATCAAGCTGATGACAATCGCGGCTTGGGAAAATCCATTCTACATCATCCGGTTTCTGTTGGAGATACTTATTGAGCGCGGTGGCCGTCGCATCGCTCAAATAACAAATACGCTCAGTTCGCGTTTTTGCGTTCTCTCGCCAAACAATAAGGCAGCGGTTTTTTACGTCATAATCGCAATTTTTCAAGCGCACTAACTCACACGTCCTAATGCCACAATCAAGCAAAACAAGAATGATTGTATAGTCGCGCAAGCCAGTGAATGTTGTTCGATCACACACTTTCAATAAAGCCTTTACATCATCAATTGCGGCGGCGTGTATAGTGCCTTCGTCTTTGCGCTTTTTCAAACCCAACTTTATAAGCGGGTTAGATGGAATAATATCATCAAGGACACACCAGTTGAATAATGCGTGTAAGCACGAATAAGGCCGATTATATACGGCGGGCGAGGTGTCAGGAATGGATGAAAAGAACTCAAGTAAATCATCACATAGGACTGAAAATTCAAGCGTGTTATGACTTACTTTCAAAAAAGAATTGAATACTATTTCATAATCTTTCAATGTGCGCGGCCGCGCTTTAGCGGCTTTCTTGACTCTCAAAAATTTCTTCGTTGCTTCTGAAAAAGTGATGGGTTGAGTGCTAATTTTTGTCTTTATACGCATAGGGCAAAACCTCCAAAATTATCGGAAACCGTAGGCTCTGTGCGCATTTTTTACCACATTTTAGGATATATGCAAAAAATACCAATGGCCGAAACCATTGGTATTTCTACATTTGGCAGGGGAAGAAGGCTTCGAACCCTCGGCCTACGGTTTTGGAGAGGAGGCCGTCCCCAGCTATCGCTAATTTGAGTAAAAAATGTAGAAAAGCTTCGATTTCAAGCCATATATTACTCTTTTCTTCTTCAAAAGTCAAGTTCAAATTTTCATCATCCTCAGAAAACCGTAGGCTCTATTTTTATGAAAAAAAGAACGCCCCGAAGGGCGTCTTTCTTGCTTTATTTTTCCTCTGTCTCATCGTGCGCGGACTTGTTTTTTTCGGTTTGTGTCCCGAAGTAAAAACTGATTATCATAGTGAATATTGTGAGAAACTGTTCCGCGCTTATTGAGCCGATAATTGCCAGATAAGCAAATACCGCGCAAAGTATCAAAGTAATTATGCTCTTTACATTTATGAGCTTGGCTATTTTATTTTTCATTTGCCGCCATCTCCCTTATTTTCTAAAATTGTGATTCTTGTTTCGTGTTCATTGACTTCAGATTCCACGCGCTCAATGTTCGCGCCTTGTTTGTCAAGCGTTTTGTCAAGTCTGTTGATACTGTCTTGCAACTGAGTTAGTGCCTTTGTATTCGCTGCTATAATCTTACCAATTGTGATAATAAACCCAACTAACACAATTAGAGCGCTTAGATTTTGCCAATCCATAATCTCACCTTCTTACGCAGTGCGTTTCCACATATAAACCGCCAAATAAGGAGGCATATTGTTGTGCGCGGTTCCTCCACCA
>ENA-ORTG01002911-ORTG01002911.1-human-gut-metagenome-genome-assembly--contig:-NODE-2911-length-12840-cov-4.388189_pt1 | contig 12840 bp, 10 predicted proteins | sample MGYA00241906_ERZ509176 | MGnify/ENA primary metagenome ERZ509176 (study PRJEB26280, sample SAMEA2338811) | human gut metagenome | biome: human gut; feature: human-associated habitat; material: faeces...
GGGAAGTAACTATGCAACAGACAGTCGGGGTACAAAACAGTTGCAACCGAGAAAAGGAGACAGAACATATGAAACCGAAGATTCGCATGGTCGGACTGGATCTGGACGGAACGGTATTTAATAACAATAAAGAGATTACCACGCATACCAGAAGTGTGCTGAAAGAGGCGATCCATCAGGGTTGCATCGTGCTTCCGGCCACCGGAAGACCGGAAATCGGACTTCCGGGTGCATTTTTGGAGATTCCCGGTGTGGAATACGCACTGACTTCCAACGGAGCCCGCATTATCCGTATTCCTTCCGGGGAGACAGTATATGAAGAACTGATTCCCTGGGAGGCCGCATTGCAGGTGATCGAAGTGATGAAACAGTGGGCAGGAGAATCATGCAACTGGCGGAGGCAAGGCAGCCCATCAGCGTCTGACCTTCGCCGCCGATGTTCCAAAAGCGCATCTTAAACGCAGGGGTAACGGCGAGGGAAATGCACAGCAGCATCGCTACGTCGCGGAAAGTCACCCACGTCTTGCGCGGCGTACCGAACGTGCCTTTGATAATGGTGCTGTAAATGGCGAGCGGGTCGTCATCCGTCAGCAGCAGGCAGATAATGGCGCTTGCGCCCAGTGCCAGCGCAATGGCAATCACGCGAATCAGCAGCGCCTTCTGCCACGAAATGTCTGTTCGCTTGGAAATGTGGAAGAGCGGCTCCCGTTTGGCTTCACTCATGCTCGTTACCTCCCACGCGGGTCATCATCATGCCGATTTCTCGCTTGTCTGCGCCGCGGCCGGGCACGATGCCGCTGACTTTGCCGCCGCACAGCACCAGAATGCGGTCGCACAGCTCCACCAGCACATCCAAATCCTCACCGACGTAGACAACCGCCACGTTCTGCTTCTTTTGGTTATTAATCAGGTTGTAAATCGTGTAGGAGGAATGAATGTCCAGCCCACGCACCGCGTATGCCGTCAGCAGCACTTTCGGTGCGGAGGTGATTTCGCGCCCGACCAGCACTTTCTGCACGTTGCCGCCCGACAGACGGCGAATCGGCGTACTCAGGCTCGGCGTCGCGACTTCCAGCTCCTTGACCACGTTTTCCGCGATTCGGCGCGGGCTCTTGCGGTCGGTGAAGAACGAGTGCCCCTTGCGGAACGTGCGCAGCATCATGTTGTCGGATAAGTCCATGTTGCCGACCAAGCCCATGCCCAGCCGATCCTCCGGCACGAAGGAGAGCGAAACGCCCATGTTCTGGATGGTCAGCGGGTCTTTGCCAATCAGTTCCACATGCGTGCCGTCGTCCTCGATGTAGCTGATGCTGCCAGAATCGACGGGCTGAAGCCCGGCAATCGCTTCCAGCAGTTCTTTCTGACCCGAACCCGCGATGCCCGCGATGCCCAGAATTTCGCCCGAATTGGCGGTAAAGCTGACGTGGTCGAGCTTCGTCGTGCCTTCCTCGTTGCGCACAATCAAGTCTTTGACTTCGATGCGCGGGCGGGGATTGACCGGCTCGGTGCGCTCAATGTTGAGTTTTACCGGATGCCCGACCATCATGTTCGTCAGTTCTTCAGCATTCGTGTCGCGGGTCATCACGTCGCCGACGTACTGCCCCTTGCGCAGCACCGCCACGCGGTCGGACAGCGACTCCACCTCGTGCATTTTGTGGGTGATAATGACAATCGCCTTGCCGGCGTTGCGCATGTTGCGCAGGATGGCGAAGAGCTTGTCCGTCTCCTGCGGGGTCAGCACGGCGGTCGGCTCATCCAGAATCAGGATATCAGCGCCGCGATACAGCACCTTGATGATTTCAATCGTCTGCTTCTGCGAAACGGACATATCGTAAATCTTCTGGTTCGGGTCGATATCAAAGCCATACTGGTCGCAGATTTTCCGAATTTTGCGGATGGCGGACTTCATATCCAGCTTTTCATCCAGACCGAGGATGATGTTTTCCGCCGCCGTGAACACATCCACCAACTTAAAGTGCTGGTGAATCATGCCGATGCCCAGATGGAACGACTCCTTCGGGGAAGAGATGGACACGGGCTTGCCGTTGATGTAGATTTCGCCCTCGTCGGGGTAGTAAATTCCGGAGAGCATGTTCATCAGCGTGGTTTTGCCGCTTCCATTCTCGCCCAGCAGCGCAAGAATTTCGCCGCGGTAAATATCCAGACACACCTTATCATTGGCCAGCACAGGGCCAAAGCGCTTGGTCACATTGCGAACGCTGACGGCTGCGGTTCTCTGTTCCAACCGGCTCACTCCTTTATGATTGCAAATCGTAAATGACGCGAATGAATAGGAAACACTGCAAATGGGAATGCAGCGGGTTTGCCTGCACTTTCATTTGCAGTGTCAACAAGAAATTCGACCGCCCCGACCCCATGCAAAAGATCGGGGCAGTCGAAAATGGAATTACATGCCTTCGGGCAGCGTGATGCCGTCGATGTTCAGGTCGAAGTAGGGAGCGGCGCGGAAGAAGGATTCCTTGAATTCGCCGTCAATGACCACTTCGGTGTCACCCACGAAGTCGCCCATGTCGTCCACGTCCGCCAGATAGGAGGTCAGTGCCTCGCCGTTCACGGTGAAGGTTGTGGTGTCGAACACCTTGATGGTGCCAGCCGCCAGCGCAGCCTTCACTTCTTCCAGCTTCTCAGCCGTGCCAGCCGCCGCGGCCTGCTCGTTGATGGCAGACAGCTCGACAGAGCCGGTCGCAATCGTGCCAGTCCAGTCAAGTGCGATATCTTCGCCGTTCATCATGCAGTTCAGGATGTACTCGAAGTAGGGTTCCCAGTTGATGCGGGAGGAAACGATGAAGGTATTCGGGCAGGCAGCCACCGTGGAGCCGTTGTAGGAGACGTTCGGCACACCCGCCACTTCGCAGGCAGTCGGAGCGCCCATGGAGTCAGCGTGCTGGGAAATAAGGACGCAGCCCTTCTGAATCAGCATCTGCGCGCCTTCCTTTTCCATCGCCTCGTCGTACCAAGAGTAGGTGAAGGTCACTTCCATCGTCGCGGAGGGGCAAACAGAGCGTGCGCCAAGGAAGAAGGAGGTGTAGCCGGACTTCACTTCCGCGTAGGGGTAAGCGCCGACATAGCCAATCTTCGCCTGATCCGCCGTAATCGTGCCGGCTTCGATCATTTCGTTCAGCTTCATGCCAGCCGCAACGCCCGCCAGATAGCGGCCTTCATAGATGGTCGCGAAAGCATTGTGGTAGTTGGGCAGGTTCTCGGTGTGCGCCTTCGTGCCAGTCGCATGGCAGAACTCGACTTCCGGGAACTCCAGCGCAGCCTGAATCATGTAGGATTCATGACCGAAAGAGTCCGCAAAAATGATGTCGCAGCCTGCGTCCGCCAACTCAGCAGCTGCGTCGTAGCATTCCTGACCTTCGGGGATGTTGGTCTTGGTTTCGTAGGCGATGCCCAGCTTCTCGCAGGCAGCCTTCGCCGCAGTGATGAAGTTCAGGTCGTAGGTGGAGTTTTCGTCGTGCAGGAAGATGAAGCCGATCTTCAGGTCATCCTTCGCGACGGGCGCGCGCTCAGCCAGTGCAGCAGTCGTCAGGCAGCACAGGCACATCACCAGCGCAAGCAGCAGAGATGCAAACTTTTTCATGGTCAAGTCCTCCTCCATTCGATGGGTGAAAACGGTGTAACCATTCGCTAAAAAGCGAACGTTTTCCGGGAAACATGACCCATTGTACACAAATTCGGCACAAAAATCAAGCCTTTTTCAGAAAAAATCCGACTTTTTTGCGAACAATTTAGGTGAATGTTCGGAAATAGGCGGATTGGCAGGAGAACGTCACGTTTTTGACAAGCATCCGCGTTTTCCGCATACGGCTCCAACGTAAGCACACCGTCAGCATTGCGGCTGATTCCATGTGTCAACAGAACACGATAGGCAAGGGAAGTTTCATAAGAATAACAATGCGCTCTGCCGAGGATGTTCCGGCAGGGAGTTTCAAATTTCGCGGCAATCTTGCAAAAACGCCCTTGACATTGTACTGTCCCTGATTATAATATTTGTATGTACAACGATGCACATACAACCATCAGCGTCACGGAGGTGCACATATGGATATCACCGAACGGAAAATCACAAAAATCGCGCGGGAAACAGAGAAACTCGTCCTGCTGTCCCTGCGGGAAGAGGGCGTCGGCACGGCGGAAATCGACCTGATTCACGCGTTGCGCCATCATCCCGGCTGCACACAGGCGGCGCTGGCGGAACTGCTGCACGCAGACAAGGCAGCCATCGCGCGGCGGACGAAAAATCTGGAAGCGAAAGGCTTTCTGGTGCGTCAGGAGGCTCCGAACGACCGCCGCAGTCAGCTGCTGTATCCCACGGAAAAGGCGGAAGCCATGAAAGCCTCCAAAGCAGAGATCGAAGCATCCTTCTACGAGTACCTGACTTCTGTGCTGACGGACGATGAATCCAAAACCTTCGCAGTGCTGCTGAACAAGCTGTACGCAGCATCGAAAACCGAAAGCCGCGCGGGATTCCCGCATTTTATTCAGGCGCAGAGGAAATAAAGACGATGCAAGACAAGCAGAATTTCTGCCCGAACAAAATCAGCTCCTATTTCCGTGCCGAATGGCTGCCGCTGACCTTCGTCACGCTGTCCGGGCTGTTCTACAACGTGGGTCTGCTGGCGACGCCGTGGTTCGAAGGGCGGCTTGCCCAATGCCTGACCGACATTCTGGGCGGCTATCAAACCGCGGACGCAATGGCGATGTTGGTGCTGGCGTATCTGGTCATCACGCTGGTGGTTCAGGGCGCGCGTTTCATCAAGCGATTCTACGTTCGGCGCTTCGCCAACAACATCAACCGACGTATGAAGGGCATTCTGTACGCCAATCTGGTACGCGAAAGCCGCACGTCGCTGGAAAAAGAAGGTGCTGGCGAGCTGATGACGAAAGCCATTTCCGACGTGGACGACTGCGTGGAGGGAATGCGCAAATTCACCACCGAAGTGTTTGACACCGGCGTGGTGATGGTCAGCTACGCAGTCATGCTGCTGATTTATGACTGGCATCTGGCGCTGCTGAGTTTGCTGTTCACGCCCATTTCGTACTTCTGCGCAGCAAAGATGAAGAAGCCTGTTCAGCGCGCAGGGGCGGCGTACAAGAAAGCGGCGAGCGCGCTCAGCAGTGCGACGCTCGACCGCGTGGAAAACGCCGTCACCTACCGTATCTACGGCTGCGAGGAAGCACGCGCGGAACGCTACGAGGGTGCGCTGAAGAATTACGAAAAGGCTGCTGTGCGTTCCAACGTGTGGCAGTCCGCCCTGCCGCCGCTGTATCTGGCGGCATCAGGAGCCGGGGTGCTGTTCATCCTGTGGTTCGGCGCGAAAAATGTACTCGGAACGGGCTGGAGTGCATGGGACATTGGCGTTTTCACCACCTTCCTGTCCTGCTTCACGAGGCTGACGGTGAAGTCCTCCAAGGCGGCAAAGCTGTTTAACTCCGTGCAGAAAGCGGAAGTGTCGTGGAAGCGCATCAAGCCGCTGATGAAGTCGCCGGAAGCGCTGGACGACCTCCGCATCCCGCAATCCGCCGACGTAACGCTCGACAATCTGTCCTTCACCTACGGGGACGCGCCGATTTTCTCCGGCCTTTCGCTGACGGCGCATCCCGGCGACATCATCGGCGTGACTGGCCCTGTCGCCTGCGGCAAATCCACCTTCGGGCGCGTATTTCTCTGCGAAATGCCCTATGGCGGCTCGGTTCGCTTCGGCGGCAAGGAACTTTCGAGCTTCTCGCCGCGGGAAATCTCCGGTATGGTCGGTTATTTGGGACATGATCCGGAACTGAGCATGGACACGATTCAAAACAACGTGCTTTTCGGCAGCAGGCAGGACGTTCTGCCGCAGCTGAACGCCGTCGTCCTGACGGACGAAGTGCTGGCGATGGAAAATGGCGCTGATACGGTCGTCGGCAGCAGCGGCGCACGGCTTTCCGGCGGTCAGGCGCAGCGGCTGGCGCTGGCGAGAACGCTTGCCCATCCGCGTCCGCTGATGATTCTGGACGACCCGTTTTCCGCGCTTGACCGCAAGACGGAGGACGCTGTGTTTGCGAATTTGCAGGCATACGCCAAGGATAAGGTCGTTTTCCTGATTTCGCATCGACTGTACCACTTCCCGCAAATGCAGCAGGTGATTTTCATGGAGGACGGCAAGACGACGGTCGGCACGCATGACGAACTGATGGCGTCCGTTCCGACATACCGCTGGCTTTACGAGAGCCAAACCGGGGGGTGAAGCACATGCGTAATCAGAAAAAAGCAGGCGTGATTTCCGCGCTCAAGGCAGCGGTGCGGTCGCATCGGATATTGACGGTCAGTACGCTGTTGTGTGTTGCGGCATCGGTTGCCGCGTCGCTGATTCCGCCGCTGCTGCTCAAGAACATAATTGACCGGCTGACGGGTGGTATGCCGCTGCTGTTCACCGCCGTGCTGCTCTATTTCGGCAGCCTCGTGTTGGAGGGAACGCTCTCCTCGGCGCAGGAAACGCTGCTGGTGCTGTTCGGGCAGAAGATGACGCACGCCCTGCGCTCCGAAATGTCGCAGAAGCTCATCGCGCTGCCCGCCAGCACGCTCGTCGGGCAAAATCCCGGCGAGGTTGCCGCGCGCTTTTCGGGTGATGTGGATGCTGTCGAGGCGCTGTTCACTTCCGGCATCATCAGCATGGTAGCGGATGCCTGCCGCATCATCTCGATTCTGGCAGTGATTGCCGTGGAGAACACGGGGCTTGCACTGGTGCTGCTGGTGATTTTGCCGCTGTTCGCCATTTTCACCCGTTTTGTGCAGAAGCGGATGCTCGCCGCGCAGCTGGAGAACCGTCGCGCCGTCGCTGCCGTGTCCGGGCAGGTACCGGAAACGCTGCACAACATCCGCACCATTCACGCCTTGGGGCTGGAAAGCTACATGGAGCAGCGCTATGACCAGCGCATCGGCGAAAGCTATGCCGCGATGGAAAAAACGAATTTCTATGACGCGATTTACTCGCCCGTCGTGTTTCTGCTTAACGCCGCCGTCGTGGGCATCGTGATGCTGCTCTCCGCGTCGGGCAATGCGGATGTGCTGGCACTGTTCGGCATGTCGGTCGGTACATCGGTCGCCATCATCAATTACATTTCCCGCATTTTTTCGCCGATTGAAAGCCTCGGCATGGAGATTCAGACAATTCAGTCCGCTATGGCGGGTGTCAAGCGCATCGACGCGTTCCTTAATCAGCCGGAACGCGCCATTTCCCAGGAGCGAAAGAATACCGCGCGCGGCGACGTTGTGCTGTCCCATGTGACGTTCGGCTACGGCGAAAAGCCGGTGCTGTCCGACTTCTCCATGAGCGTAAAGGAAGGGGAACAGGTCACGCTGGTTGGCAGAACAGGCGCGGGCAAAAGCACGGTGTTCCGGCTGCTGCTGGGGCTTTATCCGCCGGAAAAGGGGGATATTACCATCGGCGGCGTGAACGTTTCGGCGATTCCCGACCATGAGCGCCGCGCGTGCATCGGCTGCGTGGAGCAGCACTTCTCCCGCGTACCGGGGACGGTGCTTGACCAGATTACGCTTTCCGACCCGACCATCACCGAGGAAATGGCACAGAATGCCGCGAAACTGGCGGGAATGGATGACGCCATCCGCGCGCTTCCGGACGGGTACAATACCATCTGCACAGACGGCATGTTTTCGCAGGGGGAGTGGCAGCTGCTGTCCATTGCCCGCGCGGCAGCGGCAAACCCGGCGGTGCTGCTGCTGGACGAAATCACCGCGAACCTCGATGCCGAAACCGAAACGCGTGTACTGGAAGCGCTCCGCCGCGCCTCCGAGGGACGTACCGTACTGTCCATTTCGCACCGCATTTACGAGAATCTGGGCGGCAGAACCGTGGAACTCAAGCCGTGCGAAGTCCAGTCATGTAAAATTCCCGCTGTTGATTCTGCGGCTGATTGCAGCGTAAAATCAGTATAGAAAAGGGTGTGGAGGCAGCTTGACAACCTCCACACCTTCTTCTTATTTTGATTAGAACAGCGGCTGCATCGACGCATCCAGCGTCGCGAACGGGCCGGGAAGCACCCGCGCCCCGCGGTGATTGCCGTAGAAGTCACTGTCAAACACGATGGTCGAGCCATCCGCCGCTTCAAAGCGCTGATCCGGCTCAAACGCGCGCCCCAGCGTATCGCTGTCCACCAATCCGCCGCGGAACGCGCCGATCAGCTCCGCCACGTCGGTATCAAGGAAAATCTGTCCTTCACGTTCTACCAGCATGAAATATGGCTTTTCGGACTTGACGCAGCAGTCTTTTTCCTTCTTCCACGGCTTCGCGCCCGCAAAATAAGCGTTGCCGTCTGCCCAGACCGGCAGATGCCCGAAGTGGTACTCTTCCAGCTTGCCCATATCCGGGCGCGCTACGTCCAGGTCGAACTGATCCAGCCACTCCTGCTCGGTCGGGTAGTCATCGAAGCACCAAGTACCCACGACGCGCTCGTTCTCGCCCGGATCACCCTGCTTCGCCGGGGCATCCACCGGGTGCGCCTGCACGAAGATATTGTTGTAGAAGCGGTCGTCGCCATGGAGGATGGTCATGAAGCCCGCAACCTCCGTGCGATGGCGGATATGGTAGGGCGTATAGCGCCAGCTCGTGCCGCTGCCGACGCAGGTGAACGTACCCAGCATGAGGTTATGCACCAGCGCCACGCCCTGTGTCGCGAATCGCAGGGACACTTTCGACATCATGATGTTGTTGTCAATCAGCGTCGGGCCGTGTCCAACCTCCACAAAAATGTCCTGACTTTCCATGCCGCCGACCGCCCATGTGCAGTACGCAGGACGCTCGTTGTGGTGCAGCAGATTCTGCGTGATGCGCGTGCCCTGTGCCTCCCAGTCACACCAGACGCCCATGGTGCAGTCATGGATGTGGTTGCGGCGAATCACCACATCAATCGCCGCGTGCAGCTTGATGCCGGAGATTTCCGCGCCGCCAAGCTCCTGCATGTTGTTGATGTGGTGGATGTGGTTGTTCTCAATCACGGAATAGACCGCGCCCATACGTCCGACGATGCCCGTCTGCTCGCAGTTGTGGATGTTGCAGCGGCGGCCGATGTTTTCCTTCAGCCAACCGTGATACTGCCCGCGGCAAACCGCGTCGCGCTCCATCTGCGTCGGACTTTTGAGGTGTTTCTTCGTGAAGTAGTGGTCGTTTTCCGGGTCGTAGTATTTGCCCAGCGAAATACCGCAGCACTTGCTGTTCGTAATTTCGCAGTCCTCGATAATCCAGCCCTTCGACCAGTGCGGGCCAATCATGCCGTCCTGAAACGCAGCTGGCGGCGCCCATGTCGTCGCAGCCTTCTCGATTTTGAAGCCATGCACCGTGATATACCCGCAGCCCGTTTTCTCTGGGAAGAAGCAGCGGCGGCGGACGTTAATTTCCACCTTCTCGCGGTTGGGGTCTTGCGTGTGGAAGTTGGCATACAGCACGGTTTCGTCGCCGTCCTGCTCGCTGAACCACTTGAAGGTAGATCCCTGCGGATCCCACGACGGCTTGTAAATTTCGCCCGCAATGCACTCTTCCAGCGATTCCGCCTCATAGAGCATCTGGTCGTTTAAATACACCGCACCCGTGTGGCGCACCGTCGGCGCAAAGTACCAGTCGCCGAAAACCTCCGTCGTATACGGATTATACGCGCCGAACGTGCTGTTCTTCACGCGCACCGTCCACACCGTGCCCTGATAGGGCGTCCACCCCTTGATGCGCTCTGCGCCGCAAATCACCGCGCCCAGCGGCTCGATGGAGCGATAGAGAATGGGCGCATCTTCCGTGCCGCCTCGTTCCGGATTGACATATTCGCGGTACACACCGGGAAACACCAGCACTTCGTCACCGGGCTTGGCGATCTTGGCGGCTTCGCTGATGCGACGGAAGGGAGTTCCGAGGCTGCCGTCACCATCATGCAGCATGGCTTGATTGACATAGTAAATCATAGAGTGCTCCTCCTTCATATATGGAATTTCTTCCGCAGTGGATTGTTCTGTCATGATTATACCAAATTGCTACCGATTTGTCCATATGATTTTGGACATTCGCCGCTTCCTTTCCGCGCAATAGTTGAAAGACGCTGCAATTTATGCTATACTGTATAGAGGGGATTTGTCCCCATTTGCAGAAAGGCAGGCAGCGATATGAAGATCATTCGCGCACGGGATTACCAGCATCTCAGCCGACAAGCGGCGAACATTCTTTCGGCGCAGGTGATTTTGAAACCCGATTCCGTTCTTGGACTGGCAACCGGCTCCAGCCCGATTGGCACATATCAGCAGCTCATCGCGTGGGAGCATAAGGGTGACGTTGATTTCCGGCAGGTATCGACGGTAAATCTGGATGAATATGTCGGGCTGCCCGCCGGCCATCCGCAGAGCTATGCGCATTTCATGCGGGAGAATTTCTTCGACCATATCCAGATTGACCTGAGGAACACGCACATTCCGAATGGCATGGCAGAGGACGGCGACGCGGAGTGCCGCCATTACGACGCGACCATCCGCCATCTGGGCGGCATTGATCTCCAGCTGCTGGGACTCGGGCCAAATGGGCACATCGGCTTTAATGAGCCGGAGGACGTGTTCCAAAAGGACACACACCGCGTTGCGCTGACGGATGCCACCATTCAGGCGAACAAACGTTTTTTCGCATCGGAAGCAGATGTGCCGCATTTCGCCTACACGATGGGCATCTGCGGCATCATGCAGGCGCGGCGGATTGTGATGGTCGTGTCCGGCGAAAGCAAGGCAAATATCCTTAAACAGGCGTTTTTCGGACCTGTGACCCCGCGCGTTCCGGCTTCAATTCTCCAGCTGCATCCTGATTTCACGCTGGTGGCGGATGAAGCCGCGCTCAGCGCACTGGATGGAACAGAAACGCAATGAAAAGAGGCGATTGAATGCCCCGCTTTGAATCATTATCTGAAGAAATGACGCGCCGGATTGAAAGCGACCGGCAGCACGGCACAAGCCCCAAGGTTTTCTGCCCAAATACAAGCGTCATCCGCCGCGCTGCCTCGCCGCGTGATGCGGGCAGCGTCTGGCGACCAGCTTTCCTGCATGATGTGGATAAAATTATGCACTGCCCGTATTTCAACCGCTACACCGACAAGACGCAGGTGTTTTCGCTCATCCGCAACGATGACGTGACGCGCCGCAGCCTGCATGTGCAGCTGGTATCCCGCATTGCGCGCACCATCGGCAGCGCCCTGAACCTCAATCTCGACCTGATTGAGGCGATTGCCTTGGGGCATGACATCGGGCATCCGCCGTTTGCACATTCGGGCGAAGTGTTTCTGAACGAGATTTCCATGCAGCACACCGGGCGGCATTTCAGCCACAACATCCACTCTGTCCGCGTGCTGGACGGCATTTACCCCTTCAACATCAGCTTGCAGACGCTGGTGGGCATTGCCGGACACAACGGCGAAATTGAGCTGGAGGAATACCGCCCCGTGCCGGTGGACAGCTTCGCGGAATTTGACCGGATGATGGAACGCGCCTACACGGAGGATGGCTATGCGAACCGCATTCAGCCCTCCACGCTGGAAGGGAATGTCGTGCGCGTAGCGGACATTATCGCCTATTTAGGCAAGGATCGGCAGGATGCCGCGCGCGTCAAGATGACGGCGGAGGATGCCTATGCGGAGCATGAGATTGGCTCGCTGAATGCGGAAATCATCAACAATCTGGTCGTCAACATCATCGAAAACAGCTACGGGAAGCCCTACATCAAACTGGATACGGTGCATTTCGAGGCGCTGCGGGCGTCCAAAGCGGAGAATTACAAGCTGATTTACAACGAAGCTGCCAAGGCCGCGCACCTGTCCGACACCGTACGCCCCATGATGCAGGAGATGTACGGGCAGCTGCTGGATGATTTGCGCGAAAACCACACCACGTCGCCCATTTTCACGCATCATATCGCCTATGTGACTCGCTCATACTATCCGCGTGTCAAGCCCTATGCGGACTGTGATCCAAATCAAATTGTGGTGGACTACATTGCCAGCATGACAGACGACTACTTTATTGATTTGCACCATTATTTGTTCCCGAACAGCCCATACAAGGTCGTCTATAAGGGCTATTTTGACGGAAGAGAGGCTCCTGCACATGTTTGAACTGATTCGAGACGCTATCGCCGCGCACCAGACCATCATTCTGCACCGCCACACCAACCCGGACGGTGATGCGCTGGGCAGTCAGATTGGCCTTAAGCACCTGATTCTGGCGAATTATCCGGACAAAACGGTGCACATGGTGGGTGACGGCGCGGGGCGCTACGGCTTTATGGAAGATTCTATCATGGATGAGATTCCCGACAGTGCTTATCAGGGCGCGCTCGCCATCGTGCTGGATACATCCGCCAAGTCGCTCATCAGCGATACCCGTTACACACTTGCCACGCAGACCGCCCGCATCGACCACCACATCTTCGTGGAGAAAATTGCGGACATTGAAGCAACGGACGACACGTTCGAGAGTTGCTGCGGTCTGGTGGCGCAGATGGCGCAGGAATGCGGCTGGTCGCTGAATCCGCAGGCGGCGACGGCGCTGTTCACCGGCATGGTGACGGATTCCGGGCGCTTCCGCTATGACGCAACGAATGCCCGCACGTTTCGCCTTGCCTCCTACCTGATGGAGCAGCCGATTGACACAAACGCACTCTATCGCAATCTGTATGCCAGCGATTATGCCCAGCTTGTCGTGCGGGCGAAGTTTCTGTTGCATGTGCAGTTCACGGAGAAGAACGTCGCTAAATTTAATTAAAAATTAACTACTTCAATAAAAGCCATTAATGTAACAGTTCC
>ENA-ORTG01002917-ORTG01002917.1-human-gut-metagenome-genome-assembly--contig:-NODE-2917-length-12832-cov-4.193003_pt1 | contig 12832 bp, 8 predicted proteins | sample MGYA00241906_ERZ509176 | MGnify/ENA primary metagenome ERZ509176 (study PRJEB26280, sample SAMEA2338811) | human gut metagenome | biome: human gut; feature: human-associated habitat; material: faeces...
GAAATAATAGCCGACTCTTCCCGTCAGTTTGAGCGTTTCCAGCGGACGGTATATTAAACGTTCTTTGAAGTTCCACACCCGGCTTCCGAACACTGTAGAGAAATCTCCCGGATTGTCTACGGCATAAGTGTCTACATTATTATACTGCACGTTGGTCAGGCTGTTGAATTTACCTGCATTAAATCCTGCAGTGCCACCACACCGCTGGTCGTTGTGTTCGGAGAAACGTGAATTAAGATTTAAGTTCCATGGATCGTCCGATTCGCGGGTGATGATGTTAATTACTCCTCCGATAGCACTGGAACCGTAAAGGGTAGATGCAGCACCTTTCACTATCTCTATGCGTTCTACATTGTCGAGATTCAGACGTTCGTAGTCTACATTATTCAGTGTTTCCCCTGCCAGCCGTTCGCCATCTACCAGAAACAGTACGGAATTACCGCCGAAGCCTTGCATATTAATAGCGGTTTGCTGATCCATAGAGAAGGAAAATTCGATACCGGGCAACTCTGTTTTCAGCAGGTCGGCAACGTTGTTGGCATTAACTTTCTTAATATCGTCTGAGGTGATAACCCGGGTGATGATGGGAGCGTCCTTCATGATCGCCCGGGCAATCCTACCTGTATAAGCAGAGCAAGGCGGCGTCCGAGATCACAAAGCAGCTCAAGGAAATCTACAACAGCGGCGAAAAGACCCGCAAGGAGAAGATGAGCGAGGCTCGTGACCTGCTGGAGCTGCGTAACGAGATTTATAGAAAAGCCCTGTTGACCGTCGGCACCTACGAGGAAACCGCAAAGAGCATCGGAAGTGCAGACAGCGATGTGGTGAAGCGCGAAGCAAACCGCAAGGCGTTCGGCGCAGAGTACGCACTAAAGACATACAACAAGGATGTCGAAGAAAAGGCAGCCGAGTATGTCGCACAGGGCGTTACCTACGACCAGTACTATGCGGCATACTTTGCAGCCCGTGGTATCGTAGGTGACAAGGGCGAGAACGGCAAGACGATTGCCAACTCTGCAAGCCGCAAAAAGAAAGAAGCTATCGACAAGGCCGTTCCAGGCGCAAGCACAAAGCAAAAGCACCTTTTGTACGAGGCACTCGGAGTGTCAGAGAAGGTGTGGTAAAGAGATGCCCCCTCCGTAACTGGAGGGGGTATTTTACTGTGTAGTTTCTGTGTAGCCTATATGCAAAAATACCGCAATAAACAGCAATATTTGCAAAGACTAAAAATGCTGAAAACCCGCATGAACAAAGGAAAAACCCGCATTTCTGCGGGCTTTTCTTTGGCGGAGATGGAGAGATTCGAACTCTCGAACCGCTTTTGACGGTTACACGATTTCCAGTCGTGCGCCCTCGACCAACTAGGCGACATCTCCATGTCGTTATCAGGATGGGTCAAGTAAAAGTCCTGACGAGAATTTATTATACCGTATTACCGGCATAAAAGCAACCCCCTTTTTGCAAAAAAGTTGCCCTAAAAGACATTTTTTCGCATTACGGGCAAAGAAAGGATTGCGCCCGGCCCTTTGGCGTACTATAATATTATAAATCACTTTCGGAAAAAAGGAAGGATAAGACCCATGAAACGAGTAGAGATCAAAGCACTGTTTGCGGAGCCGGAGCGCTACACCGCGGAGCCGGTCACTATTTGCGGCTGGGTGCGCACCCTGCGCTCCAGCAAGGCCCTTGGCTTCATCGAGCTGAACGACGGCAGCTACTTCAGCAATCTGCAGGTGGTGTTTGAGGAAAATAAACTGGCCAATTATGATGAGATTTCCCGCCAGAATGTCGGCGCGGCGCTTATTGTTACCGGCCGCCTGCTGCTGACCCCCGAGGCCAAGCAGCCCTTTGAAATCCATGCGGAGAAGATCACCGTGGAGGGCGCCTCCACCCCGGATTATCCCCTGCAGAAAAAGCGCCACAGCATGGAGTTCCTGCGCACCATCCAGCACCTGCGCCCCCGCACCAATACCTTTAGCGCGGCGTTTAGAGTGCGTTCTGTTGCGGCCCAGGGCATCCATAGGTTCTTTACCGAGCGCGGCTTTGTGTACGCGCACACCCCGCTCATCACCGGCAGCGACTGCGAGGGTGCCGGCGAGATGTTCCGCGTCACCACCATCGATCCCGCCGATCCCCCCCTGACCGAGGACGGCAAGATCGATTATTCCCAGGATTTCTTCGGCAAAGCCACCAATCTCACCGTCAGCGGTCAGCTGGAGGGCGAGTGCATGGCCATGGCCTTTGGCAAGATCTACACCTTCGGCCCCACCTTCCGCGCGGAAAAATCCTACACCGGCCGCCATGCCGCCGAGTTCTGGATGATCGAACCGGAGATTGCCTTTGCCGACCTGGAGGACAATATGGTGCTGGCGGAGGACATGATAAAATATGTGCTGCGCTATGTGATGGAGCAGTGCCCCCGCGAGCTGGAATTCTTCAATAACTTTGTGGATAAAGGACTGCTGGAACGCCTGAACCATGTGGTAAACAGCGACTTTGCCGTCTGCACCTACACCGAGGCCATCGAGCGGCTGCAAAAGGCCGATGTGGAGTTTGAGTACCCCGTAAGCTGGGGTGTGGACCTGCAGACTGAGCATGAGCGCTACCTCACCGAAAAGATTTTCGGTAAGCCGGTCTTTGTTACCAATTATCCCAAGGAGATCAAGGCCTTCTATATGCGCTTGAACGATGATGGTAAGACGGTGGCGGCCGTGGACCTGCTGGTGCCCGGCATCGGCGAGATCATCGGCGGCAGCCAGCGTGAGGAGCGTCTGGACATCCTGCTGGACCGCATCCACGAGCTGGGGCTGAATGAGGAGGACTACTGGTGGTACCTCGACCTGCGGCGCTTCGGCGGCGCGCGCCACGCCGGTTTCGGCCTGGGCTTCGAGCGGCTCATCATGTATGTCACCGGCATCCCGAATATCCGTGATGTACTGCCCTTCCCCCGCACCACCGGCTTTGCGGAATTCTAAACCGAATATATATGCTGAAGTCCTCCGCGTGGGATCCCATGCGGAGGACTTCAGTTTGTTTATTTACGGAGGGCGATTTAATCCGCAGAGAAGGTTTGCTGGAAGAACCGCCGGACCATTTCAGCGGTGTCATCAGTGTGGTCCTCGGCGGTAATCAGATAGTATTCAGAGCCATACAGGGGATCCTTCAGTGGGACAGCCCGAATCTGGGAAGAGGGAAGCATCCAGTTCGGCTGGAAGGTGGGGTAGACCCAGTTGAAGTTTTCTACGCATACATTGCGCAGCTCGGAGATGTTCTTGGAGATGATCTCCAGCTTGGGTACAAATCCGGCTTGCTGGCAGTGACGGAGAAAACCGTCTGCTTGAATATCTCCGGTACGGATCCCTTCCCGGATGGGATCATAGTACAGGATAAAGCTCTGCTCCCGCAGGTCGCCCACATCTACTTCCGCTTGTCCAGCCAAGGGGTGGTCCGCCCGCATGACAATACATAGCGGCTGATTGTGCAGCAGGGTACAGCGGGTACCCGGTATGGTGCAGAAGGCAGGCGTTTTATTACGGTCCTCCTGCCAAAAGACACGAGTGACCAGCAGCGCGTCAAATTCCCGACTGCGCAGGCAGGCTTCGACCTCCGAGGATTGGTAAAATAGAAACTGAATATTGTGCCCGGGGGCATACAGATAGAATTTTTCCATCAGCAGGCACTCGGTTTTTATGCTGATGCGCCCCAGAGGAAGACCGATGGTATAGGGCTTCTCATCCTGGCCCTTCAGCCGGCTGATGTGAAACTCCAGCGATTCATATTGTCCCACCACCTGTGCGATATAGGGAAGAACGCTGGTGCCCGGCCCTGTCAGCTTCAGGCGCTCGCCCCGGACGGGACGGTCAAATAAGGTGATGCCCAGGGCCTCCTCCACACACTTCACCTGCCGGGAGACCGAGGAGGGCGCACAGGGGATCTCCTCAGCGACCTTGCTGAAATTCAGGTGGGTGGCCACCAGCAGTACAGTCTTCAGGTATTGGATCTCCATAGTGCGCCCTCCTTTTGGTTATGGCAGCGGGTAGGCAATGCAGCGGGGCTTCCTCAGTGTCTCAGTGACGGTAGGAAAGGGAATCCGCCCGAACAACGGATGTGGCATCCGTCTTTTTGGGGTCCTTCTTTTCTCCGGGCTGGGGGCGGCGGTTCCGGCGCAGGGCTTCATTCATGTGGATTTTGACGCCGCGGCTGGCCAAAGTGTGCTGCAGGGCGGGCACATCCAGCGCCTGCAGGCTGATATTCTCCTTGGCAGCCATGGAAACAGCCAAGCCGGCAGCTTCACCGGTGAGAACACAGGCGGGAATAAACCGTGCGACTTCCCAGCCGCGGCCGGTGGCGGAAACGATCCTTCCGGCTGCGGCAATGTTGGTGATCTCGGTATCGATGAGGCCGCCGTATGGGAACTCGTATACTTCGGCAGGGATTTCCAGCGAGTGGATCATGCAGCCGATTGAGCTTTCCACATACCGGTCAGGCACTACCTCCAGCTGCTCCTTGCCAACCAGCCGGCGGGTCATACGGAACTGCGGCATAAGCGGCAGGGTCATCTGCGCGTAGGAGGGACTCTGGTGCTGCTTTAAGTAGTCCAGCGCCAGCTTGCGGCTGGTACGGATATATCCGTTGACGCCCTCACTGGTGGTACCATAGTACATGGGGATCTCCGCCTCGCTGTTATCGGCATCGGGGCGAAGCCCCAGCCAGCGCAGCGGCAGTGCCTGCAGGGCCTGCCCGGTCCCCAGGCCTTTTTTCATGGTATCCAGGTCTATTTCATGTGCCCAGTGGGAAACAATGCTCCGCTGTGTTTCGGTGGGAGCGCCGGCCCGGAACATCAGGTCCAGGTCGCCGCTGGCATCCACAAAGGCCTTGGCCAGGTAGGCGGTGCGTCCGGATTTGTTTTCGACAATGACGCCCTTGCAGGTTTTACCCTCCATGATGGGCGCGCAGAAGTTGGTATCAAAAACGACCTGAATACCTTCCTGTTCCATCAGCTCATCCAGTGCGCACACGGCAGCCGGGATATTAAAATTGGTGCGGTAGCGGCCGGTGGGGGTGTCCACGGTATCGGGCCCGTTCCGCCAGCAATCTGGCAGGTTATCGTAGCCGTAGCGGATGCAGACATGCAGCAGCTCCTCCGCCAGGCCGCCATATACCTTGTGCCCCAAACCGTCATCCAGAGGCAGATAGATGCAGACATGGCCCAGGGTAGCCAGACCGCCCAGGATGATGCTTTTCTCCAGCAGAATGACCCGGGAGCCATTGCGTGCGGCCGAAACCGCGGCGGCTACACCGGCTACGCCGCCGCCTACTACGATTACATCCGCTTCCCCCGCAACGGGGATGGAATGGGATTGCTCAGTGATTTGCTTTGGTTTTTCCATTGATGGTATGCCTCGTTTCTTAGTGTATTATAGCAGATGCGCGGGAAGAAGGGAACAGGCCATATCGTCCCGGAAAAGCCGGTTAGGGCAGAATGTAGCTGCAGCCAAGGGCAATCACATAAACCACAATGATATAAACAGGAATCACCTTGATGGCATCGTGCCAAATAAAGCGGTTGTCTATCTCCTCACGGTCCAGCAGCAGCGCGGCGTAGATGGTACCTGCATAGGTCAAGAAGGCCATGTTGGCGCACAGGCTCAGCGTCGCGGCGGTAACAGATGCGCTGATCCCGGTGTCCAGCTGCATCTGGCATACAAAAGGCATGATGGCCGCGTTGCCCAACAGGGTAAGGGGGGTGCCGTTGCAGATGTTGGTGATGATGGTGATAACAATAGTAAGGAGAAGCAGCAGCAGCGGCAGCGGCATATTGCCGAATACGGGTTTAAGCAGGGAGATGATCCAGTCGCGAATGCCCAAATCAGCGGAAGCCATGGCATTGCCCAGGAAGGTGAAGCAGCCAACGATGCACACCACATTCCACAGGGTGCCTTCACTCAGCAGCTTCATGGGGTTGGCCAGCGGCTTGCCGTCTACTTTGATAAGCCCCAGAATGCCCAGCGCCAGCAGGAAAATGAGGGTAGTGCCGATAGGAGCCAGAACAGCGCTTCCGGGGAAGTCCTTCGGCAGCAGCGGGATTACGATGATATACAGGAAGGACAGGCAGAAGATGGTGAGAATGAGCTTCTGGCGCTTATTAAATTTCTTGGGAATGTTGCGCAGCGCCTCTACATTTTCAATATCCAGCTCCTTCAGTGGGGCAACATTGCACTTAAATACACCGGGGATCATAAAGGCCAGGATGCACAGCCATACCAGATTGACCAGGATGCACACGAACATATAGGTGAACATATTGATGCTCAGTCCAAAGCCCTGCATGCTGGTATTGATAAGGGTGTAAATGGTAAGGGCAATGCCCTTGAAGGGGAAGCAGAAATTACCCATGCAGCCCAGGTAGATGCCCAGCAGCATGAATTTGCAGAATTTATCCTGCTTATCATAGCCGCACACATCCCGGATGGACTCATAAATGCCGAAGTACAGCAGCGCGGTGGGGATAAACCCGATGAACATGGAAACGATAAAGCTGGAGAAGAACAGCGAGAACAGCAGCGCGACCGGGCGTCCTCGAAGCGCCTTGATGCTAAGCAGCTTGCGCACCAGCACATCGATCACGCCGGCTTCCTTGAGCGCCACGCACAGCGCAGATACAAAGATCAGCTGGGGGACGGTAGAACCGCCCATCCAACTGGAAACAGCGGCGGAGGATGTCAAAAAGCCGCTGTATACCATGGCGATAATACCCAGGATAGCAGCTAGGGTGGACTGGGAAGTGAATACTGTAAGCAGAATAACGCCGATAAATACGCCCAGGGCATTGGAGCCGACCTGTGTAACCACGGAGAACGGGCCCAGAATCCGGCCGAAAAAGAACATAAAGAGGAACGCGATCAAAATGATCGGCCATTCACGCTTTTGGACAGCTGACTTTGTCATAGTAGTTCACATGCAAGGCTAAGCACGGAGCTTTGCATGCGATCCTCCCTTCTGTAATTTTTATTCTCAGGTGAACGGTGATCTGCCGCCTTCGGTCGCGATCCGAAAACGGATTCCACAATAAATTGTGCACAATCTACACTTTTTATTTTAGAAAGCCTTGTGTATAAAGTCAATTGCACAATCCGCACGCACTGTTGCAACTTTGGCATGGAATTCGCTTCCGTCCCTATATGGAAGGTCCTCCCGCCGCCCCGCTGACCTGATTGGCGGCATGGCTCTCCCCTGTGGGAGTGCCTCATCCCCCGCAAAAAATGTATTTTCTCATACTTTGGGATGATTTACACCACCCGCTTTGGCTGGTAAAATAAGACCAGAACACAAAATACCGCCGATCCATCATACCATAAGGGGACCGGTCCCCTTCGGCATCCCGTGGCCCCCACGGGATGAATCCGTTGCAAAGGGAGGGAGCGCATGGCCAAAAATGTAGTCATCCGGCCGTCTGTCCGGGAACAGCACCAAAAATTCATGGCACGGGGCAGGGTGCTGTTTTTCACCGCGCCCTGCGGCTTTGGCAAAAGCATCCTGGCCGAAACGCTGCTTGCCGGGCAGCAGGTGCTTTCTCTCACCGCCGGGGAGCCGGACTTCGCCCTGCCGGCGGATGATAAGGACTGGCAGGTCCTCTTGATCGATGACCTGCGGCAGATGACCGAGGAGCCGGATCAGCAGGCGCTGTGCCAGCTCATCCGGGAGTACAGCGACCGCCGGTTCGTCCTGCTTTCCCGCGGGGCGGTGCCGGGCTGGCTCATGGCCTTCCAGTATGCCGGGCTTATGGCAGTGTTGGATGCCGACGCCCTGCTTTTTGACCGGGAGGATATCCGCAGCCTGTTCCGGCAGCAGGGCACCCCCGTCAGCGAATCGGAGCTTTCCGAGATCCTGCGGGAAACCAGCGGCTACCCGCTGGGCGTGGCGGTCATCGCCCACTGCATGGCCGGCGGCCGCCCCTATGGCCCGGAGCTCATCGCCCAGGGCTACCACGAGGTCTTTTTCTACTTCGAGGCGGCGGTCTACCGCCGGTTCGATCTGCCCATTCGCCGTTTTCTGCTGGAGCTTGCCCCATTTGAGAGCTTCGATGCCGAGCTGGCCCGCATGGTCAGCGGCGATCCCCACGCCGGGGAACGCCTGGCCTGGCTTCAGCACAATACCACCATGCTGCGCCCCGATGATGTGCAGCGGTTCCGGTTCTGGCCGCAGTTCCGCACCTTTTTGCTGTGGGAGATGGACCGGGAATACAGCGAGGAAAAGCGCCGCACCGTTCTGGGCCGCGGCGGCCTCTACTACGAGCTGAAAGAGGATTACAGCCATGCGCTGGAGTGCTACACCATGGCAGGGGATCATTCCAAGGTCTCCGAGCTTCTGGTGCGCAATGCCGAGCTTCATCCCGGCATGGGCCATTACAGCGAGATGGAGAAATACTACCGCAGCCTGCCGGAGAAGGAGATCGCCGCCTCCCCGGCGCTGATGCAGGGCATGAGTATGCTGTGCGCCCTGGCGGCCGATTATGAGGGCAGCGAGCGCTGGTACCAGGCGCTTTCTCAGTTTGCCCGTTGCCGTGCCAAAAGCGACGCGGCCGGGCGGCAGGCCCGGGGCCGGCTGGCCTGGTTGGATATCTCCCTGCCGCAGCGCGGCGTCACCGATCTCACCGCCATCATTCCCTCGGCCTACCGGCTGCTGGTCAATAAGGAAGTGACCCTGCCGGCCTTTTCGGTCACCAGCGCCCTGCCCAGCATTATGAACGGCGGCAAGGACTTCAGCGAATGGAGCCGCCGGGATGACCTGCTTTATCAGACCATCCGTGTCCCGGTGGAGGCCATTCTGGGCCGGGATGGCGTGGGTCTGCCGGATTGCGCCATTGCCGAAAGCAAGTTTGAAAAAGGCGAGGACATCACCGCCCGTATGCTGGCCCTGATGCCCCGATTGGGGGAGATCCAGCGGGACGGCACCCCGGATATTGAATTCGCCGCGGTGGGCCTGCTGGCCCGCAGCCAGTTGGCGGCCGGCCACTCCCAGGATGCCCGCAGGACGCTGGAAAGCCTGCGGCAGCGCTTCGCGGAAGGCGGCCAAAGCCGATTTTTGCCCAATATCGATGCCATGCTGTGCCGCGTTGACCTGCGGACTGGCGATACCGATGCCGTAGATAGCTGGTACCGGGAAAAGGCCCCGCGCGACCCCCTCAGCATCAATATCATGAAGCGCTACCAGTACTTTACTCAGGCCATGGCGGAGCTTGCTCAGGGCCGGCCGCAGGCCGCCCTGCTTACCCTGGCTCCGCTGGAACCCTACTGCATCGCCTGCCAGCGGAAGATGGATCACACCACCCTGCTGCTTTTGCGGGCCGTGGCCCAGTACCGGCTAAAGGACGAAGCCTGGCGGCAAAGCCTTACCGATGCCCTGCGCATTGCCGCCGGGTTGGGGTTCATCCGCCCGGTAAGCTGCTGTGGCGCCGCCCTGCTGCCCCTGCTGCAGGCCCTGCCCAGCCCGGAGGAAGAGAGCTGGTACCGGCAGGTGGTGGCCTTTGCCCGGGTGCAGGCCGCCCGGTATCCCTACTTTTTGGTGCCGCCCCTGCCACCCGGCGAGGAAATGACCGCCACCGAGCTGCAGGTGCTGCGCCTGATGTGCGCCGATAAAAGCAATGCCGAGATCGGCCGCATTTTGGATATCAAGCTGCCCACGGTAAAAACCCATGTCAGCCATATCCTCACCAAGTTGAATGTCAGCCGCCGCAGCGAGGCCAAAACCGCCGCCCGCCGCCTGTGGCTGGTAGAATAAAAAAACTGTAATTCTGGAGGAGCGTATGAAGAAACGAGTAAGTAGTATTTTGCTGGCCGCCGTGCTGTGTGTCACCATGCTGTCTGTTGTAGCACTGGCAGATGAATGTCAACATGACTGGGAGTATAAAGATACAGGTGCAGGCTTAAACTGCATTGGAACATGTAAAATTTGCAAAGCAGAAAGCTATCCTGTTCAGCACTGTGATATCGTCAAAGATGGAAAATGTGACTATTGTAATACTGCGCTAGCAGTTTCTTTTAACGACATTTATAGCAGTTGCGCCACCACATGGGAGGCGGCGTTTAAGTACATTGGATCGACCAGTGGAACCCTTTATCCAATCGCAGATACAACCGAGACGATCACCTATAACGGAAACGGCAATGTTACCATCAATGTAACAGGAAAAACGCTGAATAACCTGACACTTAATAGCGGAAAAGTTACCCTAAAGCACAATGAGGTATATGATGGTGCTTCCACCGTCAAAAATGTTACTGTTACCGGTGGTACCTTAAAAATTGAAGGTAATAGCCATTTGACCGTCACCACTCTGAAGATATCCGCCAACGCCAAAGCAGAACTCTCCGGCGGCACCTACGGCGAAATTACCGGAGTCACTGATAAGAATACCCTGTTGGCCCACGGTTATGTATTTGATGGCAATACTGTTAAGGAGGCCCCCATCAAGAGTGTCACGGCATCCGTAACGGGCCATAACAACGCCAAATACGGCTACACCGCCGAACAGGCTCCTGTTCTTACCGCGGCCATTACCCCGGCCATTACCCCGGACAATGTGACCGGTGTGACCTACCAGTGGTACAAGGTAAACGGCAGCAAGAAAACCGAGATTGATAATGCTACTGCCCAAACCTATACAGTGGAAACCGGCCTGAATGCGGGGTACTACGATTACTGCTGCACAGCCACCGTTGGCACCTACTCCCTCACCAGCGGTGATGTCACCGTGACCATCAAAAAGGCGGATGGCCCCCAGCTGGGCACCATCAATGTGAACCAGGTCTACAATGACACCGCCAGCAAGACCATCAATATCAATGATTACATTGGTACAGATCTGAACAAACTGGCAAAGGATGCAGGAACACTGCGTTTCCACACGGGAACTTATTCTCCCGAAAACACGATAAAAAGTGGCTGGAGTGTGGATGTTAATACTGGCGCCATTACTTATCAGCTGGCTGAGGGCTTGAGCGTAGGCCAAACCATTACAATAACCATGCAAGTTGGTTATAATGAGGCCTATTCCAAGAACCACAAGGATGCCACCGTTACCGTAAACATTACCCTCACCAAAATTACCCCCACCGGCACCCCCAATTACACCCCCATCACCTCCAGCGGCAAGACCCTGGCCGATGCCCACCTCAATGCCGATAATAATGCATTCTCTGTGCCCGGCACTGTAAAATGGGTAGGGGAAACGGATGAGCTTGACCCCAGCACTGTTCCCGTAGAAAAAGACAAGGCCTACACCTGGAAATTCACCCCGCAGCTTGATAACTACGAATCCATTACCGGCTCCATCATCCTGTGGACCGAAAGCGGCAGCGGTGTGGTGATCATCGTTCCTTCCCAGTCCGGTGAAAGCACCCCCGCCAGCAACCCCAATACCGGCGCGGCCCCGGTGGGTCAGCCGCTGCCCGGCTTGGCCCTGCTGGCGCTTGCGGCTCTGTGCCTGTATGCAGGCACCCGCCGCTTCTAAACAGCCATCCTCACTTACCTCTCTGGGGGCAGCAGTAGGTTCAAAACCTGCCGCTGCCCCCATTCTATCCCATGTGTGAGTTGAACCCCGGCCGAAGATGTGATATAATTTTCCCAAGCGCGGCATGGCCGCCAAAAACCGTGACCGGAGGGCCCTATGAATACCTTCTTGAAGCTGGCTTTTTTGTTCTATATCGGTTCTTCGCTGGGCTGGGTGCTGGAGCTTTTCTTCCGGCGCTTTATTTCCGGCAATAATCCCGAGCGCAAGTGGATCAATCCCGGCTTTATGGTAGGGCCCTATGTGCCGCTGTACGGCACCGGGCTTTGCATCCTGTACCTAGTTTCCCGCCTTTCGGAAAGCCGCCAGATCGCCAACCCTGTGTGGAACCACATTGCCATGCTGGTGCTGATGGCCGCCGCCATGACCGCCATCGAGTACATTGCCGGCATTCTGCTGCTGAAGGTGATGAATGCCCGTCTGTGGGATTACAGCCGCCGCTGGGGCAATGTGAATGGTCTTATTTGCCCCCTGTTTTCCGCCATTTGGGCAGTGATGGGCGCGGCCTATTATTTCTTTGTGGATCCTTACATTTTGCGGGCACTGGATTGGCTTTCCCGCAATTTGGCGTTTTCCTTTGTCATCGGCGCGTTTTTCGGCGTTTTCGCCATCGATTTCGTCTATTCCACCCACCTCATGGTCAAGATAAGGACCTTTGCCCGCGAGAAGAATGTGGTGGTCCGCTATGAGGAGCTGAAGGCCTACTTTAAGGCCGGCCGGGAAAACGGCCGCCAGCACTTTTTCCTGGCCCTGCATACCGAGATCCCGCTGCGGGAAAAGCTGCAGCAGTACTACGATTACCGCCGGGCCCGCCGGGAGGAGCTGGACCGCATCCTGCACGGGGAGGACGGCACCAGCAGCACCGCCAAAGCAGAATAAGCCTTTTTACCGGAGGGAAGCGGCGAGCTTCTCTCCGGGCCTTTTTATGTGGGTAGGCCCCATCTCATCTTGCCTGCCCGGCGGAGGCCAGTTTGCAGTCGCCTATCGGCGGGGTGGAGCCTTTTGCAAGGCATAGTAAGCACCGCTCGCTGCGGGGGCCTCCCTTTTGCTCCTGCAAAAGGAAGCAAAACAGGGCAAAGGGGAACCGGGCTTTCCCCTTTGCAAACCCCTTTGACGCTTAGCTGTGCTGGCTACGGATTTAGATTTTTCTCGGTCGAAAAATCTAAATCCGTACTGCACGCAGATGGGCTTAAAAGGTGTCTGTGACACATTTTTATCGCCGCTGCGCTGGAGCGCAGAACGGCGAACCACCACCCCTGTCCC
>ENA-ORTG01002928-ORTG01002928.1-human-gut-metagenome-genome-assembly--contig:-NODE-2928-length-12769-cov-2.912773_pt1 | contig 12769 bp, 15 predicted proteins | sample MGYA00241906_ERZ509176 | MGnify/ENA primary metagenome ERZ509176 (study PRJEB26280, sample SAMEA2338811) | human gut metagenome | biome: human gut; feature: human-associated habitat; material: faeces...
ACTGACCCTTGCCGATATGAATCAGGAATCTGCCAATATGCTCGCATTGCAAACCTCCCAGCAGTTGGCGGTTAATTCGCTTTCCCTCGCCTCTCAGGCCAGTCAATCAATTTTGAAATTGTTCTGATTAAGACAACTGTAAAAATCTGTCGTTTTATTTATTCAGTATGACTTTTACCAAGTTTAAGAGATAAACAATTACCAGAAAAGCCAGTGCCCGGCTGAGAATCGTTACCGCCCCTGCCCCGGCGCCGATGACGCCGTACTGAATGATTAACGATGCAATGAGAGCCGCGCCGCTGTTTAACAGCCAATAATGCTTATTATTCAGGAAAATAAAGGCGCAGACGGCAGCCGGAATGCAGACATAAGCGCTCTGCATCATTTGCAGGGTTTTGCGGGAGAACATTTTGATAAAATGGATGTTCATCATATAGCCGACGGCAATGATAATAATTGCGGCGGCAAGGATGTATAAATAATGTTGTTTTTTCATGTTTTTTCCTTAAAAAGTCATTTGCGGCTAAGCTAGCATGACGGGGGAAAACTTGCAATAAAAAAACCGCCTTATGCAAGGCGGTTTTTTTTAGTATCAGAGTTGAGATTAGAAAGTGTATCTTACACCGGCGGTCAGCTCTTTAAGATCTTTCATAGCTTTGGCACCGACGTAGGAGTATCTGGCCATAACACGGGCAGCAAAGTGTTCATTGAAGTCATACTGAGCACCGAGACCGATACGGTAACCGGTTCTGTCTTTGTCGTATTTGCTGTTGTGTCTGATCGCGCTTTTATCTTTAACTTCCATGTTATAGTTGGCGATACCGACCGAACCCAAGAGGTTAAAGCCGTCGCAGCCGATCGGCAGATAACCGTAAGCATCAAGACCGTAAGCATAGAATTTTGATTTATATTTTTCTACGCCGCTGACTTTGCTGGTTCTTTCTCCGGACTGCTGGAAGAAAGCTTCAATACTGGCATAATCGCTGAGCATTGTACCGATATTTACAGCTCCGGAATTGTAATCTTTCTTTACTTTATATTCTTTTTTGATGTTGGCATCAGAAAAGACATAATCCAAACCGATGTAAGGATTTACGGTATAATTCATAAATTCGGCAGCATTTGCATTCATAGCAAATACACAGGCAACACCGGCTAAAAGTAATGTTTTCTTCATTTTATTAACTCCATGTTATGTTTTAGTGTGGTTAAACTATCTTTTGCAGAACAGGAGATAATTATTAAAAAAGTGATTTAAAGAGTGTAAGATAAAAAAAATATGATATTTTGTTTTAAAAATGTAAATTTTTTTAGGAAAGGCTGTTTCAATGAGTTTTCAGTGTCCGGGGAAAGATTGTCATAAATGTGCCCGTCTGATTGATTTTCGTCAGGAAAATATCGCCAAGTATCCGTCTTATTATAACGGACCGGTCAGATCTTTCGGCGATTTGTCGGCTCAGGTGCTGATTGTCGGGCTGGCGCCGGGCTTGAACGGAGCGAATCAGACCGGGCGGCCTTTTACCAATGATTATGCCGGCGATGTTCTTTATCCGGTATTGAAAACACACGGGCTGGCCGAAGGAAATTACGGAAAAAGAGCCGACGACGGTTTTGAACTTCGAAATGTGCGCATTACCAATTCGGTGCGCTGTGTGCCGCCGCAAAATAAGGTGACCGGTGAGGAAGTTAAAAACTGCGGGGCTTATTTAATTGAAGAAATGCGGTCAATGCCGAATTTAAAAATTATTCTGACACTCGGCAGTGTCGCGCATAATGCGGTTTTAGGCGTGCTCGGCTATCGGAAAGCTGCCTTTAAGTTTGCTCACGGAGCAGTTCATAAACTTGATAAGCACGGAATTTTAATGATTAATTCCTATCATACCTCGCGTTATAATATTAATACCGGGGTATTGACGTATGAAATGTTTGACGAGGTTATCCGAAAAATAAAGACATTGTTATAAAAAACAAGCCCCGATATTTCGGGGCTTATGTTTAATGGGTGCCGATACCGGCGAAGCCCATAAATGCCATTGCCAGCAGCCCGGCCGTAATCAGGGCAATCGGGGTTCCCTGCAATGCGGCAGGGACTTTAGTGCGGGCCAGCCTTTCGCGCAGCCCGGCAAAGATGATAATTGCCAGCGTGAAGCCCATGGCATTTGCCAAAGTAAAGCAAACTGCCTGCAATAATGTAAAATCTTTTTGTACGCTCAGAATGGCAATCCCCAGAACCGCGCAATTGGTGGTGATCAGCGGTAAGAAGATTCCCAAAGCCTGATACAATACCGGCGAAAGTTTTTTCAGCATGATTTCAACCATCTGCACCAAGGAAGCAATCACCAGAATGAAAACGATTGTTGTCATGAAAATCAAATCATTGGGCAGCAGAAGCTGATTATAAATCAGATAAGTGACTATGGTCGATAAAGTCATGACGAACATAACCGCGCCGCCCATGCCGGCAGAAGTGGAGATTTTTTTGGAAACGCCGAGAAACGGGCAGATTCCCAAAAACTGCGATAAAACAATATTATTGACGAAGATGGCGGTAATAAAAATCATAATATAAGAAGTCATCAGTCGGCACTCCGTTTGATAAACTTGTTAAACAGGATAATCAGGCCGGCCAGAGCCAGGAATGCGCCCGGCGGCATGATGAACAGCAACATGGTGTCTGCGTCGCTGCCGGCAAAATTCCAGCCGAAAGCCGAACCGGCGCCGAGAATTTCACGAACCAGACCCAGGGTGGTCAGGCTTAAGGTAAACCCTGCCCCCATGCCGACAGCATCAAGGAAAGACTGAAAAACCGTGTTTTTGGAAGCGAAGGCTTCGGCACGGCCTAAAATAATGCAATTGACGACAATTAAGGGGATGAAAATTCCCAAAGCGGCATAAAGACCGGGCAGATAAGCCGACATAACCAGCTCAACGACGGTAACAAATGTGGCGATAATGACGATGAAACAGGGAATCCGCACTTTGTCGGGGATAAAATTTTTGACGGCGGCGATTGCCATATTGGAAAGAATCAGCACGAATAAGGTGGCAATTCCCATGCCCAGCCCGTTTATTGCCGAAGTGGTGACGCCTAAGGTCGGGCACATGCCCAAGAGCATGACGAAAGTCGGGTTTTCTTTAATCAGTCCGCGCGTCAGATTTTGAAAGCTTGTTTTATCCATGATTATTTACCTGCATTTAATTTAAGATAAGCTTTGTGCGCCCGGTCAATGGCGTCGATAACCGCCCGGGAGCTTATAGTCGCCGCAGTTACGGCATCAATTTCTCCGCCGTCCTGACGTACTTTGAAGACACCGCGGGACGGATCAAATCCTTTGAACTGGCCGGAAAACTTTTCTTCGCTGATTTTGGTGCCGAGACCGGGGGTTTCTTTTTGTTCAATAATTTTGAAGCCGTTGATCGTGCCGTCTAGGAAAAAGCCGACAATCAGCTCCAGTCTTCCACCGAACGCTTTGTCGGAATAGCTTTTGACGGCGATGCCTTTGACATCGCTCCCCTGTCGTCCGGGATAGATTTCAATCGTGTTGCGATTGCCGGGCTGAGTTCGGATAATTCGGTCTTCAAAGGGATTATTGTCAAATTCGCCGGGCAAAACCTCTTGAATTGCGGCAAGTTCACGGGCATTTTTGGCTTTTTCAATCGGTTCCTTGGTAACCTGATAGGCCACGCCGAGAACGATTGCCGAAATTATCGCAACCAAAGTCAGAGCCGTAATCATTCCTCCCAAAGAAGATGAAAAGTTTTTGGCGTTACTCTTTTTTAACATCTCAGTGTCTCCCCGTTCCGTAAATTCGCGGTATGAAGTGCCGGTCGATCAGCGGAACAAACGCGTTCATAATCAAAATGGCAAAAGAAACGCCTTCGGGATAGGAGCCGTAAAGGCGGATAATGACCGTCAGCAGCCCGCAGCAAACGGCAAAAAATATTTTGCCTCCGGTTGACATCGGCGAGGTTACATAGTCGGTGGCCATAAAGACGGCGCCGAGTATCAGGCCGCCGGAAAGTAAATGAGATAACGGGTCATATTTAATATTGCCGGTGTAAAGCCAGAGAATACAGGTGAAAACGAATACGGTTGCCAGATAATAGAAAGGGATATGCCAGCTGATAACCCGGCGATACAACATATAAGCCAGCCCTAACAACAAAGCCAGAGCCGAAACTTCTCCGAGGCTGCCGCCCATATAACCGAGGAACATGTCCTGATAAGTCGGTAGTTCCGAGAGAGCCGAGCTTTGTTCGGACAGCGCAGTCGCCGAACTTTGGACATCCAGGTGTTTGAGAATCCCCAGAGCGGTGGCTCCGGTTTGAACATCGGTATTTAAGAAATCTCCCCACGACGGTCTGGGCCAGTGTGTCATCTGCACCGGAAAAGAGATAAACAGAAAAACACGGCCGACCAGAGCCGGGTTGAAAAGGTTTTTTCCCAAACCGCCAAAAGCCATTTTGGCAACGCCGATCGCCATGAAACAACCGGTCAAAATCATCCAGACCGGCATGCTGCTCGGCAAGTTGAAGGCCAGAAGCAGACCGGTAATGACGGCCGAGTTGTCGACCGTCGTATTCCCTTTATGCAGCAGATAACGCGAGATCAGGTATTCAAACAGAACGCAGCCGGCGACAGCAGTCAGCATTACCTTGACGGCACCGATGCCGAAAATCAGCCCGGCAGCCAGTGCGGCCGGCAGCAGGGCAATGATTACGTCGCGCATGATTGTCTGCGTCGTAACGGGCGAGCTCATATGGGGAGCGGTAGAAATCGTAAACATTAAGTCGTCACCTTATTTAGATTTTTTCAATTCATATTTTCCCAGTTTGCAATAATCAAGCAGCGGGATTTTTGCCGGACAGGTATAAGCGCAGGAACCGCATTCGATACAGTCGGCAACGCGCAGCGGTTTTAGTTCGTCATAGAGGTTGTCTCGGACAAAAGAAGCAATGGCGAAAGGCCTCAGTCCCATCGGGCAGACATCGACGCATTTTCCGCAGCGGATACACGGGCCTTCTTCGGGGCGTGCCGTAATCCTGCGGCTTAACAAAAGAATGCCCGAGGTCAGTTTGGTAATCGGCGCGTTAATGTTTACCGCGGAAGTTCCCATCATCGGGCCGCCGAAGATAACCTGGTCGACGTCTTCCGAAACTCCGCCGCATTGCTCAATCAGAAAAGAGGCCGGCGTCCCTACCCTGACCAGATAATTGCCGGGACGGGCGCAGGCATCGCCGCTGACAGTCACAATTCTTTCAAACAGCGGTTTATGTTTCATAACCGCCTCATAAATGGCATAAACGGTTCCGACATTCTGAACGATGCAGCCGATGTCTATCGGCAGTTTTCCGGGCGGGACTTCGCGGCCGGTAATTGCCTGAATTAACTGTTTTTCACCGCCCTGAGGATATTTGGTCGCGCAAACCTGAACATTCACCCCGACATAACGGCGGGAAATATTGGTCAGAATTTCAATTGCTTCGGGTTTATTTTCATCTACGGCAATAATGGCATTTTGAATCCCCAAAACTTTGTTGATGATTTTGGCGCCGACAATAATCTGTTCGGCCCGTTCAATCATCAGACGGTCGTCTGCCGTCAGGAAAGGTTCGCACTCAATACCGTTTAAAATCAAATAGTCGGGTTTCTTTTCATGCGGAACCGCGGCTTTAATCGGGGTCGGATAACCGGCGCCGCCCATGCCGACAATTCCGGCTTCGCGGATAATTTGCACAATTTCTTCCGGAGTGTAGGGAATGTCTTTTATTACGTCATAGCTGCGGTCAATTGCGGGTTCGAATTCATCTCCTTCGACTTTGACGGTTATCATGGTCTCCAGCCAGCCGAACTCCCCTTCGATGTCTTCGACTTTGGTGACTTCTCCGGAAACCGAAGAGTGAACGTCGGCAGAGACAATGCCGTCGGCATCGGCAAGCAGCGTGCCGACTTTAACTTTATCGCCTTTTTGTACTAGGATTTTGGCCGGAGCGCCGATATGCTGCTTGACGGGAATATAAACATATTCCGGAAGTCCGGCTTCACGAACCGGAGAATCGGCGGTGATTTTAAATTTGTCGGGGTGAATACCGCCGATAGAAAAAGTCTTTTTGCTACTCATTCTTTATCCTCAACAGAACATTTGGTGCAAACAATGGCTCCCGTCGGACAGTTTTTAACGAGTTCGGCGCCGAATTCATCGGCGGAAACGGAAGACGGGATATAAGACAGATTGTTTTCAACTTTGATTTCCGGGTTGATCTTGGCGCATTTCATACAGCCGATACAAGCCGCTTTGCAGTTTTTGCGGGCGGTAGCTCCTTTCTGCGTGTTGCGGCAGGCGACATAAACCCGATTGCCGTTCGCTCCTTTGGGGCGGATTTCAAACAGGCGGCGCGGACACATATTGACACAGGCGCCGCAGGAGGTGCATTTACTTTCGTCGACTACCGGGATACCGAGTTTTTCATCGATATGGAGCGCGTCGAATTTACAAACCGAAACACAGTCGCCAAAGCGCAGACAGCCGGTCGGACAGCCGGTGCGGCCGATAAAAGTGCGGTTGGCAAGGCGGCAGCTTTTGATACCGACGTAATTGATTTTCTCAGGTGCATTTTCGCAAGTGCCCTGACAGCGCAGAACAGCGACGGTCGGTTCTTTTTTTGCAGCGGTAAAACCCAAGAGCGCGGCAATTTTTTCCATCACCCCTGCTCCGCCGACCGGACAGTATAAATTTGCGAAAGATTTGGCATCGGCTTTGACACAGGCCGCGGCAAAATCATGACAACCAGCTTTGCCGCAGGCTCCGCAATTGGCGCCGGGCAGCAGCGCTTCGGTTTTATCTATTCTCGGATCTTCGCTGACGGCGAATTTTTGCGAGACAAAATACAAAACTATTGCGGCGATAAAAGCAATAGAACCTAAAATCAATACATTCAATAATATCAAATTGTCCATGACTACTCTCTGTAAATAAGCGCAAGGCTTCGTTTTTAGCGGATTTTATTTCCCCTGTAAACTAGCGGCGGCTTATTCTGAAATGAAATTTTCTTACAAAATATTTCTTCAGCCAGAATAGTACAAAATAATAAGGAATCAAGATGATAATGCTATATATCCCGGCGCTTGTTTCATTGTCGGTCAGCAGATATGTTGTAATCAGACTTCCCAACATCAGCAGCAACGGCAGAAGATAGCCGTAAAAAACCGCTTTGAAGCCGTAAGCGGCCGATATGGCAATGTTGACTTCCTCCCCGATATTATATGAGGCCGCGTCAGGGGTTTCGACAGTAATCAGCCGGTCATGACAATCTTTGCTGCCGCAAAAATTATAAGCAGGACAATCTGTACAGGCGGTTTGCGGCGTCAGGCGCACGGTTATCTGTTGAGCTTCGATTTTGGTGATAACCGCGCGGTGTGCGATGTGATTCAAAATTTTTCTCCCAAAACTTTTTTGGCGCTTTTGGACAGCTGCATTTCAAATTCTTCTTCTCCGCCGTCCGCGGCATTGTTTCTTATAAATAAGATTGCCGGTATCTTTTTTCTATCGGCAAATTCCAGCCCTTGGGGATAACCTTTGGCCATAATCGCGGTAGCCAAGGCATCGGCGCGCATCGCAGAATCATCAATTACCGTGACTGAGGCCAGTCTGTCGTCCAGCGGATAACCGCTATGCGGCGAAATGGTATGAGCATAGCGTACGCCGTCTTTGATAAAATAATTGCGATAATCGCCGGAAGTAGCCATGGATTTGCCGGAAAGCGTGAGAACCAGGGCGTTGCCGTCATTATCAGGATTGCGGATGCCGATGTTCCAGCCGCCGCGGCCGGTGGTCCTTTCTCCGGAAGCTCTTACTTCGCCGCCGATTTCAACCACGTAATTCCGGTATCCTTCGGCATTAAGAAATTCGGCTACCCGATCTACGGCATAACCTTTGGCGATTGCCGAAAGATTTAAGTACAGACGGGAATCGTTTTTTTGCAGCTGCGTATAGTCATCGGAGAAATGAAGTTTTTTATATCCGATATGGCGGCGTGTTTCCTTAATTGTGTCGTCATCGGGGAAATTTCCGCCTTCTTTTATGCCGAACCCCCAAAGATTAATCAGAGGGCCGACGGTCGGGTCAAAACTTCCGTCGCTTAATTCATAAATTTCGGCGGCTTCCTGCAGGACACGGCTCATTTCCGGCGAGAGCTTCAGAGTTTCGCCGGCGGCGGCTTTATTGATTTTATTGAGTTCGGAATTGTCTTCAAAAACGGACATTTGATAATTTGTCAGTTTAAGTATATGTTTAATTTTCTTTCCTAATATTTTGTTTTCTATGGGGGATTTTATTTTTATGTGATAAAAGGTGCCGAAGATTTTGCCAGAATAAGTCTGGTAAGACTGCGGTCTGTTAAAAACATAAAGAACCACCAGCAGAATGGTCAGAAATATTGAAATATATTTGAAAAGTCTCATATTTATCTATGCCTGACAAAAAAAATGTTTTACAATCAGCGATGAATGTTCATAACCTTTGGAGAGGTAATTATAATATGTTAAATAAATTAAAATCAATAGCAAATACCGCGGTGCGTAAAACCGAGGAATTTAAACTGGGAGAAAAAGCCGCCGGCCTGCGGGCCTTTGCCAAAAAGGTTTCGGCTTTTATCTATAAAGTCGTAGACATCAGTGCTAAAAAAATCAGCAAGGCCGGAGTTTCCGCCAATGTTGTTACGGTAACGGGATTTATTATCGGGATTTTGGCGATTAATTTTCTGTCATTGGAAAAATACGGATACGCTCTGGTGTGCATTTTGATTAACCGCTTTTTTGATGCTTTGGACGGGGCAATAGCCCGTCACAGCCGGCCGACGGATTTCGGCGTTTTTCTTGATGCTACGCTGGATTATATCTTTTATGCCGGCGTTATCTTCGGTTTTGCTCTGGCCCGTCCCGGCGAAAATGCCATTCCGGCGGCTTTCCTTTTGTTTGCTTTTGCTTCCGCTGCTTGCGCAATGCTGGCTTATTCGGTAATTGCCTATAAAAATGACAGCAGCAAGAAAACCGACATCACCCCTTCCCCGTTCTATCTCGGCGGTTTTGCGCAAGGTTTTGAAACACTGATTGCTTTGGTAATTTTGTGCATTATTCCCGGATTTTTCCTGCAGATTGCGATTATTCTGGGGATACTCAGCATGGTTAAGGTTTTGTCGGTAATTGCGGCGGCTTATTATAACTTTACGATTGCGCGTCGTACGCCGAAGGAATAAATGTATAAAGTCCTTAGATTTTTAATTGCGGCGGGCGCAGCTCTTATCTTTTGCGGTAAGAGCTACGCTTTGTCCGTTACCGAAGCGACGGACAGAGTCGGTGTCGAGCTGCTGACTTCTTCGGAAAATCTGGTCTCCGGGGAGCCGCTGGAGATTTTGATAAAATTTACGCCGGCGCCGGGATGGCATATTTTAGCCGAGAATCCCGGAGATATCGGAATTCCGACTAAAGTTGACTGGAAGCTTCCGGAGACTTACCGGCAGGGAAAGGTTGTCTGGAGTATTCCCGAGAAGTTTGCCGATGACGGAATTGTGCAGTTCGGCTATGAAAACAGCGCTTATTATCAGACGATTATTGAGGTTCCGCAAAATATCGGCGATGATGACCGGTTCGGGGTTGACATATCCTGGCAGGCCTGCCGGGAAGAATGCGTGCCGGAAAAGATTTATCTGAATTTTACGCTGCCCCGCGGCGATAAAATTAAAGTCAATCCGTTATGGCAGACTGCCGAAGCCGAAGCGGCGATGTCTTTTGTTCCGGGAAACAGTTTGCAGTTGCCGCTTATTCTGCTGATGGCTTTTCTGGGCGGGATTATCTTAAATTTTATGCCTTGTATTTTTCCGATTTTAGCCTTAAAAGCCATAACTTTGGCGCAAACGCCCTATAATCGGAAGAAAAGCCGGATCGAATCTTTCTTTTATTTCAGCGGCGTGTTGATTTCGTTTTTATCAATTGCCACAATACTGATTATTTTGCGTTATCAGGGCGAGCAGATCGGCTGGGGGTTTCAACTGCAGTCGCCGGTTTTTGTAGCAATTATGATTGTGGTGTTCGGCATTATCTTTTTAATGCTGCTTGATATTGTGACAATTCGCAATCCTCTGGCCAATAAAGTCGGCCGGATATCTTTTAAGCGGCAGAAAATTGAGGCCTTTATGACCGGCTTTTTTGCGGTTTTGATTGCCAGCCCGTGTACGGCGCCGTTTATGGGAATTGCCATCGGTTATACTTTGTCGCGGCCGATATATGTTTTTTATCCGGTTTTTCTGGCTTTGAGCATCGGCTACGCCCTGCCCTTTACTTTAGCCGGTTTGTTTCCCCGTGCCATTCATCGGATTTTGCCGCGTCCGGGCCGCTGGATGGAGATTTTGAAAAAAATCTTTGCCATACCGGTTTTCTTGACGGTTGTCTGGCTGGTATGGGTCTTATGCAATCAGGTGGAAGGGCAAAGTTTTTCGGAAGAACAAGATGTGGTTTGGGAGGTTTATGAACCGGAAAAAGTCAGCGAGCTGGTCAGGCGCGGCGAGCCGGTATTTGTGAATTTTACCGCTAAATGGTGTATTACCTGTCTGGCAAATCAGAAGGTGGCTTTGCAATCTGAGAGATTTAAACAGCTGGTCGATAAGCGGCGAATCCATATTTTTAAGGCGGATTGGACAAATCACAGCGATATTATTACCCGGGCGTTGAAGACTTACGGCCGGAACAGTATTCCGCTTTATGTCTATTATGGCGGCAGTGAAAATTATGTGATTTTGCCGCAGTTGATTACGCCGGCAATCCTGGAAGATTATCTGCAATAAAAAAAGCCCTCGTTGCGAGGGCTTTTTTGCGGAGAATTTATTTACCGAAAATACCGATGGATTTTACCCGGTCTTTAACGCCGCCGACGACGTTATTAAGATTTTCCTGAGCAATCCCTTTCAGGTCAATGGCATTGCTTTTAACAACGGTTTGTGAGGCCGTAGTCAGAATTTTGCCGATTACTTTAGAGATTGTTTCGGGAATGCTTTCGCCATGGCGGCTTTCGCCGATACCCTGCATTTTAATCGAAGGCAAGGCAACCGAAAGCTTTTGTGTTTTTCCCGGTAAAGCGGCAATCACATCAATGTTTCCTTTATCAATCAGCAGATTTTTGATGATTACTTTTTTGCCGGCGGAATCGGATTTTGTCGCTTTTGTTTCCTTTTGCGGTTTTGCATCAGCAGCGGCTGATTCAGAGGTTTTGCCGTAGTTTTCAATATTTTTGAGAATTTCAGAAACATTGTTCTGGGTAAGCGAGATCATTTCATAGGTGATTTCCGGCTGTCTGACTTTAATCTCATCTATGATAATGGTATCGGAAGTAAGGCTTTTGAGGTTGACTTTGATACTGATTTCGTCGAGTTTGAATAAATAAGGAGCTGAATAGTTTTTAGGATTGGCAATTGTAATTTGAGAAATTTTACCTTCGCCGCTGCTCAAAGAAAGACTGAAACCTTTTAAGTCAACATCGGTACCGGTGACCTGACTGCCGTATTTGTTGACTAAACGGCGAACAATCGTATCCAGTGAGGGCGTAAAGACATAAGCGGCAACGGCAGCAACTGCAATGAAGCCGAGAATAAGGTATTTTTCCTTCATTTTCTATCCTTCCGTAAGTTGATATCGTTTTATTTATACCTTTTTTTCATAAGATTTCAATAATTTTAAAAAGCAAAGGGTGTCGACTGAGTAAGTCAACACCCTATTGGGGAGAGGCACAGCCAATAAAGCTCAATAAAAAAATGCTGTACCTCTCTATCATATAATCTAGCTATGAACTCTTAAGAAAAGAGGGTGTTTCGCAACACGCTCTTTCCGGCTCCGACATCATCTCGACGCTCCGGGCGAATAAAGGAAATACCGGATGGAGCCTGTTATGCCTAAGAATTATTAGTATTAAAAGCGACTTTATGTCTGACTTAAGAATGTCTAATTATCTAACGCAAAAATGCCAAACATAAACGGAATATTAGCCGCTTTTTAGAAACATAAAAATTCTAAATAATATAAATGTAGGTGCAACATAAGTTTTTTTCTTTATTTTGTCAAGTCTTTTTTAACGAAAATTTATACTTTTTTCTATTAAAATACTCAGAACATCAGGAAAAGCTTATAAAAGGAAAAATTATGATAAATCATGAAGATAATTTGCGGCAGGCTATCGAACTCAGTAACGAATCGGTGAATAACGGCAGCTCGCCGTTCGGCTGCATTATTGTTGATGCAGAAGGACGAATCGTCGGAAAAGGTTATAACCATGTGGTTCTGGATAACGATCCGACGGCGCACGGAGAAGTGACGGCTATCCGCAATGCCTGCAAAAATCTCGGTACGTTTGATTTGAGCGGTTGTATACTTTATACCTCCTGCGAGCCCTGCCCTATGTGTCTGAATGCCTGTAAGTGGGCGAATATTGCCGAAGTCTATTATGCGGCAGACCGTTATGATGCCGAAAATATCGGTTTCAGGGATCGGGTATTTTATGAAGATGATCCGATTAATTTGCATCGTCTGGAAATGCCGGAAGCGGTTGCCGTTATGAAAAAGTGGAAGGCTAAAAGTGATCATATTGAATATTAACTGTCAAAAGAATTAAAAAAAGATGTTGCAAAAAATTTTTTTAGAGGCTATATTCCGCTTGTTCGTAACGAAAGTTATGGGTGCGTAGCTCAGTTGGTAGAGCAACTGACTCTTAATCAGTGGGTCTGG
>ENA-ORTG01002929-ORTG01002929.1-human-gut-metagenome-genome-assembly--contig:-NODE-2929-length-12764-cov-3.081124_pt1 | contig 12764 bp, 13 predicted proteins | sample MGYA00241906_ERZ509176 | MGnify/ENA primary metagenome ERZ509176 (study PRJEB26280, sample SAMEA2338811) | human gut metagenome | biome: human gut; feature: human-associated habitat; material: faeces...
AAAAGTCAAAGGTGTGCTGGGACTGGCTGCCGCACCCGATTTTACCGCAGATTTGGAAACTTATATTTTTACGCCGGAACAAAAGGAAAAATTATACGGTGAGGGGCGTCTGGAGTTTGTGAATGCTGATTTTACTTATGTTTTTACCAGAGCGTTGTTTGAAACCGGCCGGCAGAATATGCTGCTGAACCGGAGCTTGCCGATTAAATGTCCGGTTCATCTGATACAGGGACAAAAAGATGCCAGCCTTGACCCAAAAAAAGCGTTGAATATCGCCAAATGTTTGGAATCGTCGGAAGTCGTTGTCAAATTGCTGAAAGACAGCAACCATCGGCTGGGCAAAGACGAAGATTTGGCTGAAGCCCGCTATTCTCTTGAAGCTCTTGTTTCCCGCACCGGAAAGTAGCCCTCCCGCCGTTAAATCGGGGCAGAAGACTGGTAGATAACGATAATTGCATCTGCCACGGTGTAGATGATTGGGATGAGCAGCAAGCTGAATGAAAAAAACGGCTGCGTCTTAATTTTTTATCTGGTTGTTTGTGTAATATATGCACAACTTAAAATAAAAGTCATAAAAAGTAAAGCCCATAATTCGAACAAGCCGCAAAGTGCTCTTTGGATTATGTAAATTATGGGCTTTCCGTTAAGAGCTGCCAGCACTCTGAAAACTATCCTAAATATTGTCAGAAGATATCAAAAATAAAGATAACAAAGATAAAATATACAATAGGCAATACAGACAGAAAGAATGAAAAACACGGAAATCGATTTAATTTTTTTATTGAAAACAATAAAATAAAAAAACAAGCGGCAAGCGTCAGACAATGAAAACCCATATAAACTTCCCGGGCATACTCAAAGCTGCTTTCCGCCAATATTTTGGCAGCTCCGCCGCTGTAATACACATAAAACGACCTGAGAAAGGCATATAAAATATAAATATTGGCTAAAAACAGAGGTGTAAATAAAACATATTTAATCGTTTTCATTATTTTTTTAATCTGGTTGTTTGTGTAATATATACACAACTTAAGATAAAAATCATAAAAAGTAAAGCCCATAATTCGAACAAGCCGCAAAGTAATCTTTGGTTGTTGCGTCTCTTAAACGAGAGAATTCCGTCTTTCATCGGCCGATACTTGTAATCGCAATTAGGATAATTATTTAAAACCCTGAATTAAGCAAATAGTTTAGGGATTAAAACCATGCGTTATAAACAGGAAGCAGAGGAACAGGGGCATAGTTGGTTTTGGCCGGTAATTATCGTTATCGCGCTGATACTCATTTATTATCTCTATGAAAAACATGCCGGCGGTCTGCATTCCCAAACTCCGGAAAATGCAACCGAAACAACGCTGCGGGTTGAAGCGCTGAAACCGGGTGACGTGACATTGGACAAGAAATATATCGGCTATATTACACCGATTAACGAAGTGGCGGTTTTGCCTTATATTAACGGTTTTCTTGAAAAGGTCACGGTTTCCGGCGGTGAAGAAGTGAAAGCCGGGCAACCGTTGCTAATGATTAAACAGGGAGAATACAAGGCGCAGGTCGATGCCGCCGAAGCGCAGATTTTGCAGGCCCGGGCAGATTTTGCCAATGCCAAGGTCTATTATGAACGGGTAAAAAAGGTCGGCCCTAAAGCGATGTCGAAAACCGAATTTGACAATGCCAAGGCCAAATATCTGAGTGCTCAGGCTGCCGTAGCTCAGGCCCGTGCCAATTATAACCTGGCCAAAGTCAATTTTGACTATACCGAAATAAATGCGCCGATAGCCGGCATTGTCGGCGAAATGAGCCTGACCCCGGGCGATTATGTGTCTCCCGGCGGACAGCCGCTGTTCACGATAATTCAATATGATCCCATTCGTGTTGTCTTTTCGATTACCGACAAGGACTATCTTGAAGAGTTGAAAAGCGGTCCGCTTTTTGCCGAGGACAAAATCAAGCTCCGTCTGGCTGACGGAAAGATTTACAACGCTCTCGGTGATTATCAATATGCCGACAATAAGGTTGACCGCTCCACCAATTCCATTGCCGTTTATGCCGATTTCCCCAATGCGTCCAAAGCCCTGGTGGCAAATGCCTATGTTGACGTTCTGGTGGAAAAAAATTATCGCAACGTGGTTCTCGTTTCCAAAAAAATCGTTACCCTTGATGCCGACGGCGACTATGTCTATCTGGTTAACGGCAATAAGCTGCAGAAGAGCAAAGTGGTGATTCTCGGCGAAAAAGGCGGCGATTATGTTTTGCAGAACAACTTTAAAGCCGGAGACTATCTGGTGTTGGACAAGGTCAGCCCGCAGATTGCCTCCACCAAAATTAAAATCAATGTTGTCGGAAAAACGTCTGCCGGGGAGAAAGCCTGATGTTTTCGCAGTATTTTATTGATAAGCCGCGTTTCGCCGGCGTTATTTCGATTATTATGATTTTGCTCGGACTGTTGGCCATAGCTGTTTTGCCGGTTTCCCAATATCCGCAAATTACGCCGCCGCAGATTGTCGTTTCCACCACTTATCCCGGTGCCAGTGCGCAGGTTCTGGTCGATACGGTTGCCGTACCGATTGAAAATCAGATTAACGGCGTGGAGAATATGCTTTACATGTCTTCAACCTCTGATGACAACGGCAGCTACACGTTGACGATTACCTTTGACGTCGGAACCGACCCTGATATTGCTCAGGTTAAGGTACAGAACCGTTTGCAGCAGGTGATGTCACAGTTGCCGGCTTTGGTGGTGCAGGAAGGCGTTGACGTTAAAACCAGTATGTCCAACATCCTCGGTATGCTGGTTCTGCGTTCGCCGAACAATACTTATAACGATCTCTATCTAAGCAATTTTGCCTATACCAACATCAAAAATCCGATTTCCCGCATTAAAGGCATCGGCTCGGTTGACATTTACGGCCCGCAGTATTCCATGCGCGTCTGGCTCAACAGCGATAAAATTGCCGCCTTGGGCATTGACAGTACGACGATAGCCAATGCGATTTCTTCGCAAAACATTCAGGCTTCCATCGGGCAAATCGGCGCCGCGCCCAGCGGCAAAGATACGCCGATGGTGCTTTCGCTGACGGCCAAAGGGCTGCTGAACACGGTAGAAGATTTTGAAAACATTGTCGTGGCCACCTCAAAAGACGGCGGTATCGTTCGCTTAAAAGACGTTTCCCGTATCGAACTCGGGGCTGACAATTACAGCATGAACGCCCATTTTGACAACGCTCCGGCGGTGGTTATCGGTCTGAGCCAAACGCCGAATACCAACTCGCTGCAGATTATGAATGATGTTAAAAAGGAAATCGAAGCGCTGAGCAAAACTTTTCCCGGAGATATGGAACTGAAGGTTGCCTACGATTCGACGGATTATGTCCGCGCTTCGATTGCCAGCATTATTGAAACGCTGGTCATTACTTTTTCTCTGGTGGTTTTGGTAACCTACATCTTTCTCCAGAAAATGAAAACCACGCTGATTCCGCTGATAACCATACCGGTATCGCTGATTGCCACTTTTGCCGTTATTTATGTTTTGGGCTTTGATATTAATATTTTAACGTTGTTTGCCATGATTCTGGCTATCGGCCTGGTGGTGGACGATGCGATTATCGTGGTTGAGCGGGTGCAATATCTGATGGTCTATGAGAAAATGGACGCTCATGACGCTTCGGTTAAAGCCATGCAGCAGATTGCCAGCGCAATCATTGCCACAACTTTCGTCTTGCTTTCGATTTTTATTCCCGTGGGGCTGATGGCCGGTATTACCGGAAAGATATATCAGCAGTTTGCCGTTACGATTGCTACGGCGGTTGTCTTCTCTGCCTTTAACGCTCTGACGCTCAGCCCGTCGCTTTGTGCCATTTTCCTGCGGGGCGACAAACAGGAAAATCCGCACGGTTTTTTCAAATGGTTTGATGATGTCATAGACTGGTTTAAAGGGCATTATTTAAATGTGGTCGGCTATTTTTCGTCTTTTCTCGGCGTGACGGTTATCGTTACGCTGGCGACAATCGGTGTTATCGGTTTGTTGTTTGTCAACACCGCAACGTCATTTCTGCCGGAGGAGGATCAGGGAATTATATTTGCCAATGTCCAGCTTGAAGATACGGCGACCATTAATCAAACGAATGAACTTTTGGCGCAAATCAGCGAACAGTCCATGCAAATCAAAGGGGTTAAATACTTCATTTCGGTTGCCGGCTACTCGATATTGGGCGGCAGCGGCGAAAATGTGGCCTTGGGCGTTATCGGGCTGGACGAATGGTCGCAGCGCAAAAGCAAAAACCTGTCAATTGAAGCGATAACCGCGGCATTGCGCCGAAAATTTGCCGATAATGAACAGGCCGCAATTAACTTTTTTGCCCCTCCGTCAATTCCCGGCATCGGCAAAAGCGACGGTTTGTCGCTGGAATTGCTGTCAACCGACGGCAATGCTTCTCCTGCCGAACTTTACCGCTGGCTGGAAAAATATTTGGCTGCGTTGAACAAATCGCAGACGGTGGCCTATGCCTTCAGCACTTTTACTTCCGACACGCCGCACGTTTATCTTGATGTTGACCGGACCAAGCTTGAGGCTTATGATATAACGGTTTCCGACTTGTTCACCGCTCTTGCCAACAATCTCGGTTCGCGTTATATTAATAACATTACCTTAAGCGGCCAGGTAAATAAAGTTATCATTCAGGCGGACTTTCCTTATCGTCAGAATGTGGCCGATGTTGAAAACCTTTATGTCCGGTCCGGCAGCGGCGACTTAATCCGGTTGAAGAGTTTTGCCTCGGTACAAACCAGCATTTCGCCGAAAATTATTTATCGTTACAATCAATATACCGACGCCTCCGTAACCGCTCAGGCCAAACCCGGAATCAGCACCGGCAGCGCTATTGCCGAAATCGCCGAGATTGCCGACAAAATTCTGCCCAAAGATTATCAGATTTCCTGGACCGGGTTGAGCCTGCAGGAAGTGGAAGCCGCCGGATTGGCCACCTTTTTGATTATTCTCGCTTTGGTCTTTTGCTATTTGTTTCTGGTTGCACTGTATGAAAGCTGGATGCTGGCTTTTGCCGTTATGTTTTCTACGGTGTTTGCGATTCTCGGCGCGCTGGTCGGTTTGCACCTGATGGGGCAGTCGCTGAGTATTTATGCCCAGCTCGGTTTGATTATGCTGATTGGTCTGGCCGCCAAAAACGCCATTTTGATTGTCGAGTTTACCAAGGCTTACCGTGAGGAGGGAGAGTCTGTTCTTGAAGCCTCCAAAAAAGGGGCGGGCGAGCGGTTCCGCGCCGTGCTGATGACGGCAATGACCTTTATTCTCGGCGTTTTCCCGATGATTGTGGCAACCGGTGCCGGCGCTTCGTCACAGATTGCTATCGGCACTTCCGTGTTCTACGGTATGATTGCCGCCACTTTTATCGGTATTATTTTTATTCCGGCGCTGTTTGCCGTATTTGAAACGCTGAAGGAATGGGGAGGCCGCGGCAGAACTGAACCTCAGCCGGCGGAAACCTCATCGGCCGGAAGGAGGCGTAAAAATGCAAAATAAACATCTGTTTTCTCTGCTGGCTTTCACCATGCTGGCTTCCTGTACCGTCGGGCCGGATTATGAACGTCCGCAGTTCTATCCGGATGCTGAAGTGGCTAAAAATCTGAAACTGGAACAGGCCGAAGCGTCACCGGTCGGCCAGGACTGGTATAAACAGTTTAATGACCCGGCGTTGAACCGTTTGATTGAACGGGCCTGGGCGGCCAGTCCCAACGTCCGGATTGCCGTCCATAAGCTGCGGGAGGCACGTTACGGTCTGCTGCGCAGCAATGTCCAGTCTTTCCCGATGCTGGATATCAATGCCGGCTACAATTATGACAGAAGCAGCCGTGATATCGGTTTTTCGATAGACCGCGATTATTATCAGCTGGGAATGGATGCTTCATGGGAACTGGATATCTGGGGCGGCAACCGTCGGGCCGCTGAAGCTTCGCGGGCTTTGTTTGAGGCGGCCGGGGCAAACCTGGACAATGTCCGCCTGGTTATGGCGGCCGAAGTGGCCAATAACTATATCAGCCTGCGGACGGCACAGGAACAGTTGCGCGTAGCGCGTGAAAATCTGAAACTTCAGCAGGAAATCTATCAGCTGGTGCAGCAGAAATATGATGTCGGGCTGACGGATTTTATTGCACTGAATCAGGCGCAGTATGCCGTTGAAAGCACCAAAACCCTTATTCCGCAATTGGAAAGCGAAATTGAAGCCTATAAAAATGCCGTTGCCGTTTTGCTGGGCGTGCTGCCCGATGATTTGGCCGGGACGTTGGACAACACCGCGGATAATCTGGTGCGCCGCCGGCTTTCCTATAATCTGAAACAGCTTTACCGTCTGCGGGTGGACGTCATCCGCAATCGACCCGATGTCCGCTTGGCCGAGCAAAATCTGATTGCGCAAAACGCTGCCGTCGGCGAAGCGGTCGCTAACCTTTATCCCGATGTCAGCATTTCGGGGTTTGTCGGCTGGCAAAGCGGAAAAATTGCCGGCTTAATTAACGGTGACCACAGCACTTACAGCTATGCGCCGGCGTTAAAACTGCCGTTTTTCCATTGGAATCAGCTGATGAACACGGTCAACGAACAGAAAGAAGTTAAAGAACAATATGTTCTGAGCTATCAGAATGCCGTCCTGAGCGCCGTCAGCGAACTGCGCAATTCGGTTGTCTCCATCCGGCAGGAAAGACAGCGCAATCAGGCCTATCGCAAATCGGTCAAAAATATGCGCAATGTGTTAAAATATACGTTAAGCAAATATAAAAACGGCTTGATTGATTTTAATGATTTGCTGCAGGCCGAACAGGAACTTTTGAAAGCCCAGACCGAACTCCTGGCCAGCAACGGTTCAATCTATCAGTATCTGATAGCTTTTTACAAAGCGGCCGGCGGCGGTTTTAATTCCCGTTTTGCCGTTTGCGTCGATTGTGCAAAAACTTAATAGTCGTTGTTGTTGAATGGAACGTCCTGCAAAACGCGCTGCGGTTTGTAAACGTAAATGTTGGTTACCGACGGCAGATTATACGTCCGGTGCCAATAACCTTTGTCTTCCATGCATAAACGGTATTCTTTGGGGTCGGAATCCGCATCGTCGCGCAGCGAGTTGACAACGATCGGCATAGCGCCGGGATAAGGAATATAACTGGCCCAGATGCCTTTTTCCGCATGCCAGTCGGCTCGGATGTCCAGCTTGACTTCTTCCGAGTAAAACCAGGTGCGGAAATCGGGCAGACGGATATTTTCGGCTTTCCGCATGCATTCGGAATGGTCTCGGGCAAATTTCTCCACTCCGGTATTTTCTCTTTCCCAGTGATAAATAACCTGTCCTTCCCCGCGTGAAAACCATGAGCACGAACTCAGCAAAAGGCCGGAGAAGATGATTAGCGTCAGTTTTTTATTCATTTTAAAAGTCCAGGTTTGCATAATGTTTGGCCGGCAAAATGCCTTTAATGCTGTCACGCAGAATATCTTTGAAACTTGGGCGTGATTTGATTTTGGAATACCAGAGTTTGGCGTTCTTATAGCTTTCCCAGGGAACATCGCCCAGATAATCAATGACGGACAGATGCGCAGCAGCGGTAACGTCGGCCAAAGTAAAGGTCTCGCCGGCCAGATAATTGTTGCGTTCCGCCAGCCAGTCGATATATTCCAGATGAAAATTCAGATTGTTCAGTCCCACTTTAAGCACGCGGGAATCCGGTGCCAGCCCTTGGCCGAAACGCTTGTGAACCTTTTCAACAACCACGTTGCGGTAAACTTCGCGATAAAATTTAACGTCAAACCATTCCGTCAGCCGGCGGACTTCGGCCCGGGCCTGAATTTCTGCCGGCAGCAGTTTGTAATCTTTGCTCACTTCCTCCAGAAACTCGCAAATGGCATAATTTCCTGAAATGACATTGCCGTCATAAACATATACCGGAAGTTCCCCCGCCGGATTTAATTTATAAACATCCTGCGACAGCCGCCAGGGTTCCTCCTCTTTCAGCACAAACAACATCCTTTTTTCGCTCATGGCGATTCGCACCTTGCGCGAAAAGGGAGATACCGGATGATGAATTAAAAGAACCATGGGTTTTACCTTGCAAAAATAAACAAATACTAAGATTGAGATAAGTTTAACAATAAGATTTTAAAGGTCAAGAGTTAAGCTCGCCGATCCGGTTTTATTTATTTTTTGACAAAGGCCGGAGGAACCACGCCGGCGTTCTCGCGTTCAATCCGCTGAATCGTTTCAATCAGATGCTGTTTCATCTCCTGTTCATACTGTTTGTTGCTCAGCATTTTGGTCAGTGTCGCATACAGCGATTTTCTGTGGCGCGATGTTTTGGAAACACCGATGAATAAAGGCATATCCCATAACGATTGTTTGGTAAAACTGACTTGGTTGCGAATGCCCAGGCGCGATGTTTGGACAATGCCGTAATAATAGCTGGTGAAAACGTAATCGATTTCTCCGGTGAACAGTTTTTTATAAAGCTCGAGTTGTCAATATATTCGACATTGTAATTTTTCATTGCCTTTGAAACATATCCGGCCAGATGTTCCCGGCTGTCCATGCCGCCTTTCAGCTTTTTGAGGTCGTCCATCTTTTTGACTTCGCCGATACGGTTGGGCAGCATAACCGCAGTCATCGGGTTGTTCAAAATCGACGGATAAACATATTCAATGCCGTTGTAAATGTCCGTATCGTAATAAATGCCCAAAATCAGGTCAATTTCGCCGCGCAGAATGTCCATCACCAAATCTTTGTAAGGCTTGTCAAGCACATAAGCCAGATCATAATGGTTGTCTTTGGCGTAATTTTCAATAAACTGGTCGTAAATGGTGTGCATTTTGGGAACGCTGTATTCGGCGGTTACCACTTCGCCGAACGGGGGATAGTCCAGAAAAGAAGTAACCCGCAGCCCCTTGCGCTGGTCATTCTTGTTGGATTGAACTTCCACCATTGCCGTCGCAGCGGAGGCCGTCAGGCAAAACAGCAGAAGCAGGGTGATTGATTTGATAAATTTAGCCATGGCCTGTCCCCTAACAAAATTTTAACAATATATTATAATATTATATATGGTCATATCGTCAGCTAACCATAAATTAACCAAATTATGTTAAAAAAGATTTTAGATTTTGTTTTTTTCGCAGGTAAAAATTATGGATGTATCACAAAAATATTCTAATGCCGAAATCTCATCAATGGGGCAGGTCGAATTGGAAAGCCGGGCTTTCATCCGTGCCGCTTCATCGTTAAATTCTATCAAGGAACATTGGGATACCGAACAGGATCATTTAATGGAAGCGCTGGATAAAAACCGCCGCCTCTGGACAATTATTGCCAGCGCCATGAAAGAGGAAGACTGTCCTCAGCCGCCGGAAATCCGCAACAATATCCTTAACCTGGCCCTGTTTGTCTTCCGCCGGACGATTGACGTGATTTCCGAGCCAAAGCCGGAAAGCCTGAATATTTTGATCAGTATCAATATGAACATAGCCAAAGGCCTGGCCGAACATAATCCCGAAACGCAAACGTCCGCTCCGGAATGATTGATAGAAATGCAAAAAAAGCCGCTTTAAAGCGGCTTTTTTACGAGTGTCGATTATCAGATTGACTGCAAAGCGTAAATGTCCTTAACCGTCCAGTTTCCGGACCGGTTGTTCAAAACATAGATGATATTGCCTTTGCAAAGGCCGAACCAGACGCCGTTGCAGTCGCTTTTAGTGTAAACTTCCACCGTGTGGACGTCAATCGGTTTTAACTTGACGATTTGGAAACTGGCCTGAGTTGGACGCTGCAGACTCTCATCTTCCATAAATGTAAATTTGGGAAGCTTTTTCGGGTCGCATTCCGGAAGCTTGTGATTAATGGTGCATTTAAGCTGCAAATCGATTGCACAAACGACTTCGCTGCCTTTGTCGCATTTTCCCGGCAGATTCGCCGCATCGTAATGATAGGTGATTTCTTCAAACTTGATATCAAACTGGGGTTTGGCCACAATTTGTTCGCCGGCCTCCAGTGCCTGTTCCGTTGAAAGTTCTGAAACCTGAGTCTGTTCCTCTTTTTTGTCCGAGCAGGAACTGATGAGCAAGACGGCCCCCAGAGCAAACCAAAAATTTTTCATTTTCAAATCCTTGTCAGTAAATTTTAAGACAAATTATTTATATGTCATCAAAAGACGGCTGTCCAGAAAGATTTAAGGGCTTCACACCAAAAATTAAACCTTCGGCCATAAAAAAAGGAGGAAAACTTCCTCCTTTTTTTAAGAACTTTCCGCATTTAGAATGAATATCTGATACCTGCGGTGTATTCCCACATATCGTCAAAATTGTCAATGTCGTTGAGGTTGACATAGCGAACCAAACCGCGGACGGAGAATTTGTCATCGATTTTGTATTGCAAGCCGCCGCCGAAACGATAGCCGATGCCATGGTCACGCTGATCTTTCGGAGCGTAAAAACCGCTGTAGTTTTTGTCAAAGGTATATTCGCCGATACCCATGGTTCCGACCAGAGAGAAAACCTGATCGCAGCCCAGCGGCAGATAACCCATCAAATCCAAACCGTAAGCCTGGAAAGAAGTTTGATTTTCAATGCCGTTAACATGTTTTTTGTCGTCATCGGAATACTGGTAGAAAACTTCGGTTCCGAAATATTTGTTATATTCGGTACCGACGTTAACCGAGGCGGAATTGTATTTCGGGCTCTGATGGTCGGCATCGGCGTCGGTATAGTTATAATCCAAACCGACATAAGGTTTGAAATCGGAAGCATTGGCATTGGCGCTGAAAGCCAGAGCGGAAACAGCCACCATTAAAGAAGAAACGGCATATTTCATAAAATTTCCTTTCACTGAGATTTAATGGGGATAATTATCCCCGATTTAACTATACCCCACTATATCGCATATTTCTGAAATGTGAAGTAAAAATATATTACCAATGTTACAAACTATAAATTAACCAAATTAATTTATCATTGTTAAGATTAACAAAAAGTGCTATAACTAATAGCTGACGGAGGTGGCAGAATGATAAAGAGTTCACAGGCCGGCCGGTCGATGATTGAAGTCATTGGCGTGTTGGCGATCCTCAGCGCCGTAACCATGGCGATAACCAAAATGGTCAACAGCGTGCACGATCGGTATTTAATCAGCAGGATTACGCAGCAAATCAACGATTTGCGCAAGGGTATCAGCAACCGTTATGTCGCGAGCGGCACTTATGAAAATATTTCCGCGGAAGAGGTGATTGCCAGCAATGCCGGGCCGTCGGATATGTTTGACAAGGAAAATAAAAAATTAATTCACGCCTATGATTGGGACGTGCTTCTCAGCGGCACCAAAGATACCTATCAGATAACCTTTGAGCATCTTCCTCATCAGGCTTGTGTCGAACTCGCGCTGATGAACTGGCAGTTCGGCGGAAATTCGGATTTGTACAGCATTAAAATTAATCAGACCGAATTTAACTGGCCGCTGAATGCCGCCGGCGGCAAAGTTCTGCCGGTTGAAATAACCGACGCGACCACGGCCTGCATCCCGCCGCCGCCTAAAGATAATCCGGCAGCCGCTGTCGATCAAGAAGATAACGATATAACCTGGACTTTCCGTTAACTGAAAGGATGCCCGTGATTAAGATTAATGACGTCAACAAGGTAAATGATTTAAAAACCGCCAAAACGCCCAAGGCCTCCGGCGGGGAGAGCTTTTCCGTCTATCTGAAAGAAACGATGAAGCCGCAGGCTGCTCCCGTCGATCCCGGCGGAGCAATCAGTGTGGCCGATGCGATTTTTGCCGCGCAAATGGTTGATGCCGATGAAGAAAAGGAAGTCCGCAAAAAACTTATCAAACGGGGACAGACTCTGTTGGAAAAGCTGGAGGAAATCCGTGACGGGCTGTTGATGGGATATATTTCGCGCGACCGGCTGATTGAAATTTCCCGCCTGGTCAAAGACAACCGCTATCAGTCTGAAGACCCGCGCCTGCAGGAGATTTTGGGCGAAATCGAACTCAGAGTCGAAGTCGAGTTGGCAAAATTGATGAAATAGGAGGAATAACCCGATTTTTTGCTTGCAGTTACTGATTGAAATTTGTATTTTGCTTGCTATATGAACCATTTATTAATTATCCAAGGAGATTAGGATATGGAAAGTGCTGTAATTCTTCCCCCCGATTATGTTCCCTCGCCGGACGAGGAATATATGAATGACTTGCAGGTCGAATATTTCCGCCAGAAACTGCTGGCCTGGAAGAAATCTTTGTTGAACCAGTCGCAGGACACGTTGGAAGATTTGCGCCAGGGCGGGCTTAACCAGCCGGACGACATCGACCGCGCTTCCATGGAAACCGACAAGGCTCTTGACCTGCGCACCAAAGACCGCGCCCGCAAGCTGATTGTAAAAATCGACCAGGCGCTTGACCGCATAGAAGACGGTACATACGGCTACTGTGAGGAAACCGGCGAGGAAATCGGCATTGACCGCCTGATGGCGCGCCCGATTGCCACGCTTTGCGTCGAAGCGCAGGAACGCCACGAACGCATGGAAAAAACCTACGATGACGAGGCATAAGCAGATATAAATGCAGACCAAAGATTTCATACTGGCTTCCGGCTCGCCGCAGCGCCGCGCGCTGCTTGAATCAATCGGCATGTTCCCCAAAGACATACGCCCTGCCGGTATTGACGAAACTCCGTTTTCCGGCGAAGAACCTTTGCCGTACATCCGCCGCATGGCTCTGTCTAAAGCGCAGGCT
>ENA-ORTG01002930-ORTG01002930.1-human-gut-metagenome-genome-assembly--contig:-NODE-2930-length-12758-cov-3.307959_pt1 | contig 12758 bp, 9 predicted proteins | sample MGYA00241906_ERZ509176 | MGnify/ENA primary metagenome ERZ509176 (study PRJEB26280, sample SAMEA2338811) | human gut metagenome | biome: human gut; feature: human-associated habitat; material: faeces...
AGCCATGGTGCATAGATGTATTCCACAATGCCAATCACCGCAGCAACCACGGCACAGCTTACGATACCAAAGATTGCTCCTTTCTTTGCGCGTTCGTACTCCTTTGCACCCAGATTCTGGCTGATGAACGTAGACATCGTTAAAGACATCGCCATGATCGGGATAAACACAAAGCCTTCCACTTTTGAATGTGATCCTGCGCCCGACATGGCATATTCTCCAAAGGAATTGATATTGGTCTGTACTACCAGATTACCAATGCTGATAACTGAATTCTGGATACCAGCCGGAAGTCCCTGACGAATCACATCTCCCATGATATGCGCATGATATTTCAGCTTCTTAATACTGACCCTTGTGCATCCCTGATTCTTCCTCATCCTTAATATACAGAGTACAGCACTTAAGCCCTGTGCGATCACCGTTGCGATAGCCGCTCCTGCCACGCCCCAGTGAAAGACTGCCACAAAGATCAGATAAGCCGTTATGACTGTCCTGCCAAAGCCCAACAGATCCATCTTATAGATATCAGACATAAATACTTCAAAGTCATAGAAAACAAACAGTCCAAAAACAATTACAAATGCTATCGTTGCACTGATAATGGATTTGATTACCTGTAATCCAATATAATCACCCCGGAAATAGTTACCAATTGCAACATTTTTCTTTCCTTCATCTGCTTCATAGGCTGCCATTTTCGTCATTAATTTAATTCGTTCTTCGTTCAACATAGATGTTTTCTTTCCTTACTCAGTCATTTCCTCTATTACTATACGTAACTATTCATGCTTATCAAGGAAACGCATTCTGCTCTGTGCATCACGCCTGTCAGGACGCTGCTGTGCAATCACCTTTGGTTTGTCAATTGCATTGGACAGGTTCTTTACCATGGCTGCTTTGCACTTTTCACAGTATTTACCTGCCCTGATCATGGCTCCACAGTTCTCACATGGTAACTTAATCGGTGAATCTTCTGTAAACTCCAGTCTCTCTTCACGAATCCACTGCTGTATCTGTGATGTCTCTACTTCACATGCTGCTGCCACTTCCCGGATATCAGCTCTCGGATTCTCACGTATGAACTTCTTCACTACCTGAAATTTCTTTTCTGCTTCATCCCTGCAGGCAGGACAGATTGGTAATCCTGATACATAGTTAAAAATCTTTCCACACTTTCTGCAGTTTCTAACATTCATCTTAACGTTCCCTCCATTACAGCTAAATCCCTTCACCTATGCAAAGGGTAATAAAATATACCTTCCCCACTCCGTGTTCCTTCAGTTCTCTTGCCACGGCATCTACTGTACTGCCTGTTGTATACACATCATCAACGACAATAACTTTCTTTAATTTTACAACATCTGTGCCAATAAAGAAAGCCTTTTTCAAATTATTTTGCCTTCCCAGCTCATCCAGTTCCTTTTGTGGAACCGTTTTCTGCACTCTTTTTACAATATCGCTCCTTACAGGAATTCCAAGCAGCCGTGACATTTCCTTTGCCAGAAGTTCTGACTGATTATACCCTCTTTCACGTTCTCTTGAAGCGTGCAGCGGAACCGGTATGAGCGCCTGTGCCCCCATTGTGTCTATTTCGTCTTTTAAATGCCTGCAGATATCCCCGGCATAGAATCTGGCATATTCGCACCGCCCTTTGGACTTGAACCGGTATATGCTGTCATGCATTTCCCTATAGGAATATAATGCATATCCATGATCAAATATATGCACTCTGCGCTCACAGTCGCCGCAATATATTCTTGTCTCATCCGTCAGCCTTTTTCCGCATTTGCGGCACCTTGCCCCTTCTATATACCGAAGCTTTGGGCGGCATTCCTCACAGATCAGGTTATCCGCCGCAGAAACCGGTTCATCACAGACAGGACATCGTCTCGGATAAACCAGATTTATGATTCTGTCTGCATAGTTTCCATCATTTCGCATATTCTGTCTTTTAATCCTGTAAATCTCTTTTGTTCATTTGCATTCTCAATCATCTGCATGACCGTGCTGCTGCTTCCCAGTATCGTCACGCAGTTCTTGGCCCTGGTCACTCCTGTATACAGCAGATTTCTGTTAAAAAGCATCCTGGGACCGGTAAGCAGCGGCATAATTACCGCAGGGTATTCACTACCCTGTGATTTGTGTATCGTAATCGCATAGGCAAGCTCTATCTCATCCAGACCACTCAACGAATATGTTACCCTGCGCATATCATCATATTCCACAACCAGTGTCTTAGCCGTTTCATTGATTTCCCGGATGATTCCGGTATCTCCATTGAATACTCCCTGACCGGAATCTATTGCAATTCCATATTTGCTTACAATCTCCCATTCCAGCTGGTAGTTATTCTTGATCTGCATGACCTTATCCCCAAGCCGCAGGATTCCATCCCCATGTCCTACTTCTTCCTTTTCCGGCGATGGCGGATTGAGGTATTGCTGTAATATTTTATTCAACACCTCTACACCCAGTGCTCCCTTTCGCATGGGGGTCAGTACCTGTATATCAAAAGTGCCTGCATGCACGTACCTTGGCAGCTTCTCCGTAATCAGCAGTATCATATGCTTATAGATTACATTCACATTGTCTCTTTCCAGGAAAAAGAAGTCCTTGCTCTTGTTGTTCAGGGAAATCTGCTTGCCTTCATTAATCAGGTGCGCATTGACTACAATATCGCTCTCCCCTGCCTGTCTGAATATCTTATTGAGGATAACTGTTGCAAAAGCCCCACTCTCCATAAGGTCTTTCAGCACCTGTCCAGGTCCTACAGATGGCAGCTGGTTACGATCTCCCACCATAATCAGCCTTGTTCCCGGTGTAATGGCTTTTAACAGTGCCTGAAACAGATAAATATCCACCATGGACATCTCGTCAATGATAATAACATCCGCTTCCAGAGGGTTCAGGTCATTTCGTTCAAAAGAAGCATTCCTGTCTTCGTCTGATGTGCCACCGTTCAACTCCAGTAATCTGTGTATCGTCTTTGCTTCAAATCCTGTCGCTTCGGTCATTCTCTTGGCAGCTCGTCCCGTAGGTGCCGCCAGGAAAATATCACAGCCTTCATCTTCAAAATAGTGGATCATCATATTGATTGTTGTCGTCTTACCGGTTCCAGGACCACCTGACAGAAGAAAAATGCCATTTTCCACAGCATCCATAACAGCCTGTCTCTGTAATGTATCCAGCTGCATATGATTTTCTTTTTCCAGGGCTTCTATCTTCTTCTCCAGCCGCTGTTTCTCTACCATCGTGAGTCTGTCTGCGCCGGCAAAGGCTTCCTGCAATTCATAAAGCATACGGGCACAGTTCAGTTCCGCATAATAATATGTCATGCTGTATACACACTTGGTATCATCCTTCATCTTGATGACCAGTTTCTTATCAATCGCCAGATTATCTACCTGCGGTGCAATCTGTTCCGATTGCAGTCCAAGTAATTGTGCCGCTCTCTCCAGCAGCATAGGCTCCGGCAGATATACATTGCCTTCTCCACCAGACTGTATCAGTGTATACAGAATACCACTACGAATACGATAATCAGAATCTGTATGAATCCCAATCTTGGAGGCAATCTCATCAGCAATTCGAAAGCCGATACCGCTTACATCTTCAGCCAGACGATATGGATTTTCCTGCATGACATTATACAGCCCCATACCATATCTTTGATAAATTTTTAACGCTAATGTGTTTGAAATACCATATTTCTGCAAAAAGATCATTGCCTCTCGGAGATCTCTTTTTTCCTCGACCTGTTCTGCAATCTCTCTGGCAATCCGTTCACTGATTCCTCTGATCTCTATCAGTCTTTCCGGTTCTTCTTCAATGATACGAAAGGTGTCATCACCGAATTTTTTTACAATTCTTGCTGCCAGTGCAGCTCCTACCCCACGAATAGCGCCTGAGCCAAGATACCTCTCAATTGCCACTGCATCCTCTGGTGGTACCACGCGATACTTCTCCACCTTGAACTGTGTACCGTATACAGCATGTTCCACATAGTCTCCCGTAACTTCTATACATTCTCCTTCGTCCACATGGGTAAATATCCCTGTACAGGTCACTTCTTCCTCATCTGCTATCAGGTTGATAACACCATATCCATTCATGGGATTTTTATATATAATGTGTTCCACGAATCCTTTGCGTGTTTCCACTTCTTCGTCCTCTTTTCTGTCTTGTATCATTTACATGTGTAACTATATCAGTTTTTCCGTGAAAAAGCCATTGAAATGTAAAAACTCGTACCAAAACTCGTACCAATGCAATAAAAAAGCACCCTTCCGAGTGCCTTTTCGTTATACTTCTTCATCATTCTTCTGTGTTGTAGATGCATTCTCCAGCGCCTGTGGACTGATTCCACTGTACTGAAGCTTCATCTGTTCATACAACGTCTGTGCAATTCCCAGTGTTCCCTGCTCTGTTGCCTGGGAAGCAATGTTCTGCACTGCTGTATCCTTGAAATAATCTACCATCTTAGATGCATAGGAGCTTTCCTCTTTACCTGAGAACAGCTTCGTAGAATCAATCATGGTATCAAATATTTTCTCCAGAAAATAAGATTCAAATTCTTTACAGACATCCATCAGCTCTTCGTCTGAGGCATTGGAATAATCTGTCTTTGCCTTATCCGTCAGGGATGATGCCTTATTGTTTGATGCTGTACTTGTAATATAATCCGTATATAATGAACTTGTTCCGATATCCATCTGTAGTCCTCCTTAGCTCAGGAGTATTCTCTTATCATACTCCTGCCACTTGCTGTCCCTATCGCTTCAACTGATTTGCCTGCTGGAGCATTTCATCAGAGGTTGTAATAACCTTGGAATTCATTTCGTATGCTCTCTGGGCTACGATCAGATTCACCATTTCATCTGCAATCTGTACGTTGGAGCCTTCCAGATAGCCCTGTTTTAAAGAACTCTTGGTCAAATTCGTATTGCTGGCTTCATTCATGGCTGCTCCACTTGCAGCAGTAACAGAATATAAGCTGTCTCCTTCCTTGCTCAGTCCAGCCGGGTTATTGAACTGCCACAGGCCAATGGTAATGCCAAGACTCTGCGGATTGCCTTTATCATCAGGATAATATAATGTACCATCCTTACTGATTGTTACCTTGCTTACTACCGCATCACTATCCAGTACAATCGGTTCTCCTGAACTGTTCAGTACCGGAAGTCCATCTGAAGTAGTCAATGTCATTCCATTATTGCCTACTGCAAACACAAAATGACCATTTCTTGTATAATATGTATTCCCATCATCACCACGAATACCAAAGAATCCGTTACCATCAATTGCGAAATTGGCAGGTCCTGAGGATTCCAACAGGCTGCCCTGTGTAAAGATAGAGGTAATAGAAGAATTTCTAACACCCAGTCCCACTTCCGCACCAATTGGTTTATTCTCCCCATTGGCTGTAGTCGTTTTAGTCTGTACTGTCTGATATAATAAAGACTTAAATTCCATGGCTTCACTCTTGTAACCTGTCGTATTGACATTTGCAAGATTATTGGAAATATTATCTACATTAAGCTGCTGTGCGATCATACCTGTCGCACCTGTCCATAAAGATCTGACCATATCTAACCCTCCTTATCGCTTATACCAAGTTTACACCTTACCTACCTGATTCACGGATTTATCCAGTGATTCATCGTAAGTAGTAATCAGTTTCTGATTGGCTTCATACTGTCTCTGAATAGAGATCATATTCACCATTTCTTTGACAACTGAGGTATTGGACATCTCCAAATATCCCTGATGTATGGTTGCATCTGTAGCATCCCTAGCTGTTGCACCATCTACTGCATCCCACATCGTCTCGCCATAATGGGTCAGATAATTCGTATCTTCAAATTCTGTGATCTTTAACTGCGCCACCAGATTATTGTCCTGATAGATTCTGCCGTCTCCATCAATTACGGTATTGGCTGCAGTGGTAGAGAGCTGGATTCTTCCATTCTGTCCCAGCACATAGTCCCCATCCTTGGTTACAAGGTAGCCATCTGCTGTAACGGTAAATCCACCATCTCTTGTATATTTTGTAGAAGTCTCTCCCGCCTTATTGGTAAACTCAATATTAAAGAATCCGTCTCCTGAGATTGCCAGGTCATATGTGTTGCCTGTATCTCTAAGAGAACCCTGATCAAAATCTGTATAGGTCTCTCCAATCTTCACACCAAGACTCATGGTTCCAAGTCTCTTGGGTGTATTGCGAAATTCTGTTGTGTCCTTGATTTTAACTGCCATTACATCCGAATAGGACTGGCTGGTGGAACCTTCCTTCTTGAATCCGGTGGTATCCGCGTTTGCCAGATTATTCGACATGATATCCATTCTATACTGTTCGTTGAGCATACCAGTATAGGCTGTATAAAGACCTCTAAGCATATGTTCCTCCTAATTGCGGGGTGCGGTTAAGAGGCAGTATTGTTACAAATCTTCCCTTGCTCCTGCAAGAAATTCTACGTACTTACCAGTACCGATTGCTACGGCTGTCATAGGATCTTCTGCCGTCATTGTATTAATGCCGGTTCTGGATTCTACCAGATCCTCCAGTCCACGAAGCAAGCTGCCGCCGCCGGTCAATACAATACCGCGGTCTGCGATATCTGCTGCCAGTTCAGGTGGAGTTTTCTCCAAAACGCTGTGAATCGTATCAATAATCTGGGAAGTCGTCTCACGCAGTGCCTCTTCTGTTTCCTCTGAGGACACGCGGATTGTCTTAGGAAGACCGGTTACAAGGTTACGTCCTCTGACGTCCATGTAATCCACTTCTGCTCTCTTGAATGCTGACCCAATCTTAATCTTAATGTCTTCTGCTGTTCTCTCACCAATCAAAAGATTATGTTTCTTTCTCATGTAACGGACGATTGCTTCATCGAAGTCATCGCCTGCAACCTTGATAGATGCACTGACTACTGTACCACCCAGTGAAATAACGGCAATATCAGAAGTACCGCCTCCGATATCTACGATCATGTTACCGCATGGCTTACTGATGTCGATTCCTGCTCCAATTGCTGCTGCAATAGGCTCTTCAATGATCTTAACATCTCTTGCGCCTGCCTGATACGTAGCATCTTCTACTGCTTTCTTCTCTACTTCTGTAACACCACTGGGTACACATACAGCAATGATAGGCTTACGGAAAGTCTTTCTTCCCAGTGCCTTCTGTATGAAATGCTTCATCATCTGTTCTGTTACTTTATAATCAGAGATAACGCCCTGTCTCAGTGGTCTGACTGCAACGATATTACCTGGTGTTCTACCAAGCATCAGTCTCGCATCTTCTCCGATGGCTTTGATTTTATCTGTATCTCTATCGAAGGCAACTACTGACGGCTCCTTCAAAACTACACCCTTACCACGAATGTAAACTAAAATACTTGCGGTTCCAAGGTCGATTCCAATGTCTGTGTACTGCATATGGCTCTTTGCCCCTTTCTGAATGGTTGGTTATTATCTATCGCTTAATCATCTTGTTTTCATTATTGTTCCCAATGATGCCAATTTAAACATGCTAAGTCATTATAACCTAAACTAACCATTTTTCAAAGGGGTTTCATACTTTTTTTACAATAAAAGCCCGGAAACCCAATCAATCCATCTGTACCTTATATCGGTCAATTTTACATAATACTTTAGTATTTTTCATAATATTATGTAAATTCATTATATTATCTGATATTTTATTTGTAAACATACTTTTATCATTATTTTTATTGATTCCCGGCTTTTGCCTTATCCAGCATCTTCTTCACATAGATTCCTGTATAAGAGTTTGGGCACTGGGCAATATGCTCCGGTGTGCCTTCTGCGATTACGGTTCCGCCGCCGTCTCCGCCTTCTGGTCCAATATCTATGATATAGTCGGCAGTCTTAATCACATCAAGATTATGCTCAATGACTACTACACTGTTACCGCCCTCAGCCAGTCTCTGTAAGATCTCCACCAGCTTATGCACATCTGCAAAATGCAGTCCTGTGGTAGGCTCATCCAGAATATAGATTGTCTTACCGGTACTTCTTCTGCTCAGCTCTGTTGCCAGCTTGATTCTCTGTGCTTCACCACCAGACAATGTGGTTGAAGGCTGTCCCAGCTTAATATAGGAGAGTCCCACATCATTTAATGTCTCTATCTTTCTGCGGATAGAAGGAACCTTGTCAAAGAATTCCAGTGCTTCTTCCACAGTCATATCCAGTACATCATAAATACTCTTGCCCTTATATTTTACATCCAGTGTCTCTCTGTTGTAGCGTTTGCCCTGACACACTTCACAGGGTACATACACATCAGGAAGGAAGTGCATCTCAATCTTGATGATACCGTCACCGCCACAGGCTTCACAACGTCCACCCTTGACATTGAAACTGAATCTTCCCTTCGTATAGCCCTTTGCCTTGGCATCTACTGTCGAAGCGAACAAGTCACGAATCTGGTCAAATACACCTGTGTAGGTAGCCGGATTAGAACGTGGTGTACGTCCAATCGGAGACTGGTCGATATCTATGACCTTATCCAGTTGCTCCACACCTTCTATCTTCTTGAACTTACCGGGTATCGTGCGTGCTCTGTTGAGCTGTTTTGCCAGATATTTATATAGGATTTCATTGACCAGTGAGGATTTACCAGAACCTGACACGCCTGTCACACAGGTAAATACTCCCAATGGGAACTTCACATCTATATTCTTGAGGTTATTTTCAGCAGCACCTTTTACCGTAAGCCAGCCTGTCGGCTTTCTTCTGGTCGCTGGAACCGGTATCTGAATCTTGCCGCTCAGATATTGTCCGGTAATGGACTCTGGTATCTGCATGATCTCCTGTGCCGTACCCTGCGCGATAACTTGTCCACCATGTTCTCCTGCTCCCGGTCCGATATCCACAATATGATCTGCTGCCAGCATGGTATCCTCATCATGCTCTACTACGATCAGCGTATTGCCAAGCTCCTGTAAGTTACGTAAAGCCCCCAGCAGCTTGTCATTATCCCTCTGATGTAGTCCGATACTTGGCTCATCCAGAATATAACATACGCCCACAAGTCCCGAACCAATCTGTGTTGCCAGACGGATTCTCTGTGCCTCACCACCGGATAAGGTAGCTGTCGCTCTGGACAGACACAGATATTCCAGACCTACGCTCTTTAAGAAGCCAACACGTGCCTTAATCTCTTTTAAGATTCTCTTACCGATAAGCTGTTGCTGTGGAGTCAGTTCCATACCATCCAGGAATTCATACAGCTTATTAATTGACAGGGATGTCACTTCATAAATATTCTTATCACACACTGTAACTGCCAGGGAACTCTTCTTTAATCTCCTGCCGCCACATTCTTTACAGGGTGTAATACGCATGAAAGTCTCATATTCTGCTTTCATGATTTCAGAAGAAGTCTCACGGTATTTACGCTCCACATTCTTGATCAATCCTTCAAAGGCTACAGGATATTTACCCTCTCCACGCTGTCCTTTATAATGAACGATTACTTCCTTACCCTTCGTTCCATGTATCAGCATGTCCTGAACCTCTGGCGTCAGTTCTTCAAAAGGCGTATCCAGTGAGAAATGATATTCCTTACACAAAGCCTGTAAAATAGCATTGGTGAAGCTGTTCTTATCTGTGCAGGACTGCCACCCCATAACTGTAATTGCGCCCTGATTAATACTTAATGTCTTATCAGGAATCATCAGATCAACGTCAAATTCCATCTTATAGCCTAAACCAAAACATTCCGGGCAGGCGCCAAAAGGATTGTTGAAGGAAAAGCTTCTTGGCTCTACTTCTTCAATGCTGATACCACAATCTGGACATGCAAAGCTGTCAGAGAAGTTCATAGGCTCTCCACCTATGATATCTACGATCATAAGTCCATTGGCAAGTTCCATAACATTCTCTATGGAATCTGTCAAACGTCTGTTAATCCCTTCCTTGACTACCAGTCTGTCAACGATGATCTCAATATTATGCTTGATATTCTTATCCAGCTTGATCTCTTCTGTCAGTTCATAGAGACTGCCGTCAACACGTACTCTCACGTAACCACTTTTCTTGGCTCTTTCCAGTACTTTGGCATGTTCACCCTTACGTCCTCTGACTACTGGAGCAAGCAGCTGAAGCTTCGTTCCCTCTGGCAGTGCCATGATCTGATCTACCATCTGGTCTATGGTCTGCTTATGAATCTCCCTGCCACAATTAGGGCAATGAGGAATACCGATTCTTGCATATAATAATCGGAAATAATCATAGATCTCCGTTACTGTTCCTACTGTAGATCTGGGATTTCTGTTTGTAGATTTCTGATCTATGGAAATAGCAGGTGACAATCCTTCTATACTCTCTACGTTAGGCTTCTCCATCTGTCCCAGGAACTGTCTTGCATAAGAAGACAGGGATTCCATATATCGCCTCTGTCCTTCTGCATAGATTGTATCAAAAGCCAGTGAGGATTTACCGGAACCTGACAGTCCTGTCAGAACTACGAATTTGTTTCGTGGTATATCCAGACTGATATCCTTCAAATTATGTTCATTTGCCCCACGGATTCTGATTACCTCACTCTTTGGAAGCATCTTCAACTGTTCTGCATTCATCTTATTGACCATACCTTTCTATCTTATAACCCATTTGTCATATCATTCAGCATTTTCTTTAAGTCTGTCATCTTATCACGAAGCTCTGCCGCTGCCTCAAAGTTCAGATCAGCTGCTGCCTTACGCATATTCTTCTCCACAGTAGCGATTAACTTCTTCAATTCCTTCTCATCCATTGATTCAGGATCTTTTGCAAAGGTCTGTTCTTCCTTGGCAACAGCCTTGGATATACTGATCAGGTCTCTAACTGCCTTCTTGATCGTCTGTGGTGTAATATTATGCTCTTCATTATATTTCTGCTGGATAGCACGTCTTCTTGCTGTCTCATCCAGAGTAATCCGCATGGAATCTGTAATGGTATCCGCATACATGATAACATGTCCCTCTGCATTTCTGGCGGCTCGTCCTACTGTCTGGATCAGAGACGTTGCTGAACGCAAAAAGCCCTCTTTATCTGCATCCAGAATCGCTACCAGCGATATCTCAGGAATATCCAAGCCCTCTCTGAGCAGGTTGATACCTACCAGTACATCAAAGACATCCAGTCGCATGTCGCGTATAATCTGTGCACGCTCCAGAGTATCTATATCCGAATGCAGATATTTTACACGAATCCCTACTTCGCTCATATATTTCGTCAGATCTTCTGCCATACGCTTCGTCAGCGTTGTTACAAGGACCTTATTATGCTTGCTTGTCTCCTTTTTGATCTGGGAGATCAGATCATCAATCTGTCCCTCTACAGGATGAATCTCAATCTCAGGGTCAAGAAGCCCTGTCGGTCTGATAATCTGCTCCGCACGAAGCAGCTCATGCTCATTCTCATACTTATTCGGAGTGGCTGAGACAAAGAGCATCTGGTCTATTTTACCCTCGAACTCCTCGAAATTGAGAGGTCTGTTGTCAAGGGCCGAGGGCAGTCTGAAGCCATAGTCCACAAGAGTGGTCTTTCTGGAGCGGTCCCCCGCATACATACCGCCTATCTGCGGAATCGTGATATGTGACTCATCCACGATTATGAGAAAATCATCCGGGAAGAAATCTATGAGTGTCATAGGAGGCTCCCCCGGCTTTGCAAAGTTCAGATGCCTCGTATAGTTCTCAATTCCTGAGCAGAAGCCTGTCTCTCTCATCATCTCTATGTCAAAATTGGTTCTCTCTGCTATTCGCTGTGCCTCTATGAGCTTGTCCTCGCCTTTAAAATACTTCACACGCTCATCAAGCTCTTTCTCTATATTGAGGCAGGCCTCATTTATCTTCTCCTGCGAAACTACATAGTGGGATGCAGGGAAAATCATCGTATGCTCAAGCGAGCACTTTACCTCGCCGGTCAGCACATCAACCTCTACTATCCGATCTATCTCATCACCGAAAAACTCAACCCTGATTGCTGTATCATCGGCATTTGCCGGAAATATATCAAGCACATCACCATGCACTCTGAAGGTGCCTCGGTGAAAATCCATATCATTCCTGGTGTACTGTAAATCTATGAGAGCCCTTGCGAGATCATCCCTGTCCCTCTCCTGCCCCGGGCGCAGCGAAATACTCATGCCGGTCCACTCATCAGGACTTCCAAGTCCGTATATGCAGGAAACCGATGCCACGACAATGACATCCTTTCGCTCTGTGAGCGCTGCCGTGGCTGAAAGCCTGAGCTTATCTATCTCATCATTTACAGAGGAATCCTTGGCTATGTACGTATCAGACTGCGGCACATAGGCCTCAGGCTGGTAATAGTCGTAGTAGGAGACAAAGTACTCTACTGCGTTCTCAGGGAAAAACTCCTTCATCTCACCATAGAGCTGCCCCGCCAGTGTCTTATTGTGCGATATGATAAGTGTAGGCTTATTGAGTGCTGCAATGACATTAGCCATGGTAAAGGTCTTGCCGGAGCCGGTAACTCCAAGTAAAGTCTCAAACTGGTTGCCCTCCTTAAAGCCCTTCACAAGCTGCTCTATTGCCTGCGGCTGGTCGCCGGTCGGCTTGTATTTTGAATGCAGTTTAAATTCCATAACGCACGCTTCCTCCAAAAAATCTTAAATACTGCTTTTGTAAAATTATAAAAAGACAAAGTCAATCATTTATAGTATGCACTTACGCGCTTTATTTTACTACAAAAAATTGACTTTGTCCACAATTTTAGAACATTCG
>ENA-ORTG01002931-ORTG01002931.1-human-gut-metagenome-genome-assembly--contig:-NODE-2931-length-12755-cov-3.245039_pt1 | contig 12755 bp, 12 predicted proteins | sample MGYA00241906_ERZ509176 | MGnify/ENA primary metagenome ERZ509176 (study PRJEB26280, sample SAMEA2338811) | human gut metagenome | biome: human gut; feature: human-associated habitat; material: faeces...
GGATCAGGAATATGATGATTATGCAAAACTGCTGAAGACACAGATGAACAAAGCGGAGAACCGGAAAGAAATCCGCGATTTTTATGCGGGATTCGGTGGCGAGAGTGCTTACTGGAAGAATATGGAGCCGGTTATTCGTCAGAATCTTGCGGTGCGCAAGTATATAGACAGCCAGACAGGAACGCAGACGGAGGAAGAAATCAAACAGGAGGCATATGAAAGCGGTGCAAAGCAGACGGATCTGGATGCATTTGAACAGGTGGTGGAAGATGTCTGTGAAGAGATTGGCGATTATCTGAAAACACTGCAGAAGTCGGATGCTTCGGTATATTATTTTGCGTCTTCCGACAAAGAGCGTGTGACAGAATCTGGTGGATGAGCAGCAGTATAAAGACAGCAGTTCCTATTAACAATATTTTGCCGGATATATGGAGAAATTCCAGAAAATGTCCGATATATAAGATGATATTATGAAAAATAAAGGGGGAATTATCATATGTCATTGACGATTCAGGCACCACATGCTAACATGAATGCATACGAAATCGGAGACGATGAAACGCGCAAAAATAAAGTATCCGACAAAGGAACCATATATGCCGGAGATCTGCAGTTTGCCCAGACCACTGGCAATGCTGCAAGCGACAAGAAACAGAGCGCCCGGAAACAGGCGATGAAGCTGATCCGGGATGCATGGGACAGTGATAACAAGGCGGTAAGCCAGCGAGATCAGATAGCACAGCAGAAAGAGGAAAAACTCAAAGAAGTCCGTGAGTGTAACGAGGAATTGAAACAGATTCGCGAGAGTAAAGAAATCGCGCGGCAGAGTTATGGGGTGGATCCGGATTCCCAGGAGCAGAAAGACTTAGAACTGCTGGAAAAATATCAGGATTATCAGAAAGGTGTGCAGACGGATGACTTTTCCAAGGAAGAGATAGACCGTTTGAAAGAACTGCAGAATACCCCTCTGACCGATTATCAGACCAGGGCATTACAGCTGAATGCACAAAAGGATGTCATTCTGAACAAGAAAGACCGGGCGCAGCGTAACGTGACTTCTCTGACTGAGGCAGCGGCAGATGCAAAGCTCGACCAGCTGAAATCACAGGATGGAACACCGGGAATTGCCTGGTATGATGAAACTACGGATGAAAGGAATACCCAGCGGATGAACTGCTGGATGCTTCCGATAAAGATGCTTTTGGCATGCTGATACAGGATGCGGTAGATCACATCGACGAGAAACAGGAAGAAGAGAAAGAGAAAGCAGAGAAAGCGCAGGAGAAGCGCGACGAGCAGCAGGAAAAGATTGACGAAAAGAAAGAGGAAAAACAGCAGCAGGAGAAGATGATTGAGGGTTCTGTCGAGGCAGACAGGCTGGAGGCAGATGTAACGGTGGATCAGATGGGTACGAGTAAGCTGGAGGAGGCGCAGCAGCATATCCAGACGATTCTTAAAAAGAACAATCTCGTAAACGAGGATCTGAAGGGGATTAAAATTGACTTGAATTTCTAATGCCAGGGGGATGAGGTGTAATGCAATCCGGTAACGGGATGACCATGCAGGAAGCAGAACAGGAAATCAAATATTATCAGAAGATTTTTCAGGTAGCACGTCTGTTAAAAGGAGAAGATGTTGAGCGGACATTTTACCAGCAAGGGAAAGGAACGTGCGAAAATGTGCAGGATGGATGTCCGTGCTACAGTCTCTGGAAGAAAAACGGTAAGTGCGAAAACTGCAGTTCCTATAAAGCGTTGCGGGAAAAGAAGCAGATGATTAAGCTGGAATTTCTGGAATCAGAAGTCTATCAGGTAATCTCCCGGTATATGGAAATTGATGGACAGCCATACGTCATGGAATTGATCAATCATCTGGAGGACGACACCTTAATCGACATATCCTGTAGAGAAAAGCTGATCAATAAACTGACCGGATATAATGAAAAATTATATAAGGATGTCCTGACCGGAGTTTATAATCGTCTGTATTTTGAGGAAGAGATAAAAATGTGGACGGGAAATGCCGGAATTGTTGTGATTGATGTGGATGATTTCAAGCTTTGCAATGATACATATGGACATCTTGCCGGTGATAAGGTCATCAAGATGGTGGCATCCATTGACGATAAATTTGCAAGGGCACATGGGGGATTTGCCTGCCGGTATGGAGGCGAGGAATTCCTGCTTGTATTGCCGGGCTACGATGAAACGCAGGCATTGCCGATCTTAGAGGAAATGCATAAAGAGATCCAGACGACAATCGTGCAGTATGATGACAAGGAAATTCCAGTCAATGTATGTATTGGCCTGTCTGCATATCCGACGATCTGTAGGGATACCAATATCCTTGTAAACCGTGCGGATAAGTCGATGTATTATGGCAAAAAACATGGTCGTGGCAGACTGGTGGTGGACAATCCGGCGGTGGATGATATGCAGTCTTGAGATTCTCAAATAAAGATTAAAATTGTACGTGAAAAAAGACATTTATTTACAGATTTTTGGTTGTATACAAACCTTGATTTGTTTATAATGTAGAAAGATATGAGTTGAAACTATAAAAGCAGAGGAGAAGAGCAGTGGCATTTATTGATTCAATTAAAAAAAGAGCAAAACAAAACAAGAAAACAATTGTATTACCGGAAACTGCAGATATGCGTACATTAGAGGCGGCGCATAAGATTTTGCAGGAAGGAATTGCCGACATAATCTTAGTTGGTGACAAACAGACGATTATAAAGAAAGCAGATGGACTGGATCTGACAGGCGCGAAATTCGTAGATCCATATGACTGCGACAAGTTAAACGATTATGTATCCATTTTGGTAGAACTTCGTAAGAAGAAAGGTATGACGCCGGAAGAAGCAAAGGAACTGCTTTTAACAAACGTCCTGTATTTTGGCTGTATCATGGTAAAGGCAGGCGATGCAGATGGAATGGTTGCAGGAGCAGTGAATTCTTCTGCAAATGTATTGCGTGCAGCATTGCAGATCTTAAAGACTGCACCGGATACAAAGCTGGTATCTGCATTCTTCTTAGTTGTAGTACCAAACTGTGAGATGGGTGAGCATGGAACATTCATTTTCTCAGATGCAGGATTAAATCAGTTCCCGGATGCGAGAGAGCTTGCAGCAATCGCAGAGAGCTCTGCAAAGTCATTTGAACTTCTGGTAGAGGCAGAACCAATTGTGGCAATGTTATCCCATTCAACAAAGGGAAGTGCACATCATCCAGAGATCGATAAGGTGATCGAGGCATGTAGGATTGTCAATGAAGAATGTCCGAACCTGAAGTGTGATGGTGAATTGCAGAGTGATGCGGCAATTGTGCCGGAAGTAGCTGCTTCCAAGGCACCGGGCAGCGACGTAGCCGGAAAGGCAAACGTATTGATCTTCCCGGATCTGGATGCTGGAAATATTGGATACAAGCTTGTACAGCGTCTCGCAAAGGCAGATGCATATGGTCCGATTACACAGGGTATTGCAAAGCCGGTCAACGATCTGTCCAGAGGATGTTCAGCAGATGATATCGTCGGTGTTGTTGCGATTACAGCGGTTCAGGCACAGGCACTTGACCAGAAATAGAATAGTAAGAGAAAGCGTGAGAATATGAAGGTATTAGTAATTAATTGTGGTAGTTCTTCCCTTAAGTACCAGTTGATTGACTCGGACACAGAACAGGTACTTGCAAAGGGAATCTGTGAAAGAATCAAATTAGATGGTTCACTGACACATCAGGCAACTGGTAAGGAAAAGATACAGATTGAGGCACCGATGCCGGATCATAGCGCAGCAGTAAAGCTTGTACTGCAGTATCTGTTAGATGAGAAGCTTGGTGCAATCAAAAATCTGGATGAGATTGCAGCGGTTGGTCATCGTGTGGTACATGGCGGGGAGAAGTTTTCTTCTGCGGTTCTGATCAATGACGAAGTACTTGCAGCGATTGAGGAGTGCTGTGATTTAGCACCACTTCACAATCCAGCCAATCTGATCGGTATCCGTGCATGTCAGGAATTGATGCCGGGTGTTCCACAGGTTGCAGTGTTTGATACTGCATTCCATCAGACTATGCCAGATTATGCATATACATATGGTATTCCATATGAGTATTATGAGAAATACAAGGTTCGTCGTTACGGCTTCCACGGAACAAGCCACAGCTTTGTATCCAAACGTCTGGTAGAGTACCTTGGAATGGATTTAAATAACTCCAAAGTGATCGTAGCACATCTTGGAAACGGAGCTTCTGTCAGCGCAGTTGTCAATGGAAAATGTGTTGATACTTCCATGGGACTTACTCCATTAGAGGGTCTTGTCATGGGAACCCGTTCCGGTGATATCGATCCTGCAATCATGGAGTTCATTGCAAAGAAAGAGAACCTTGATATTGAAGGTGTTATGAATGTTTTAAATAAGAAGTCCGGTGTACAGGGAATGACAGGCATTTCTTCTGATTTCCGTGACCTTGAGGCAGCCTATAACGAGGGAAATGAATATGCGATCAATGCGATCGAAGTATTCTGCTACCGTGTTGCAAAATACATCGGTTCCTATGTGGCAGCCATGAACGGAGTAGATGCGATTGCATTTACCGCAGGAATTGGTGAGAATACCAATCTGGTCCGCAGAAAGATCGTTGCTTACCTTGGCTACCTCGGAATCACTATTGATAACGAAGTCAATGATGCAACTCACGGTGATGAGGCAGTGATCTCCACACCGGATTCCAAAGTAAAAGTCTGCGTGATCCCTACAAACGAGGAGCTTGCAATTGCAAGAGAGACGGTTGCGCTTGTAAAATAATGAGAGACCAGACAGGATCTGCTGCGCAAAAGATGGAAAATGAATGGCAGATCCGGTCATAAAAACACTGTCAAGGGAAAAAACTTGACAATATGTGAAAAAAGTGGTTGACAAAAGAAAGACACCTATGTATAATCATTTAGGTGTGAAAAACCTCAGCTTAGGAGTTTGGGCTTAAGCGAGTTTTGGGGAGAGCGCTGTGATTATAGATATTTCAAGTATTGTAACTTGTGAGAACAAGTCCTTAACAGAAAAAGTTCAGATCGAGTTAGAATCCTTTGTATCGAGATTAGGCGAGTTCCCGATCATTGAAAAGGCACCGATTGATTTACAGATCGCAAACATTGATGGCGGCAAGCTGCGTATCAGTGGCACTGTGGATCTGGCAGCATCAATACCGTGTAGCCGTTGTCTGGAAGAAGTTCCGACAAGAATCCATTTCGACATTGACAAGGAGTTCCGTCTGGAAAATTCTGCGATCAATGATGAAGAGATGGAGGATATAGACTACCTGATTGGATTTGATCTGGATGTAGATAAACTTATCTATGGAGAGATTTTGGTAAACTGGCCGATGAAAGTTCTGTGCAAAGAGGATTGCAAAGGAATTTGCAAAGTGTGCGGAATGAACCTGAATAAGGGTGACTGCAATTGCCAGAGAACAGAACTGGATCCAAGAATGGCAGCAATCCAAGATGTCTTTAACAAATTTAAGGAGGTGTAAGTAAATGTCAATTTGTCCAAAAAATAAATCTTCCAAAGGAAGAAGAGATAAAAGAAGAGCAAACTGGAAAATGACTGCTCCTGCATTAGTAAAATGCAGCAAATGTGGTGAATTAATGATGCCTCATAGAGTATGCAAGAACTGTGGCTCATATAACAAAAAAGAGATTATTCCTCAGGACTAATTTTTAAGAAGATCAGAGGACTTTCAAGAGATTGAAAGTCCTTTTTCTTTACCGATTTTTAACAATTACAGTCATTGTAGACTGTCTCGGGCTATGCTATAATGAGTGTTACCAATGGGCAGTATTGCTCTATCACGAATCAAAGAAGGAAATAAATATGGGCGATTTTTTTAATGTTGACAACAAGTTTTTTCAAGGATTGGGGAAGATCATTGATGTGATCTGTCTGAGTGCGTTCTGGTTTTTTTTATGTATCCCGATCGTGACAGCCGGGGCGGCAACCACAGCATTGTATTATACGGTGAATAAAGTGATCCGGAACAACCGCAGTTACATAGGCAGGGAGTTCTGGCATGCATTTAAGACGAATTTCAGGCAGTCAACGATCGTATGGCTGATCCTCCTCTTATTATATGCGATCATGGGATTCGACTGTTATGTGATGTATCAGTATGCAAAAGCAGGTGTTGCGTTAGGAAAAATATATATTGTATTTGCAGTGCTGATGATGTTTGCAACGATGTGGGCAATTTACCTGTTTCCTTATATTGCGCGATTTGAGAATCAGACAAAGATGATCTTAAAAAATGCAGCGCTGATCGCACTGGGAAATCTGTGGAAGACACTGCTTCTCTTTGTCCTGCTCCTTGCAGCAGCATTTGCAGTTTATATATTCCCACCGGCAGTATTTATAATTCCATGTGTATATATGCTGCTTGCTAATTTCATTCTGGAAAAGATTTTTCAGAAATATATGTCTCCGGAAGACTTAGAAGCAGAGAAGGAACGGAACATGGAATATTTCAACTGAGAACTGTGATCACACAAATGTGATTATATATTGATTTATAGAAAAAGTTATAGTATATTTTCTTATAGACGTGTAAGGAGCACTTTTCGTAAGGCAGTTAACACGCAGGAAATGGAGAAGTGTATGCAACAGGAAATCACGAGAGTTGCACTGGATGCAATGGGTGGAGATAATGCACCGGGAGAGTTAGTCAAGGGTGCAGTCGATGCTGTGAATGGCAGATCGGACATCAAGGTGCTGTTGGTAGGACAGCAGGATGTGGTTGAGAAAGAACTGAAACAGTATTCTTACCCAAAAGAACAGATTGAAGTGGTACATGCTGAGGAAGTGATCGAGACAGCAGAACCGCCAGTGAATGCAATTCGAAAAAAGAAACAGTCATCAATTGTTGTTGGAATGAATATGGTAAAGCAGAAAGAAGCAGATGCTTTTGTTTCCGCCGGAAGTTCAGGCGCTATCCTTGTCGGAGGACAGGTTATCGTTGGAAGAATCCGCGGAATTGAGAGACCGCCTTTGGCACCATTGATTCCTACGGAAAAGGGAGTCTCTTTATTGATCGACTGTGGTGCGAACGTAGATGCGAGGGCATCACATCTGGTTCAGTTTGCAAAGATGGGATCCATTTATATGGAAAATGTTCTTGGAATTAAGAATCCAAGAGTTGCAATTGTAAATATTGGAGCAGAAGAGGAAAAGGGGAATGCGCTTGTAAAAGAGACATTTCCATTATTAAAAGAGTGTACAGACATTAATTTTGTAGGCAGTATTGAGGCAAGGGAGATTCCACATGGCGAGGCAGATGTCATTGTCTGTGAAGCGTTTGTGGGAAATGTCATCTTAAAACTGTACGAAGGACTGGCGGGTACACTGGTTGGCGCAATCAAGAAGGGTATGATGAGTACTCTGCGAAGCAAAATTGGCGCTGCGCTTGCATTGCCGGCTTTAAAATCTACACTGAAAACATTTGACGCCTCCCAATATGGTGGTGCACCGCTTTTAGGATTGAATGGTCTTGTGGTGAAGACGCATGGAAGTGCCAAGGCAAAGGAAGTTACCAATTCAATTTATCAGTGTGTTACTTTTAAAGAACAGGATATTAATGGTAAGATCAAGAAAAATATTTTAGGTTCTGCAGAACAGGAAGGAATGTAATTATGGAATTCGAAAAACTGAAAAAAATTATCGCTGAAGTATTAAATGTGGATGAAGAGGAAATCACAATGGAAACCACTTTTGTGGATGATCTTGGAGCAGATTCATTGGATGTTTTCCAGATTATTATGGGCTTAGAGGAAGAATTTGATATTGAGATTCCAAATGAAGAAGCTGAGAAAATCGTAACAGTTGGAGACGCAGTGGAACAAATCAAAAATGCTTTAAACTCATAAATATAACTTTTAAGCATACAGGCTGTCGCAACGAAATCTTTTCTATGTGCGACAGCCTCTTTACGTTACTGATAAGAAAAGAGGAGAGGTTTTTTGGTAATGGCTCAGGTGGCTGAGGTATTACGAAAAATCCTCTGTGAGAGGAGAAAATATGGCAAATTTTTTAGAATTACAGGATAAAATTGGATATGAATTCAAACAGGAGAAACTGCTGCGTCAGGCATTGACACACAGCTCTTTTGCGAACGAGAAACATTTGAGAAAACATTCTGATAATGAAAGACTGGAGTTTTTGGGAGATGCGGTGTTGGAAATCGTTTCCAGTGACTTTTTGTATAAGGCATATCCGGACAAGTCGGAAGGAGATCTGACAAAGCTGCGTGCGAGTCTGGTCTGCGAACCGACGCTGGCAATCTGTACCAGAGAGATGGAACTTGGCAAATATCTGTTCCTTGGAAAGGGCGAAAATCTGACAGGTGGAAGAAACCGCAATTCGATTCTCTCGGATGCATTAGAGGCAGTGATCGGAGCAATTTATCTGGATGGTGGATTTGAACATGCAAAAACGTTTATCCATAAATTTATTTTAACAGATATTGAACATAAAAAGCTTTTCTATGACTGCAAGACAAGTTTACAGGAAGTCGTGCAGGGACATTATGAGGAAGAACTGAATTACAGATTAATTTCAGAGGAAGGACCAGACCATGACAAACGCTTCTCAGTAGAGGCAAGGATTGGCGAGCGGGTGATCGGAACAGGAATCGGTCATACAAAGAAGGCTGCCGAGCAGGAAGCTGCCTATCAGGCACTGCTGCTTTTAAAACCGGTCCAGAAAAAATAATGCAGGAAACGGAGTTATGAAATGTATCTGAAAAGTATAGAAGTTCAGGGATTCAAGTCATTTGCAAATAAGATCGTATTCGATTTTCACAATGGGATCACCGGGATCGTTGGACCAAATGGAAGTGGTAAGAGTAATGTTGCAGATGCAGTGCGCTGGGTATTGGGTGAGCAGAGTGCAAAACAGCTTCGTGGTGCAAGCATGCAGGATGTTATTTTTGCCGGTACAGAAAACAGAAAACCTTTAAGTTATGCATATGTTGCAATCACTATGGACAACTCAGATCATCAGCTTGCCATTGATTTCGAGGAAGTTACGGTGTCAAGACGTGTTTACCGTTCCGGCGAGAGTGAGTATCTGATTAATGGAAGTCCGTGTCGTCTGAAAGATGTCACAGAACTTTTCTATGATACCGGTATCGGTAAAGAGGGATATTCCATCATTGGACAGGGCCAGATTGACAGGATTTTAAGTGGAAAGCCGGAGGAGAGGCGAGAGCTGTTTGATGAGGCTGCCGGCATTGTGAAGTTTAAAAAGAGAAAGCTTACAGCGCAAAAAAAGCTCGATAATGAGCGGGAGAACCTTGTGCGTGTCAATGATATTCTGACAGAGCTTGAGAGACAGGTAGGTCCGTTACAGAGACAGTCCGAGAAGGCTCATACATATCTTAAAAAGAGAGAAGAGCTGAAGAACTACGATGTCAACATGTTTTTGCTTGAATCAGCGCGCATTGAGACCGAGCTTAAGTCTGCTGATGAGAAATACGCTATTGCGGATGACGAGCTAAAGGAGACCAACGCCACATACGAGAGCATCAAGGCAGAGTATGAGAGGCTTGGGAACGATATGCAGCAGATGGATGAGCGTATCGAGTCTCTTCGTGAGAGCATCACAAGCACTTCATCCACCAGACAGAAGCTTGAGAATCAGATAGAGCTTTTAAAAGAGCAGATTCACACGGCCGAAATGACGGATGAGCATTTGCAGTCGCGTCTTTTAGCTATCGAAAAGGAAAAGGCTGAGCGTCTTAAAAGCAGGAAAGAGTATGATGACAAAAAAGCTGCACTGGAAGCTGAGATAGAGCAGATGAGGCAGAACGAGCTTCTTGCGGTAAATGAGCATGAGGCTGTGCTTGCAGAGGTCAACCGCTGCAATGACGGACTGGAAAAGTGTAAGAATGAGCTTATTGCCCTGCTTCAGGAGCGAGGCAGTATCCAGTCAAGGCAGCAGCGTTTTGCCACTATGCTTGAGCAGATTAATATCAGAAAGGCAGAGCTTACCAAGCGTCTTTTAGATAGAAAGACAAGGGAAGCAGGGCTTGATGATATATTGGATGATGCCAATAAGAAGCTTAATGCTGTCAATGAAGAGATAGCCGGTTTAAAGGAAAAGGAGTCGGCTCTTTTGGCAAAGGCCAGGGAGTGGAGAGATAAGTCCGGAGAGAATGCCCGCCTGATGGAGGAGGCTTCCACAGAGTATCATAAGTCTGTTTCCAGGCTTGAGTCACTTAAAAACATTGCCGAGCGCTATGATGGCTATGGCAACAGCATCAAGCGTGTTATGGAGCAGAAGGCTAAAAATCCGGGGCTTCTCGGAGTGGTTTCGGATCTTATCCAGGTGGATAAGCGCTATGAGATAGCGATAGAGACAGCCTTAAGCGGCAATATCCAGAATATCGTCACTGAGGATGAGGCCACAGCCAAAAAGATGATTGGCTTTTTGAAGGCCAATCATTTTGGTCGAGCTACGTTTTTACCTCTTACAAGTGTGCGTGCAAACAGAAATACTAAAAATGAGGCGGCACTCGGCGAAAAGGGTGTGCTTGGCATTGCAAATAAGCTGGTGAAGTGTGATACGAAGTTTGATGAGGTTGTTGCATACCTGCTTGGCAGAGTGATTGTGGTGGACACAATTGACAATGCCATTGCGCTTGCAAAGAAAAATCACTATTCACTCCATATTGTGACTGTCGAGGGCGAGTATCTGGCACCGGGAGGATCTATGTCCGGTGGTGCGTTTAAAAATTCATCCAATCTGCTTGCGAGAAATCGTGAGATTGAGGAGCTTGAAAAGAGAGTTGATCAGACTAAGACAAAGCTTAAAGAGCTTAGAGCCAGAAAGGATGATATTGCGACTGCTATTGCGCTTGGCGAGGAGGATATAGCAGCCACAAAGACCTTGCTGCAGGAGAAGTATATTGAGCAGAACACAGCACAGATTTCTGTTGACAGGGCAGACCAGCAAAAGAAGGAGAGTGCGAATGTCTACGAGGATCTGCGCACAGAAAATGCCGGGATTGAAAAACAGCTCGAAGAGATAAATCAGGGCAAGAAGGATATTGCAGCGCAGCTTGAGGCATCAAAGCAGCGTGAAAAGCAGCTTGAGAAGGAAAACAGCTCATACAGTGAGATACTTGAAAAGCAGGGAGTACTTGAGCAGGAGGCTTCACACAAGGCCGCTGCCATTTCACTGGAGCTTGCAAATATCACAAAGACGGCTGAGTTTGCTATAGAAAATATCAATCGTATCAATTCAGAGATAGAGAAATTTGATGAGCAGAAGGAAAGCCTTGTGGAAGGTGCAGCTGCTGCAAAGGATGATATTAAAAAGAAGCAGGCTGATATTGATGCAATCACACAGACCATTCTGGCATCAAAGGACAACAATTCTAAGCTTGACGAGGAGCTTAGGGAGAGCCTTACAAAAAAGGAAAAGATGTCTGAGGATTACAGAGGCTTTTTTGCCAAGCAGGAGGAAGTTTCAAAGAAACAGGCTGCTCTGGATAAGGAGCTTTTCAGACTGAACAGCCAGAGAGAGAAGCTTAAGGAGGCTTCAGAGACTCAGATCAACTACATGTGGGATGAATATGAGCTTACTCCGCATGCGGCAGCAGAGCTTAGAAATGATGCATACGATGATCTGCCTTCATTAAAGAAGCTGATTGCAGGCATAAAGGACGAAATCAGACGCCTCGGCGATGTAAATGTCAATGCTATCGAGGAATACAGGGAGATTTCAACGCGTTATGAGTTCTTAAAGGGACAGCATGATGACCTTATCGAGGCTGAAAAGACTCTGGTTGGCATCATTGATGAGCTTGACAGTGGTATGAGAAAGCAGTTTACAGAGAAGTTTGCCGAGATTCAGAGAGAGTTTGACAAGTCCTTTAAGCAGCTTTTTGGTGGTGGACATGGTTCACTGGAACTTGTGGAGGATGAGGATATACTGGAGTGCGGCATAAGAATCGTCGCACAGCCGCCCGGAAAGAAGCTTCAGAATATGATGCAGATGTCCGGTGGAGAAAAGGCGCTCACCGCTATTGCACTTTTGTTTGCCATTCAGGCACTTAAGCCATCACCGTTTTGTCTGCTTGATGAGATTGAGGCGGCGCTTGATGACTCGAACGTTTCGCGCTATGCAAATTATTTGAACAAGCTTACAAAGAACACACAGTTTATTGTTATCACACACAGACGTGGTACAATGGCGGCTGCGGACAGACTATATGGTATCACGATGCAGGAAAAGGGTGTTTCCACTTTGGTAAGCGTTAATTTGATCGATAAGGAGCTGAGTGAGTAATGGCAGGATTTTTTAGCAGGTTAAAAAGTATATTCAGTGGACATTCTGCCATTGATGAAGATTTCTACGAAGAACTTGAAGAAACGCTCATCATGGGAGATATGGGAATCACAGCGACCGAAGAGGTCATGGAGGAGCTTCGCCGTCAGGTGAAGGAACGCCATGTGAAGGAGACAGAGGACTGCAGGGAGCTTTTAAAGGAAAGCATTAAAGAGCAGATGCAGGTTCCGGAGGATGCATACGACTTTGAGAATCATCAGTCCGTAATTATGGTAATCGGTGTGAACGGTGTCGGCAAGACCACGTCTGTTGGTAAGCTGGCAGCTATTTACAAAAAGCAGGGGAAACGCGTATTGATTGCAGCTGCAGATACCTTCCGCGCTGCAGCCGGAGAACAGCTCGATGAATGGGCAAAGCGTGC
>ENA-ORTG01002939-ORTG01002939.1-human-gut-metagenome-genome-assembly--contig:-NODE-2939-length-12739-cov-2.710659_pt1 | contig 12739 bp, 17 predicted proteins | sample MGYA00241906_ERZ509176 | MGnify/ENA primary metagenome ERZ509176 (study PRJEB26280, sample SAMEA2338811) | human gut metagenome | biome: human gut; feature: human-associated habitat; material: faeces...
CCGATACGGCAGCCGACACCAACCTGCTCAACGGCCAGGGCATCGTTACCGTGTTCCGCAAGTCGGGCATGGGCACGCGCCTGTGGGGTAACTGGACGGCGGCGTTCCCCTCGAAGCAGACGACCGAGTGCATGATCGCACCCCGCGCCGTGCGTATGGCCATCCGCGAGGCGCTGGTAAAGGCCAGCATCACCTACATGGACAAGAACGCCACCGGCGTGATGGTGGACAACGTAACGGGCGACGTGAACGCCTTTATGCGCGATCTGATCGGCCAGGGGGCGCTGGCGGATGGCAAGTGTACCTACAATCCGGAACGTAACCCTGCCACACAGTTGGCGCAGGGGCGCATGCGCTTCTCGTTCAGCGTGAAGTTCAACCCCTCGCTGGAGCGCATCACCTTCGAGGAGGAAATCGAGTATTAACCAATAAAACCACAATACGATGATAAACAGCATTATCAACGCGAACGCCTACCTGGGCACGAACAAGCTGGCGGGGAAACTCGACGAGCTGGAGCTGCCGGCCGTGAAGCTGAAAACGCAGGAGGTTACGGCGCTGGGGATTTACGGCACGACCGAAATTCCCTGCGGCCTGGAGAAGATGGAGGCCAAATTCAAGTGGAACGCCATCTATGCCGACGAGTGGAAAAAGGAAAGCCCGATGCAGACCACCCGCGTTATCGTCAAAAGCAACATGATGGTGGTGGATGCCTCCGGCGTAAAGAAGAACGCCAAAGTAACGGCGACCATCGGCGGGCTGTTCAAAGAGCTGCCCACCGGGTCGGTCAAGCCCGGCGAAAAGATGGACGGCGCGGAACACCTGATGACCGTAACCTATTACAAGCTGGAGGTAGACAGCGACGAGGTGTACGAGATCGACGTGCTGAACAACATTTTCAAACAGGGAGGCAAGGATCTGCTTTCCGATTTCAACAACAACCAGTAAACACGTAAGTCATGGCAAACTTGGATGAAACCTCCACCGGGTACGACTGGAATACCGAGGGTGTGTACCAGATCGAGAAAAGCGACCCGGTGGAGGGCGGCGCGGAGGGGATCAGTAACCGCCAGGCCCGACAACTCGCTGTCCGCACACGCGATCTGCATACGCGCCTGGTGGCCCTGAAAACGCAGGCCGACGGCATTATCGGCGAAATTCAGGGCGGCCAGGTGGATGCAGGCTATAACACGCTGCTCAAACTCCAAAACAAACTCCAGGCGGTCGAAAACGCGATTAACGGGGATGACGGGGACGCGCTGATCGAAACGCTCCAGGAGGCGCTGGGATTCATCAACCGGCACAAGGGCGACATCGAGAGCCTGGTAAATACCTACATCAAAAAAACGTCGATAGCCGATAACTTGACCACCGACGATGCAACCTATGTACTGTCGGCCAAACAGGGAAAAGCGATCAAAGGGCTGATCGATGCGCTGACAAGTACCGTGACCGCTTTGGGTAACAACAAGGTCGATAAGGTAAGCGGCAAAGGGCTATCGACCAACGATTACACCACAGCGGAGAAAAACAAGCTGGCGGCGCTGGCGGCCATGCCGTTCGCACACATGGCATTCGATTACGTGGTGGACAGCAATGCGAAATTGGCGGCCCTCAAAGGTAAGACGGGGATAACCAGCGTGCTGATTAAGAAAGGCACTTGGACGTACAATTCCCCTGACGGTACGGGGATCGTACTCTCTTCGGACGTACAAATGGTGTGGGGCGAACCGGGGTCGAAGATCGTTATAAACGGGTTGTACGGCGGTGGAACAGGGTTATTCGTTAATGCTTTCGGATACTATAAGGATTCATTTTCCACGCCCATTACCGAAACAGGTACGTTTTGTTTCTTAACCATCGAGGCCAACACCATCGTTGGTGTTTTTAGTTCAGACAATGATCCGGCGGTTTCAATAGCAGGGTGTATAGGTGTGCAGAACATGCTTTATTGCCGAGCAAAAGTTACCGCAACATTCAACGCTTCCTCTATGGCATCCTATCCAGGTAATATAGGCTATGCCGGCTTAGGAGCTCGCGGTTATGTCAACTGTTCCAACCTGATAAACTGCGAAGCAGAAACATTCCGTCACTTTCAAGGCACTAACCCATCCGGGAAATCATCCACAGGAATTTACGGATTCGGCATGAAGCTCAGGAACGTAATTAACTGCGTGGATAAAACCGTGAGGGATCAATGGGATGACGTGAACCTGAATGTGTCGAGTGTTAACGGCATGCAAAACAGCCGCATGTCTTACATGAATGGCTGCTATAAAGTACACAACTGTATTGCCAAAGGTTATAGCAGCAGTTACGCATCGGCAACGGCAAACAGCGCCTATGCCTGCGCCGACACTCCGGCCGGCGGTTTTAACTCCATCGAAGCATGATCCGGATACCGCAATACCTCCAGGGCGACAGTATTGGGCTAACGATCCGTGTGCGGAATGCCGATCCCGCCGATTATGACGCGGATGTGTTCTTGTACGCTTCCAGTACCGGGCACAAGGTGCGGGCATCTACAACTCCATGCGGAGTGTGTCTGCCCCTGCATCGCCAGGACAACGGAACGCTGGTACTGAATATCCCTGCCGACGTTACGCGCCGCATGGATGCCGGGATGTACGTCATGGAAACGATCTATACCCACCGATCTACTGGCGCGACAGTAACGCTGACGGACAAAGTTTTTTACCTGCAATGCGCTAAAAACATTCAATATGAACACACGCACCGATAGGCGACCGGATGGGGGTTGCCATATAATCGACCACGACATAAAAACTTGCAGTCGTTTCGGAGTCGATGGTAAAACACCATACATCGGGGATAACGGCCATTGGTGGATTGGAGACAGGGATACGGAAACCATTGCCGGGATACAGCCGGCTGTTATGGACATCGACCTGGCCACCGGAGAGCTTTACATCACTACGGAGATACTGGGCGCACGTTTCAATGTCGAAGATGGGAATTTAATCGCAGAACTTTAACGAAATGGCAAAGACAGTTTTAGGAAAGGTTTGCATCACTCCTACGGGTGCATGGAACCAAACTACACGATACGAACGCCTGGCGGCGGTGGAATATGACGGCAGCAGCTATGTTGCCAAACAGGATAATACTGGAGTAACTCCCGGAACCGATTCCGACGTTTGGATGCTGCTGGCCAAAAAGGGCGAGGCGTTTACATTCGAGGATTTTACGCAGGAGCAGATTGCCCTGTTGCAACAGCCGGCTACCGAAGCCGCAGAACAGGCGATACAAGCGGCGACAATGGCTAAGGATGCAGCAGAGGAGGCGAACGATGCAGCAAAAGAGGCGATGTTGGCAGCCAAAAGCTCAAACGATGCAACACAGGCAGCCAATACCGCAACAGCCGATGCCAGAACAGCGATTCAAGAGGCGGAGAAAGCTACCGGCCAAGCGAACACGGCCGCAAGTGCGGCAAACCAGGCGGCCGAAAATGCAACGACGGCAACCGAGGCGGCGCAGAGCGCCACGACCGCAGCACAGCAGGCCACAGGAAATGCTGATAATGCAGCACAGGAAGCCAATACCGCAGCAATCGATACCCGAACAGCGATACAGGATGCTGAAACGGCTACCGGCCAGGCGAACACGGCCGCAGGCTCGGCAACCCAGGCGGCCGAAAATGCGACGGCGGCAGCCGAGACGGCACAGAGCGCCGCCACCACGGCGACAACAGCCGCAGAGAATGCGAACACCGCAGCACAGGCAGCCAACACCGCCGCCGCGAATGTGAAATCGGCCTACGATGCCGCAGTAGAGGGCGGGTTTACGGGAACTGAGGAGGATTTTAACACCAGTATCGCCTCCATCGGGCAGATCAACGAGGTACTGGACGAAATAAACGGGGAGGTAATCTGATGGGAACGACAGCGGAAAAATTACAAGCGGTAAAAGCCAGCAAAGAGGCGATCCGGGAAGTCTTGGAGGCTAAAGGCGTACAGATAGGAGATGCTCCATTGGCGGACTATGCTGTCAAAATCGGCGAGATTGAGGTTGAACGGACATCGCTCAACCTCGACCTGAAAGCCATTTACGACCAATACCCGGAGTATCCGTATCGGATGGTTTTTCAAATCAGAAAAGATGATGCGTTATGTGATACTGTAACGTTCGATTTTTCAAGCGAATACTACTATCCTGATAAACTCATTACTTCCGATGGGCAAGAATATACTTCATTCCCAGCAACTCATACATGGAATACATCGAAAGATATCGACGAGGATTATCCGTATCCGATGAAAACCCGATGGATTGTACTGGCTAATATGCATTCTGACATGTTGCTAATTCCCAACATAGCTTCTGTATATCAGCATATTGTAGCATTGTTTTGTGATTTTGAATCTAATGTAAATGGGACTGATCAGGGCATATATTTTATGTATTTAGGCGAAAAGCAGGCGTTAAACCACATGACGAAATTTAGTGGCTGCTATAATTTACGCAGAATCCCGTCTCAGTTTGTAACCACGGGACGAGAAAATTTCGACTATTTGTACGAGAATTGTCGTTGCATTACCACAATTCCTCCGATAGATACATCTGCGGCGACCTATATGTATAAAATGTTCTCTTATTGTAATTCATTGCGCCATATTCCTGCTTTGGATACTCATCATGTAACTAACATGTCATACATGTTTGAAGCATGCAAATTACTCGAAACGATTCCGCAATTTGATTTTGCAAGCGTAACGGAAATCAGCTGTATGTTCAGTGGCTGTGAGAACTTAAAATGGCTTGGAAACATTCTGATACCGAATTGCCTGAACACTTACTGTATGTTTGAAAATTGTTATCTATTGAGCTATATCAAGGAAATAGATATTTCATGCGTTGAGACTACCTATAATATGTTTTATGGTTGCCGTGAGTTGCAATACATCCGCTTTGCCGGAATTATACCAGTATCATTGTCATTATCAGACAGCACCTTGTTAGATAAAGACAGCCTCATGTCTGCCATCAACGCTCTGAAAGATTTGACAGAGGCAGATTCTCAAACCCTAACATTGGGAACCGAAAATCTAAACAAACTTTCCGACGAACAGAAAGCCATCGCTACCGCGAAAAACTGGATACTCAACTAACCAACCATGAAAACGACCAGAGGACTATTTATCAAGCTGATCGCAGACGAGGGCAAGGCCATTGTCCTGGAGAGCGAACTGGAAAGGGAACAGAGCGAAGCCGCCGATCCCGCAATCCCAACCGGAGAGAAATTCACGGCCTATCGCGCCACCGAGGTATGTCTGCCGCTGAACTACCCGAACGTCGGGGAATACATCGAAATCGAACAATAAACCAATAAAATCAAAGCATTATGGAGATCAAAGTAGTAAAACAGGCCGCAGCACCCTACAAGCTCATCGAGGTACGCGAGCCTCTCGTGGAGGACATCATCGAATCGCAAAAGTACGAGGGTGACGCTCAGTCGGCTGCCGCGCTCATCGCGCAGATATGCACGTTCGACGGTAAACAGATCACGATGGAGGACGTGCAGAAACTGCCGTTATCGGTTTTTTTGGACTTGCAGGCCGAACTTATGTCGGCCGGGTTCCTGGGATCAAAAGAGGCGTTATCACGCTTGTTAGGGACGGACGGTTCGACTACCGGAGTGTGATGCGGATGCGTCTGTCGGAGTTTACCATGTGGCTGGAAGAATTGAACGATTACCTGAACGACCTAAACAAAGCGGTAAGAAAACGTTAGCAGAACGGGGTGCGTTCATGGGTTCCGGCCCGGTAAACGCCGGAGATACCGGAGGCGGCCAGCAGGAGCAGGAATGCCACGATACCGCAATAGGCCGCGAAATCCCACAAGTCGCCGAACTCCCAATGCAAGGCCAGGCGTATCCCGGCATAGACCCACAGCCCGAATATAACCAATGCTCCGATATTTTTTACGGTTTTCATAACACCCAAATATACAAAAAAATCCTGATATGCAAATAAGTGTCATTTTCGATGTCATCAACAAAGCGACCAAACCGCTGCGCGAGATCGACAATAATTTCAAGGGAATGACCCGGACGATGAGCCGGGTGCAGGGGTGTATGTGGAAATTCAATCAGACCTCCGAACTGTTCCAGCGCATGGGGCAAAGCGTATCGCAGCTTTCCCGTCCGTTTATCGAGTTCGAGCAAGGCCTGGCAGATATGTCTGCCATTACCGGTATCGCCGGTGAGGAATTGAAGTACCTGGGCCAGGTCGCCCGTAAATCGGGTGTGGATTCAGGGCTCGGCGCTACCGGGGCTATCGAAGCATTCCAGTTGTTGGCCTCACAGATACAGGTATCCGACGTGGGCCTGGAGGGGCTTATCAAGCTGCAAAAGGAAACGATCACACTCTCCCAGGCTTCCGGTATCTCGATGGCCAACGCGGCTACTGCAATGGCCGGAACTATCAACCAGTACGGTCTCCAAGCTGACCAGGCGAACCGTGTTATCAACGTGTTGGCTGCCGGCGCAAAACACGGGGCCGCTTTGATTCCTGACCTGTCTATGTCGCTCAAAGTGGTGGGTGCTGCGGCCAACGCTGCCGGACTGGACATAGAGGCGACGACAGGCGCCCTGGAGGTATTGAGTAAAAACAACCTCAAAGGGGCCGAGGCCGGTACTGCCCTGCGGAATATCCTGCTGAAAATGCAGACCGCAATGGGTGTGGACTTCAATAAAACGACCTTGGCCGAAGCGTTGGAAACACTCAAACCGAAGTACAAGGATGCGGCCTACATGTCCAAACTGTTCGGCATGGAAAACATGGCCGCTGCACAGTTCCTTGTGGCCAACGCCGATGAGGTGGAGAATATGACCCGGAAAGTTACCGACACACAAGTAGCTACCGAACAGGCCCAGAGAGAAACCGACACCTGGAACCACCGTCTGAAAGTGCAAGCCGCACGTTTCGATGAATGGAGTATGAAACTGACGGAAACCGCGCCCGGCATTATGAACTTTATCCAGGTCGGCAGTCAGGGGCTTAGTATGTTGACTTCCTTAGCGCCCCTGTTCAGCGGCGTGGCTTTCGGGGTGAAAGGGATATTCGGCGCAGCAGGCGGCGCGGTTAAAGGCATCGGGAACATTACCAAAGCCAGCCGTCTGATGTCGTCCGCCCTGAAAGCCGGCAAATTATCGACTTACACAGAACTCATTAAACGCTATGGCATGGCCGGACGGATTGCGGCGGCGGGTATTTGGCTGAAAAATGGGGCCGTAGCCGTTTGGAACGGCATCTGCGCGGCTGGCAACGCCATAACCTCCCGTGCTTTTTGGCTGAACCTCCGCCACGCTGCGGCCACGAAACTCTCGGCGCTATGGACGGCCGTTTGCTCGAAAGCCCAGCTTGTGGCCAGCGCCGTAACCTCGCTGTGGAGTAGACGCACGGCCATCGCTACCGCGCTCCAGGGCGGGCTGACCAAAGCCCTGCGAACGGTAAAAGCAACCATGCTGACCGGCGTACTGCCAGCGCTGGGCGGTGTGATCGCATCCACCTGGGCATGGACGGCCGCGCTGCTGGCCAACCCCATTACCTGGATCGTGCTGGCCATCGGTGCGCTGATCGCGGCGGTGGTCATCTGCTGGCAGAAGTTCGCCGAGTTCCGGGCGGTCATCTATACCATTTGGGATACGATCAAAGGTTTCGGGGAGGCTATAATCAACTGGCTCGTCGCTCCGTTCAAAGCCGCCTGGGAGTTCGTGAAAGGTATAGGCAAGGCCATCGGCACGCTTTTTAAGGGCGGCAGCATGAAAGATGCCGGAGCCGAAATTGCCGGCGGATTCCGAAACGGGATCAACGCGGGAGTGGATAGCCTGGGTAAGTCCATCGACGGGTTCAAGAATACCGCCGCAGGAATATCCGGCAACTACCAGATGCACCTGAGCGAAGAACGTGCGAAACAGCAGCAGCGGGAGCAGGAAAAAGAGCAGCGCAAGAATGCCGGAGCGCAGCCTGTCGGGGTGGATATACCGGAGATCAACGGGTATATGAATACGCCCGACATGGGCGATTTTCAAGTCCCGGACATGCCGGAGATTAGCGGGTACGAGGGTATGCCCGATGATATGGGCGGCTTTCAGATTCCGGACATCCCGGCCTCGGAGATTGCGGCCATGACGATGAACGAAACCGCTAACACGCCGGTATCGGTACAGTTCACGCCGAACATTACCATCAGTAACGACCTCACGCAGAAAGGGCGCGAGGATTTAATCAAAGTTTTACGCGACAATGCCGCCGAGTTCGCCCGCATCATCAAGGACGAGCTCCGCCGGTCGGAAAGGGGGGCGTATGGATTATCTTAGGTTAGGAGAACTCCGGCTGACGATGCAGGAGGGCGTTACCGGCTTCGAGGAATCAGCCGGCTATAAATATGCGACGCAGGAGATGTGCAGCGGGAAGCCGGGCATGCAGGCTATCGGTGAAACGCTCTCGCAGGTTACGCTATACATCAGTCTGCGCGCTGTGCTGGGGCATAACATCCCCGAAATACTAAACACCATTGACACGCTGCGCCGGTCAGGTACGCCGCAACTGCTGATCTTCGCCGACGGCGTATATAAGGGCAACTACGTGATAACCGAACGCACGACGACCATCACGCGCACCTCCTCGACGGGGAGCATCAAAGAGGCCGATTTTACCCTTTCGCTGCTGGAGTATTCCGAGCGCATGGTGGTAAACAGACGCTATACGGAAACACGGCCAACGGCCGAGAAAAGCAACCGCACAATCACGACCCGATGAAAGTAACGACTACAAAATACTGCGACCGCTGGGACTTGCTGGCCTATGACCTGTTCGGCGATGCCTCGCTTGCCCCGGCGCTCATGGCCGCCAACGCCCACCTGATAACCCTGCATGAAAATCATATCCCGGAGGGTGTGGAGATCGTAATACCGGAGGGCGTAACGGTCAAACCTAACATTCTAACAAGTGTCGCGCCGTGGAAAATCTGACACCAAAACGGATTATCAACTATCAAGGCAAGGACGTAACCGGGGATTTTGCCCCGATTCTCACGTCTGTATCGTACCGTGATTACCTGGACGGCAAAGCCGGAGAACTGGAGATCAGACTGTCGAATGACAAGGGGCTGTTCCTGGGCGGATGGTATCCAGACATAGATGACGAGATCACCGTTCTGATGGGCTACGAGGAACAGGGCATGATGCCGTGCGGGACGTTCTGGGTGGACGAGGTAAAGCTGACCGGCGGGGCATCGGGCGACGAGTGCAGCATCCGCGCCCTCACGCTGCGCTCCTCGCTGATCCACTCCGAACAGGCGTACCAGGACTGCCGGCAGAGGCCGCTGCAAGAGGTCATAACGGCCGAGGCCGACAAATTGGGCTACAAGGTCGTGGGCGACCTGTCGGGAACCTGGAGCGGATTACAGCAGGAAACCGGCCTGCGCTTTATCAACCGCGTGGCGCACGAAACGGGGCGTATTTGCAAGCTGGAGGGCGATACGCTGGTATTCTACCCGCTGGACGAAGTGCTGAACGCTGGAGCGGCCATCGAGATCGACCGCCGCGATGTATCCTCTTATGACATCAGCGACAAAGCCGCCGGCCGGATCAGCCGGTGTACGGTCAAATGGTGGGACAGAAAGACAAAGAAACTCATCGTCGGCAGCCACGATGCCGGAATAAAAGGCGGCGGCAGCGTTGTGATATGGCAGGAGGTCAAAGATACGGCCGAGGCGCAGAAGAAAGCACAGGATCACATCAAAGACCGCGATAAAAAAGGTGTGGAGTTTACCATGACCGTCGCGGGCGACATCCGCCTGCAAGCCGGGGTTACGGTGCGAACCGTCGGCTTCGGTCGCTTCGACGGCCTTTATTATATAGGAGAGGTAACGCATACGCAATCCTCCGGAGGGTACACATCGCAGCTTACGCTACAAAAACCGGGACAAGAGAAATGATCGAGGCAGGAACAGTAAAAAAACGCCTGGAGGGCGGCAAGGTGCTGGTATCGTTCGAGCACCTGGGCATGGAGGCCGAGTGTGAGGTGCTGCAACCCACGACGGGCAAAAATACGGTATTCCGCCTGCCGTGCGTGGGTACGCAGGTAGTCTGCTCCCTGGAGGCCGGCAAGAACTTCGCCCTGGGCGCTGTATTCTCGGACGAGGAACCCGTACCGCAGGATGCCGACCCGGACGGATACCGCGCCGAAATAGCCGGGGTAACGGTCGATTTTACCGATGGAAAGGCCGGTTTAAAAAACGGTTCAACGGACTTTAAAACCATTTTGAACGATATTTTAAACACGATCCGAAACATCACGGTATCCACATCGACGGGGCCGAGCGGCACGCCGCTGCCGCCTACGCTCCAGGCAGTCGAACAGTTGAGTGAGAAAGTCGATAACCTATTCAAATAACCGCCATGCTGAACAAGACCGAGTTAAAACAATCCATCCGCGCGCTGCTGACCGATATGCGCGAGCGTACCGAGGTCAGCGATGACGAGTTCGCCGAAAGGCTGGCCGGGATCATCGACGCATACATCAAGAGTGCGACCGTAACCGTCCCCTCCGGCATCCCCGTTTCGACGGCCGGTAGTGCCACCTCTCAGACCGGGGCAACAACCGCAACGGCAACCGCGAAAATTTCATAATACACACGAAACTATGGCAGAACATCAATTTATCCCCAACGACCCCGAGCAGATACTTACAGATACCATCGCCGCATACCAGCGCAATGCCGGGTCGAAGCTGAACGCCGCCGACCCGGAGCGCCTGGTGGTCGATTGCATGGTGTATCGGGAAATGATCCTCCGGGGGCAAATGGAAGAACTCATGCGGCAGAACTTCGTACAATACGCCACCGGCAGTAGCCTGGATTTTTGGGCGGAGCTGTTCGGCCTCAAACGCCTGGAGGGGGAATCGGACGAGAGTCTGCGCAAACGTATCCTGGCATCGACACGGGGCAAGATCGGAACGTATGAGGCATACCGCCAGCGCATCCTGGCCATTCCCGGCGTGTCGGATATTGCGATCATACGCAAGTGCGAGGATAACACCTTGCCGCCCGGCGTGGTGCGCCTGATCCCGATCATGGAGCGGCAGACCCCGGAACTGACCACCACCGGCGTACCGCACGACGCGATGCTGGAGATGGCCATACAAGAGAGTATCAACGCCGTCGATTTCGGGATCATCGGCGCGGTGTTCATTTTCCAGCAGGCGGTTCCCGTGCCGGTCAATGGTGCGGTAACGGTGCGCGGTATCGTGAACTATCCCCGCGAGCAATTGAAAAAGAACGTAGAACGCCGCATCGACGACTATTTCAACCGTCTGTCGCTCAAATTCGACAACGAGTTCGGAGCATACGACCTGGAGCGCGAAATCCTCGCCGCAGACGGTGTACTGACAAACGGCGTGGTGGTTTCGTTTTCCAATGTACCGACAAAACACCTGGGAGAATTTCTCACGAAAGGAACGGTAAACATAACATTCGTGTAGCTATGGATTTAATACCTGAAAGCATTAAAGGGGACAATACCCTGGCGCTCGACAAAACGTTCCTGGAGCGATTGCTGAACCTGGGCGCGGAACAACTGACCATCGACTTTACGCGCGAGATCGACCCCGTAAAACTGAGCCTGTGGCTGGAACAATTCGGTATCCCGTCGGAGCTGCTTCCCGACGACCTGGACGCGTTCACACTCCGCGACCTGATGCCGCTAACCGTGAAGATTTACAACCTGTCGGGAACCGAAACGTCCATCGTGATGCTGGCCGAGGCGCTGGGAGCGAGCGGCGCAAAAGTGATCCGGGACTGTTTTGCCCTACGTTACGACCACCAGGCAAGGTACGATGGGCTATTCCGGTACAATAACGGAGAGGAATACAAAGGTTTTGCTATCGACGTACAAATAGAGGGGATTACACCGGAAAAAGAGGCCGGTTACGAGGCTACGTTCCGCAAACTGTTCAAGCTCTTTGAATCGGTACATCTGTACCTTAGAAACGTGATCTTTCTATAAAAAAAGACCTCCGGCGTATCTGTAAAGATAGTAGGTGTTCCTGACGTCCAATCATAACGCACCACGCCGGAGGCTAAAAGCCACCATGCGCTATGATTGGACGCACAAATATAACACTTTTAATCAATTATTAAATGAGAACACCTACACCATGTAACAATCCCGCTGTGATGATTAAGAAAACATCATCCCTCGGAACTCTTTTAATCAAACCCATCCCCAAAACAGAGGCAAAGGCCATGATCGTGGCCAACCATTACAGCCATAAATGGAACGACGGCGGTTTTGGAGTGTATAATATCGGAGTTTTTCGCCTGGAGCGGCCCGATACATGCCTGGGCGTTGCCGTGTACGGATACATGAAAACGCCGAAAGCCCGGATATTTACGCACCCGAATCCGAATGCCTGGATGTGCGAACTGAACCGGCTATGGATCAGCGACGAGCTGGGCAAGAACGCCGAAACCGTACTGATCTCATGCTCGATCAAACTGCTGAAAAAGATAGACCCGAATCTCGTGGCCGTGCAATCGTTCGCCGACGGCCGCCTGGGATGCGGAACGATCTACAAGGCCGCGAATTTCCGATACTACGGCTATCACTACACGCGGTTCCTGCGCAACCGTAAAACGGGCGAAGTGGTACACGAGCAGATACTCACGAATACCACCTGCACGGCAGGCTATCTGCGAACGAATGTTGGCTATC